>FWWL01002867.1_pt1 | contig 33729 bp, 31 predicted proteins | sample 2228331 | NCBI WGS metagenome assembly FWWL01 (sample SAMEA103939775, study PRJEB20133) | metagenome
AATGTGACAATTTTTATTTAATTGACATATTTTCTTAAATAAATTATATTATTTTTTGAAGTTTAACAACTTATAATTCAAGGAGATAAAAATGCAATTTAAAAAACTTGTAGAAAAAACGAGGAGCTTTAGAAGATTTCATGGAGACTTTAATATTTCAAAGAAAACTTTAATAGAACTTGTCGATTTAGCAAGACTAACCCCATCAGCAAGGAATCTTCAGCCGCTTAAATATTTTATTTCCTGTGATAAAGAAACAAATGCTAAAATTTTTGAGACACTTTCATGGGCGGGCTATTTAAAGCCAGGTGGTATAGAGATAGAACCTTCCGATAGACCTACGGGGTATATAGTTATACTCCTTGATAAAAGAATTTCGGATAATGCCATGGTAGACTGTGGAATAGCAGCACAGACAATACTACTTGGAACTACTTCTATGGGACTGGGTGGTTGTATTATAGCTACAATAAAAAAAGATAAGCTAAAAGAAATAATACCTTCTAATGAAAATTATGAAATTATGCTTGTTATTGCATTGGGAAAGCCTAAAGAAAAGGTTATTATAGAGTCTATGAAAAACAACGATGTTAAATACTGGCGTGAAAATTTGACACATCATGTTCCTAAAAGAAGCCTCGAAGAAGTTATAGTTAATTTATAATTTGAACTTCATACTTTTTGTATCATTATTTCTCCTGTGTATATTTTATACATTCTATGTGTCAATTTTATACATTAAATTAATTCTTTTCTTTTAAAAAATCTTGTAAATTTTGTTTTTAAGTTGGCACAAATTTTGCCATATATTGTTGAAAACTTTAGGGAAGGAGGTGGAGTATGAAATTAATTAAAAGAGATGCACCAAAATTTGATTTATTTACAAGAACATTTGGTGAAAGTTTTGCTAACTTTATGAAGAGTTTCTTTGACGATGAATTTTTCTCAACTGATCTGGTGAAGAGTGATTTTGAGCCTAAGGTTGATGTTTATGAAAAGAATAATCAGATTGTTGTTAAGGCTGATATTCCCGGTATTGATGAAAAGGATTTGTCAGTTGAATTGGAAGGTAATGTATTAACAATAAGTGGTAAGAAAGAAGAAGAAAAAGAAGTAAAAGAAAAGAATTACCATAGGATAGAAAGAAGTTTTGGTTCATTCTGCAGGTCAATCACGTTACCTGATGGTATTGAAGCTGATAAAATCAATGCTGAATACAAGAAAGGAGTTTTAACTATCAATATTCCAAAATCTAAAGCTACGGAAACAAAGAAAATTGAGGTTAAAACTTCATAACTGGAGATGTTTTTCATCTCCAGTTGAAAATTTTTACTAAAAGGAGGCCAAAATGTTATTTAATCCATTTTATGAAATTGAAAAAATGAGAAGTTTGATGGAGGAGTTTTCAAGGGAGTTTTTAAGTGGGAATGTAAAGAATTATGGGTATGATTTCTCCAATATTTATGAAGGAAAAGATGGTTATATTATTCAGTTTGTTACTCCTGGTGTGGATATAAAGGATATAGACATCAATATTTCTAATGGTATTCTGAATGTTTCTGTTAAGAGAAAAGTCGAAATTGAGAAGGATAAAAACTTGCTTAGAAATGAAAGATATGATATTGATTTTACGAAGAGCTTTAAACTTCCTGATGAAATCAATGTTGAAAAAATTGATGCAAAGATTATAAATGGTTTATTAATGGTTTATCTACCGAAGAAAGAAAATGCTAAACCAAAGAAAATTTCTGTAAAAGTTGAATAAGGAGGTTTTTATGGCAGAAAGAAATTATATTATTCCAGCTGTAGATATTTATGAAACTGATAATAACTATTTAATTTTGATGGATATGCCGGGTGTTGATAAAGACGCTATTGAAATTGTGGCGGATGGTGATACCTTGAGGGTTTCTGCTAAGGCATTAGAAGTGGATAAAGAATGGAAGATTGTCTCAGAGGAATTTAAAATTTCTGACTACAGAAGAGAATTTTCCATAGGTAATAGGGTTAACAAAGATAATATTAAAGCAAAATATGAAAATGGAATCTTAAGAATTGAGCTTGAAAAGAGTGAGATGGCTAAACCAAGAAAGATTGAAGTTAAAGCTGGCTAAGTCAGAATTTCAGCTTGAAAAGCTGCCTGATTGGGCAGCTTTTTTTATTTTAAAACTTTTCTTTTTTATTAAATAGTGTTAAAATAAAATAGGGTAGGAAAATGTGTGGAATTGTTGGATATATTGGTAAGAAGAATGTAAAAGAAGTTTTACTTGATTCTTTGCAGAGGCTTGAATATAGGGGTTATGACTCAGCCGGGATAGCTTTACTTGATTCTTCAGATAGAATTGAGGTATGTAAGAAAGTGGGTCGAATTAGTAACCTGAGGCTTGAGACATCAAATATTAATATGAATGCAAAAATAGGTATTGGTCATACAAGGTGGGCGACTCACGGTGGTGTGACAGATTTTAATGCTCATCCTCATTTTGATTGTGATAAAAATATTGCTCTTGTCCATAATGGAATTATTGAAAACTATAGTATTTTAAAAAACCTTCTTGAGAAGAAAGGACATATTTTTTCTTCAGAAACTGATACCGAAGTTCTTGTTCATCTGGTTGAAGATATATATAAAGAGGATAAATCTTCCTTAGAAGAGGCAGTGATAAAAGCTTTAAATCTTGTTCAGGGGACATATGGAATAGCTATAATATCATCCTATGAACCAAATAAAATAATATGTGCAAGGAATGGTAGTCCTTTAGTTGTTGGTATAGGAGAGAATGAAATGTTTGTGGCTTCTGATGTTAATGCTATTATTCCTTATACAAGAAATGTTATCTATATCGAAGATAGAGAAATGGTTGTAATTACTGAGGCAGATTGTAATACTTTTAATTTGAACTATGAAAAGATAGTGAAACCGATTTCAAAAGTTGAATGGGACTTAGAGTCAATTTCTCAGAATGGATTTGAAACTTTTATGCTGAAGGAGATTTTTGAGCAACCAGAAGCAATGCTAAATGCTATGAGAGGAAGGTTAAATCAGGAAGAGGGGATGATAAAATTTGGTGGATTAAATCTTACTGAGGCAGAAACAAGAGATATATCAAGAATAATTATAACTGCCTGTGGAACAAGCTGGCATGCGGCATTGATAGGTGAATATCTTATAGAAACCTTTGCCAAAATTCCAGTAGAAGTAGATTATGCTTCAGAGTTTCGTTATAGAAATCCTATTATTCAGAAAAATGATATTCTTCTTGTAATAAGCCAGTCTGGGGAGACACTTGATACACTAGAGGCTTTGAGAGAAGCAAAGAGAAAAGGAATAAAGGTTCTCGGTATTACAAATGTTGTGGGTAGCACTATAGCAAGGGAGTGCGATGGTGGTATTTATCTACATGCTGGTCCGGAAATTGGAGTAGCTTCAACTAAGGCTTTTACAAATCAGGTTCTTGTGATGATAATGCTTGCTATCTACCTTGGAAGGTTAAAACATATGTCTTTTTATGAAGGACAGAGATTGGTGAGTGAGTTATTTAAAATTCCAGATAAGATTCGTGAAGTATTAAAGGTTGCAGATAGTGTTAAAGATATAGCAAAGAAATATTCTTATGCTAAGAATTTTCTCTATCTTGGACGTGGCTTTAATTATCCTGTGGCTCTTGAAGGGGCTTTAAAACTTAAAGAAATTTCATATATTCATGCTGAGGGTTATCCAGCAGCAGAGATGAAGCACGGACCTATAGCTTTAATAGATGAAAATATGCCAGTTGTTTTCATTGCTACAACAGGTCCACTTTACGAAAAGGTTATATCAAATATTAGAGAAGTAAAGGCAAGAAATGGTAAAATTATAGCAATTGTGAATAAAATAACAGATGAAATTTCTAAATATACTGATGAGGTTGTGGTGGTTCCAGAGACTTTAGAGGAGTTTTCACCACTTATAAATGTTGTCCCTCTACAGTTACTTGCTTATTATATAGCAAGGGAGAAGAATCTTGATGTTGATAAACCAAGAAATCTTGCTAAATCGGTTACAGTAGAGTAAAATGCTTATAAAAACCTATTGTTTTATTTGTGGGAGAAAGGTTGCTTCAATTGTATGCAATGATTGTTTGAAGAGGGTTGAGCCATTGTCTTTTTATGATAATAGGTGTCTGGTTTGTTCAAAGCCAGTTTATAGTCATGATAAGATGTGTGAAAATTGTAGAGGGAAAAATTTCTTTTTTGAAAGAAATATTTCTTTATTTTCTTATAGAGATGATATTGTTAAAAGTCTTGTTAAAATTTTTAAATTTGATGCTGTTAAAAAAGCTGGGGTAATACTTGTAGAATTGCTAAGAGAAGAATTTATGAAAAACCTCTCTAAGTTTGATTATGATATTTTAACTTTTGTGCCTTCAAGTAAGGATAGCTTGAAGGAGAGAGGTTTTGACCCTCTTGATTTTATTCTTGATTCTTTAAAAATAGATAGAATAAGACTTTTAGGGAGGCATAAACATTTAAAAAAACAAAGCGAAATGTCAATTGAAGAGAGAAAGAATTTTATCAAAACACAGTTTTATTTTGTTAAAAATACGGATATAAGTGGTAAAAAGATAGTTATAGTTGATGATATTTTTACTACTGGAAATACACTAAATGAAATTTCAAGGCTTTTACTTGAAAATGGGGCTTTAAAAATTAATACATTAACTTTTTTTAGAGATTAATATTGACTTTTATTATAAAGGTTTTTAAGATTATTTTAGTTCAAGAAAGCTATAAAAATAAACTATAAATTAAATTTTCCGATATTTAAGAACAGGAAAAAAAATGGCAAAATTTGATGTTTTTTTAAAATATCTTGGAAAAGAAGATAATTTTTCTCCTGAAGAGATAAAAAGTAAACTTGAACTTGACAAACAAGAAGAAATTATAGAGTCAACAAATGTTTTGGAAAATTTATCTAAGGTTGATGAGTTAGTTGAGAAAATATCTTCTTCCAAAGAAAGTTCTTCATCTGCAGGTGGTGTGACTCAACAAGAGACTTTATCACTTGATAAAGAAATTCTTGATATTTTGGAAAAACTTGATAGTCCTCCCCCTGATATTACACAACTCAAAGAGAATCTTTCGGTAGAACATTACGAAGAAACACCATTAGAAGTAGAGGAAGAAAAGGGGGAAGAGGAGATTCCTACAGGTTTTGAAGATATAGTTGTCCAGCATGAGGAGATACCAGAAGAGGGGGTTTATCACGAAAAATCGCAACCAGAAAGTGATTTGCTAAAAGAATTTTCTCTGGGAGAAGAAACTCCTTCTATAGAAAAAACAGAAGAATTTTCTGAAAATGTTAGCTTTTCGACTCCTGAAGGGGGTGAAAACATTCCAGATTTTTCTTTTGAAGAGCTTGAAACTCCTTCATCGGCTAAAGAAGAATTAGATTTATCTTCATTATCTGAAACTTTTTTATCACCTATAGAAGAAAAAGGTTTACCACATGAAGAAGAAATCCCTTTTGGGGGAGCAGAAACTTTTAGAGAAGAACCTACCTCTTTTGAAGAAAAAGCTCCTTTAAGTGAAGGTTTTTCATTTGAAGAAACACCGCCATTTAAAGAAGAAGTTTCTTTTGAAGATTTAGAAAAGACAAACGCAATGCCAGAAGAAGACTTTAGTTTTTCAATGCCAGAAGATAAGTCATCTTCTACCTTTAGAAAAGAAACATCTTCTTTTGGTGGAATACCACAATCCGATAGTAGTTATACCACTGAAACTTCAATAGAAATTGATCAGGAAAAGGCTTTAAAGATAAGAAATAGGATTAATAGGATAAAAGATAGTGAATTGAGGAAAAAGGTTAGATATGCCCTGATAGATTCTCATCTTCCAAAATCTCTTGAGAATGAATTGATTAAAATGTTGCTTCTTAATGATACAGATGAGAATATCAGAATATTCATTGAAAATAATCTAAAAATAAAAGAAGTTACTCCACCATCTTATGAAGAAGAGTTTGAAACTCCAAGAGAAAGAAGAGTAATTTACTCAGAAGAAATAAAGAGACAGAAAGAAATAGAAGAAAGTTTAAAGAAGTTTTCAAGATTTACTTTTGCAGGTTTTTTATTATTGATTTTCATTGGATTTGCATTATGGCGTTTTATGTGGATACCGTATATTGTTGATGGAGTATATAATAAAGGTTATAGAGCATTGGGGAGAAATGATATTGTTGAAGCAGAAAATTTATTTAGAAAAGCAAAGGAAATGGGAGGAGTAAATATAAAATGGTATAATATTTATGCTAAAAAATATATAGAATTGACTAATTTTGAAGCAGCAAAGAAGAAATTTATTGAAGCTCTTGAATATGATCCATTAAATAAAATGACAATATACAACTTTGCTGATTATTACAAAACTATTTATCCACCAAGATATGAGGATGCGCTTGCTTTATATTATAGACTCTATAGAAAAAGTCCAAATAATTTTGAATATCTTGACAAAGTAGCAAAAACTTTTATAGAATGGGGAGATAATACGAAAGATTATAACGAAAAGGTTCAAAAATATGCAGAAGCCGATAGACTTTATGAAAATTATGTTACCAGAAATCATAAATTTGTAGGAGGATATTTTAGACTCCTTGATATAGCTTTGAGGATGAAAAAGGCAGAAAGAATTGATATTTTATTTGATACTATAGAGAAAATAAATAAAAAAGCAGTTAGTGAGACAACATTTACGGAACTTGCTAAATATTATCTTGATGAAAAAAGATATGATAGAGCAAAAAAGGTTTTTGATAAACTTATTCCTTATTTATCACCACCAGAAAAAACGAATGTTACAAGGGCTTTAGTTCAGAGTGAAGCTTTTTATCAACATGGAAGATTTTTGACTATAAATATGGATTTTAAAAGAGCAAAACATCAGCTTTCAAATTCAATTAAATTAAATCCAAAAAATGCAAAATCCTACAATCTTCTTGGGGAAATATTACTTCTTGATGAAAAAGATATAAATTCAAAAATTGCAGCAAAAGAAATGTTTGATAATGCTATAAAATTTGATCCATTATATTATAAACCTTATGCCAATCTTGGGCATTTGTATTTTTACAATAGTTTTAATTTTAGTGATCCAGAAAGGGCTTTTTCTCAGGCGTTTTATTATTATAAGATAGCCTCATCACTTTTAAAGGATGAAAAGGATAGCCTGTTATCGTATAATCTTGGATGGCTTTATTATAAATATAAGGACTATGAAAATGCTTTAAATGAATATTCAAAAATTTATATTGATGAAACCTATAACCCAATAGTGGCATATAACATCGGTAATATATTTTTTAAGATAAACAAATATGAACTTGCGAAGGTACAATACGAAAAGTCAATTACTTACCTTGAAAATATTGCGGATAAAATTTCATTTTTGAATCCAGAGTTGACAAGACACAGAGAGCTTTATACCCAGCTTGCGAGAAATTATAATAATCTTGGGATGGTTTATCTTTCGATGGTAAAATCAATGCCTTCAAAAGTTAACCAGCTTGAACAGGAAGCACTTTTTAACTTTTATAAGGCAAAGGATAATGCTTTGAGAGTAAATACTATTTATAGTCATGCAGAATACAATATTAAATATATACTTAACAAATCTGTGAGAAAGGGGAAAACACCACTTTTTGATGATGAACTTTTACAAAAAATTAGCTTGAAGAAATTTATAGATGAATATAAAGAAAATATTATAAAAAGCTTGTAGTGTAAGGGGGAGGGGAAATGCCAGAGTTAAAATTAAAAGAAATAGTTAAAGAGCTTAACTGTAATATTATTTCAAAAGGTCAAAAAGATTTTGTTGAACATATTGTGGCATCGAGTCTTGTAAGTGACGTTTTAATAGTTGATAAGGAAAATGTTTTATTGGTTACCAATTTAGCCTCTCCTCAGATAATAAGAACAGCAGATATGATTGGGGCAAATATTGTATTACTTACCAATGGAAAGACTGTTCCAGAAGATATGCATAAGGCAGCAAATGAAGTAAAAATTTATCTTCTTCAAACAAATCTTCTTCTCTTTGAAGCTTGTTATAAACTTGGAAAATTATATTTTGAGAAGAAATAATATGAATCAGTTTCCAATAGATCCTAAAAGTTCACCTCAGATAATTCATGAACTTTTACTTAGAATGAAGGTAAAAGATGCAATGAACACTCGAATTTATTCAGTATCAAAGAAAAATACCTTTAGAGATGTGCAAAAGATAATGAGGGAACATAAAATATCAGGTGTTCCCGTAGTTGAACATAATAGACTTGTTGGAATTATAACCCTTGATGATCTTATCAGAGCATTTGATAATAATTATGTTGAGGATAAAATTGAACCTTATATTACAAAGGATGTAGTATATCTTGAAGAAGAAATGCCTCTTGTTATTGCGATTTCTTATTTTAATAAGTATTCTTTTAGAAGATTTCCAGTGATAAGTAAGAATAAAAAACTTGTAGGTATACTTACAAGTAGAGATATTCTTGTAAAACTTATTTCAGAACTTGATAGAGAAATAACAAATCTTGAGGAGAAGATTTCTGTTCCACCTGTTACTATAGATAATGAGCTTAATATAGATTTTCTAGTGAAGAGGTATGATTTTGAAAATGCTGGTAATGCTTCATCTTCTGTAAAAAGAATTCTTGAAGAAAAAAATATAAGCCCCAAGATAATAAGAAGAGTTGGTATTATAAGTTTTGAACTTGAAATGAATATAATAATACATTCGCTTGGGGGTAAGATTATAATGAATATGGATAATGAAAAGATTACTATCATAGCAAAGGACAGAGGACCGGGAATACCAAATATTGAACTTGCTATGGAAGAAGGTTTTTCCACAGCGAATGACTGGATTAGAAATATTGGTTTTGGGGCTGGGATGGGATTGCCAAATGTTAAAAGATTTTCTGATGAATTTGAAATACAATCAGAAGTAGGTAAAAAGACTATTGTAAAATCTGTTGTTTATCTTAAAGATAGAGGAGAAGCTCAATGAGGATTAAAGATTTAATAGAAAATGGTTTTGAGGGGGTGCTTGTTATTTCTGAGGATACTGAGATAGATAGTGCTTATACCTCAGATCTTCTAAGTGATGTTCTTGCAAATGGAAAAGAAAATAGTATTCTTATAACTATTCAGGCACATAAGAATACTATTGCAGTTTCTTCAATCGTAGGTATAAAAGCAGTAATAATCTGTAATAACAGAAAAATATTAGAAGATATGAAGCAACTTGCTTTGAAGGAAAAAATTTCGATATTGAGAACAAAAGACGATCAATTTAAAACCTCATATAAGATTTATAAACTTCTTTATGGAAATGAGTGAATGCTTATAAAAGCTGATTTTCATATACATTCCTGTCTTTCTCCCTGTGCTGAACTTACAATGTCGCCAAAAAAAATTGTAGAAGTAGCCTTAGATATTGGCCTTAATGCTATAGCTATAACCGATCATAATTCTGCTAAGAATTGCATAGCCTTAAAAAGGCTATCTGAGAGATACAAAGAATTAAATGTATTATTTGGGCTTGAGGTTACGGTTAGTGAGGAATTTCATACTTTGTGTCTATTTGACAATATTGAAAGAGTGGTGGAGTTTAATGAATTTATATATAACAGTTTGCCATATATTAAAAATTTTCCAGAAAAGATGGGAAGCGAGGTTGTTGTTGATGAAAATGATTTTGTAATAGAAGAAGAGGAAAAATACCTTGGTATTGCTTCAACTCATTCATTTGAGACAGTATATAATAAAGTTAATTCTATGGATGGAATGTGTATTCCTTCACATATAGAAAGAGATGTTTATGGAATTCTTTATCAACTTGGATATTTACCAGAGCTTGATTACGCGGCATGTGAGATTTCTTATGGGACGTTTAAAAATTTTTTTTTGAAGAATGGAAAAACTATTTTTAAAAGCGATGATGTTAATATTGATAAAATAAATTTCCCTTTAAGCTATATTTCAAATTCTGATGCTCATAATCTTGAAAGCATAGGAAGAATATATTCTGAGATTGAAGTAAGAAATTTTAATATTTCTGAACTTAAAGAGGCTTTAAAGTCAAGAAATCACAGTATAGTGCTAAATAAGTTTTAAATATCAAGTTCGTTTATTGCATTTACACTACAAAATTCTCCACACATTGAACAATAATTTTTGTTTGAAATATCTCTTCTTTTTCTGGCATTTTCGGGGTCCAGCGAGAGAGAAAACATTTTCTCCCAATCAAGATTTTTTCTTGCAATGGATAACTCATTATCTATTTTTCTTGCCTTAATTCCATGTTTAACCATATCGGCTGAATGTGCAGCAATTTTTGAGGCTATAACTCCTTGTTTTACATCTTCTACTGTCGGTAGGCAGATATGTTCTGCTGGTGTAACATAACATAAGAAATCAGCTCCAACAGAAGCAGCTAAAGCACCACCAATTGCTCCGGCTATATGATCATAACCTAAAGCAATATCGGTAACAAGTGGGCCAAGTATATAAAAAGGAGCACCGTTACACAATGTTTTTTCAAGCTGGATGTTTGAGACAACCTGATCTAAAGGAACATGTCCAGGGCCTTCTATCATTACCTGAACATTTGCTTCATTAGCAAGTTTTGCAAGCTTTCCAAGTGTTATAAGTTCTTCTATCTGAGCTTTATCCGATGCATCATTTGTTGCCCCTGGACGCATACCATCTCCAAGACTTATTACAACATCATATTTATAACATATTTCTAATATTTTATCAAAGTGGGTGAGGAGGGGATTTTCTTTTTTATTTTTTTCTATCCAGAGACATAGCATTGAACCACCACGACTTACTACATTAAGGATTCTGGTTTTTTCTTTTATGTAATTCCATGCACTTTGAGTGACACCAGCATGAATTGTGAAGAAATCAACTCCTTCTTTTGCCTGTTCTTCGAGTACTTTTAGAAAGTCGTCTATTGTCATTTCTTCCATCTTTTTCTTATTTTTTGAAAGGGTGAATCCAACTTGATATATTGGTACAGTGCCTACAGGTATTGAAGAATGTTTTAAAACTTCTCTTCTTACTTCATTAAGCACTGCTCCTAAACTTAAATCCATTATTGTATCAGCACCATATTTTTCTGCTATCTTTAACTTTTCAATTTCTTCTTTTATATTCATTTTTTCAGGAGATGTTCCTATGTTAGCGTTTATTTTTGTAAGAAGTCCTTTTCCTACGCCAACAGGTTTAATATCATGAAGTTGATTTTTAATAATTATGGCTTTTCCCGTTGCGATATTTTCAACAAGTTCATTTATATTAACTTCTTCTTTTTCCGCTATAAATTTCATTTCTTTTGTTATAATTCCTTTCTTTGCTGCTTCAATTTGAGTCATTTATTTTGCTCCCATTATATTTTGTAATTTATAGTATAATAAAAAAAATAATATTTGGCAAGGTTAGTTAAAATAAAAAATGTATAAGGGGACCATTTCCTTTTCCTACTTTATAGTCTTTTGATTTTTTTATGAGTTTATAGATGTATTTTATACCTTTGTGAGTAGCTTTTTTTATCTCATTGTTTTTTGCAAGATATGCTGAAATAGCACTTGCAAGAGTGCATCCAGTTCCATGCAGGTTAGTTGAATTAATTCTTGAGTGAGTAAATGTATATGAATTAATTTTTTCTTTTTCTTTTATGAAAAGTCTATCAAAAATCTTCGTTTTATTTTCGTCAATATGACCACCTTTTAAAATTAATGCTTTCAGGTTTATGTGGTTTTCAAGTATTTTTTTTGCCATAATGTTGTAGTCATCTTCTATTTTACTTAATATTTTTAATTCATGAAAGTTTGGTGTAATAATTTTACATAAAGGGATAAGTTCTTCTTCTATAAGTTTTAAATTTTCTTCGTCTATTAAAGGAAAGCCATTTTTTGAGTATAATACTGGGTCAAAAATTATAAATTTGTCGCTTAACATTTTTTTGAAAGTAATGATGTTCTTTATATCTCCTATCATGCTTATTTTTACATATTTTATTTCAATGTCTTCTAAGATATATTTTAATTGTTTTTCTATAATTTCTGGGGAAATATTGAATTTTTCAAAAACACCTTTTGTATTTTGTATTGTTAATGAAGTGGGAATGCTTAATGCATAAACCCGAAGAGAGGTTAAAGTTTTTATATCTGCTTCTATTCCCGCACCACCAGAAGGATCTACCCCACCTATGGTTAATACTTTTGGCAAAAATTTATTCATTTTTCACCTAATTATTAATAAGTTCAGAATCAGGTCCAATATTTACTTCTATGCTATTATCAATAATATATGAGTTATCTCCTATTAAAGACTTATTAAGAATTGCATTTTCTATAGTAGTTTCTTTTCCTAAGATTGAGTTTTTGATTATAGCGTTTCTTATTATTGAACCTTCAGAAATAGAAGTGTTAGGACCTATTATTGAATTAGATATTTCACAATTTTCACCAATAAAAACTGGAGGAATGATTATATTTGAATTTATCTCGTAGTTTAGATTCTTTTTCTTTAATAAAACTTTATTTGTTTCGAGCAGGGATTCTTTTTCTCCACAATCATACCACTCTTCGATATGGAATATTTTAAATTTTTCTTCTTTTTTTAACATATAATGCATAGCATCTGTAAGTTGATATTCACCTTTTGTTTTTATGTTGTTATCAATGATATGTTCCAGGGCATTAAAAAGTTTATCACTTTCAGGAAAATAGTATATTCCACCAATTGCAAGATTTGATGGTGGATTTTCTGGTTTTTCTATCATTCCTTTTACATATTCGTTTTTATCTGTAATTACTATTCCAAATTTTCTTGGGTCATCAGGATGCATAACTCCAATCTGATTTTCATTTGAATTCACAACCTTTTCTATATCAGCTTTAAAAATTATGTCTCCAAGGATTATTAATATTCCTTCATTTCTGGTAAATTCATCCTTTGATTGATAAATAGCATGGCCAAGTCCATTGAAGCTTGATTGTTTTACAAATTTCATCGGAAATGAATAGTTTTCAAGCATATAATTTTTTATCTGCTCTCCAAGATGACCGATTATGAAAATAACTTCACTGAATTCTACTTTTATAAATTGTTCTATTATATAGTCTATGATTGGTCTTCCTGCTACCCTTATTAATGGTTTTGGCAAAACATAAGTGTGAGGTCTTAATCTTGTCCCTTTACCTGCTACAGGTATTATTACTTTCATATACATTTCCTTCTATGAATATTTGTAATGTTTGAAATTTTACTTTAAATATTATAGATTATAGAACACTTTTTGAATTTTGTAAAAATTTTTTATGTTGAATTTATTATCAGCTGAAAGTATGTAACAGGTGAAAGTTAAAAGTTATAAAGTTTGGTTTAAGTGGAAGTTTTATGTTTTAGATTTATTTATGCTTTAATTTAGGGTAAGTGAAAACTTTTAGACAAAATAGGTATTTCTATATTTTATGTTTAAAAAAAGATAAAATATTGACAAAATTTTAAATAGCATTTATTATAAATATAAAAATATACAAGGAGGATAATTTTATGAAAAAAATATTTACTTTTATTTTTGTGTTAGGAGCATTTTTTATTCTTTCTTCTTGTGGTGAAGCGGCCCCAGTGAAGGAAATAGAAGATGCCAAATCTGCTATAGAAAGAGCAAAATCTGTTGAAGCACCTTCTTATGCCAAGGATCCTTATAATGAGGCTGAAAGTTCTTTAAAGGAAGCGAATGATTTTATAGGTAAGAAGAAAAACAAGGAAGCAAAAGAAAAAGCAGTTACTTCAAAAAATAAAGCAGAACTTGCATATAATATGGCTATAACGAATAGAGCAAATGTTTTTTATAATGATTGTGCAAATTTATTAGCTGAAATTGAAAAATATTTTGGACAAAAAGTAGAGCCAGAAAATTACGAGGCATATAAAAATGATTTTCAGACAATGACAACAGAGCTTGAGGCAAAAAATTATGATAGTGTATATACAAAAGGTAAAGAGTTAAAACCAAAGCTTGAATCTTTCCTTGCGAGACTCAAAGAATTGTATAATGATGTATCATTGAAAATCTCTATGGTAGAAGGGAGACTTGAAGATTTAAAAGCAGAAGATAATGCTGAAGCAAATAAATTTTTATTAGAAGCAGAAGGTAAAATTAGTGAAGCAAAAGAAGCTCTGGGTAATGGAGAATATGAATTAGCCATGAAAAAAGTGAAAGAAGCTGAAGAGCTTTGTGATAAGGCAGACGAGATTATTAATCCTAAAGCTAAAGTAGAAAAAGGAGTAAAGCCAGTAAGAGAAAGAGAAGTAACACCGGGTAAAGAAGTTAGTGGTGATGAAGCTCTTGAAGCTATAAAGAGAGCAAAAGAAAAACAAGAAGAGCTAAAGAAAAGAAAAAAGATAATATATTATAAGTATGAAAGGAAAAGTTTTGTTAATATTCCTAAAGCTATTATGGTTGCAGAAGAAGTCAATATATCAGATGAAAGTGTGACTGAAAATGAAAAAGTAGAGGTAGAGACGGAGACGGCAAAAGGAGAAGAACAAGTAGATGCAAATGTATCTTCAGTAGAAGAAGAAAGTATAGGAGATGAAGAGGTGACCTCTTCTGAAGAAGTGAATGAAGAAGAGATTGCTACAGAAGATAATTTAGAAGAAGAAAAAGTCGCAATAGGGGACGAAGAAGTAGAAGAAATAAAAGTTAAAGATGAAGATATTACTGAAGAAATGGTTAATAAATATATTTCTATTGCAGAAGAATTGTATGAAAAAGGAGAATATAGTAAATCTCTACTTTATGCTAATGAAGCAGTGAGAATGGCAGATTATTTACTGGAAAAAGATTATTCAAAGTTTTATAAAGTTAGAAGAGGGGATTGTTTGTGGAATATTGCGAAGTTTTTCTACAAGAGACCTATGTTATGGCCAATAATTTATAAGGCAAACAAAAATAAAATAAAACATCCTGATTTGATATATCCAAATCAAGTTTTTGAAATTCCACCTCAACCTAAAAATGTTGATGTTAACAAACTTTATAAAGAGATAAATTATAAACCTTTGTTTAGATAATAAAAGGGGCTGTTCGTTTAATCGAACAGCCTTTTTTATTTTAAAATATAAAAAAGTTGTTTTAGATTTTTGGTTTTTGTAATTTGTGTGCTATAATTTAACTCAGGAGGTTGTTATGAAAAAGTATATTTTGATATTTTTATTTTTAGCTAGTTTTTTATGGTCAACAGAAAAAAGTGTAAGACTTACAGAGAGTGAGTATATTGAACTTCAAAAGAGGCTTGATTTGATAATGATTGAAATAAGATATTTGCCAGATGAAAAGAAAAGAAATATTTATGGACTCGTTCTTGATATTAAAGAAATTTTGGCCGGCAAACCAACAAGAAGGTCAGAAAAAAATGTTTCTCAAGTGCAACAATATGAAAAAAAAGCTTCAACAGATGAAGATATAAAGAATTTTGTTCAAAGACTTGAGAGTCTTGATAAATTTGAAGAAAAGAAGGTCTCCATAGCTGCTAAAAGTAAGACAACAAGATTTTATATGAGACATGTAGCTGAGATTATAAAACTTTTTCCAGATAGTTATGTGACAGGAGTAAATCCAGAAAAGCGAAAAGAAATATTGAAAATTTTACTTCCGGATGTAATCGATCCCGAAAACTTTGATTTACTCATAAATGTTCTTAAAGAAATAGCTTTTTTAAATAATAGAGATAAAGATATAGAAAACGTTAAAGAAATCCTCTTTGAAAATTAGTTGACAAAGAGTTTTTTAAGAAGTTCAAGATCAAGCTCAGGATAAACAGGATATTTAGAGAGGAGTTTTTTTACTCTCTCTTTAGTATCCTGTTTTATTTTTTCGTTTATTTCATATTTTGCTTTGCTTGTTTCACCGTTTACAATTTGAGCTTTTGTGTTTGATAAAACTTCTTTTATAATAGAGGCTATTTCTTTCATTTCTTCTTTTCCCATTCCTAAGGTAGTAACAGCAGGTGTTCCAATTCTTAAACCACTGGTATACCAGGGGCCATTTGGATCAAATGGAAGAGAATTTCTGTTTAATGTTATTCCACATTCTCTTAAAGCACTTTCGCCCTGTCTTCCGGTAATATTAAAATTAGAAACATTGATTAAGAATAAATGATTATCTGTCCCGTTTGTTGCAACATTCATACCAAGTTCCATACATTCTTTTGAAAGAGTTTGAGCATTTTCAACAATTTTTCTTGCATAAGACTTAAATTCTTCTGTATTCGCTTCTTTTAATGCTATGGCTTTTGCTGCCATAATGTGTGGAAGTGGTCCACCGAGCACAAGCGGACAACCCTTATCTACAGCTTCTTTGAATTCTTCTTTGCAGAGTACAAGACCGCCTCTTGGACCTCTTAATGTTTTATGAGTTGTTGTAGTTACAACATCAGCATATTTTACTGGATTATATTCATCCTCAAATACTCCACCAGCAACAAGTCCTGCAAAGTGTGCCATATCAACCATTAATACTGCTCCAACCTTATCAGCTATTTCCTTCATAATCTTGAAGTTAATTTTTCTTGGATATGCACTATATCCAGCAAGGAGAATTAATGGTTTTATTTCTTTTGCTTTCTTTTCAATTTCATTATAATCAAGTAATCCAGTTTCTTTATTTACACTATAGGAGTGAGCTTCAAACATTCTTGCTGATACATTGTTCCTATAACCATGAGTTAAGTGCCCACCAGAGTAATAATCAAGTCCAAGTAGTTTTTGATTTCCCATTTCTTTTCTTAGTGCTTCCCAGTCTGAATTAGATAATTTAGAAAGATTTGTTTCTCCGAGTTTTTTTAAAGCTGGCATTTCTATTCTTGTTGAGAGAATTGCCCAGTATGCGACCATATTTGCGTCGGCTCCACTATGTGGCTGAACATATGCGTGATCGGCAGAAAAGAGCTTCTTTGCCTCTTCTACAGCAATGCTTTCTATATTATCAACATTTTCACATCCAGCATAGAATCTATGAAAAGCAAATCCCTCTGCATACTTATCTGTTAGAAGGTTTCCCATAGCAAGCTGTGTGGAAAGAGAGGAGTAATTCTCGCTTGCTATGAGTTTTAAATTACTTCTCTGAGATTCGAGTTCAAGTACTATGTTTTTTGCAATTTCTTTTGAAACTTTTGAAACTTCGTATAAGTTGCATAAATAAGCAAGAAAAGCGATACTTATATCTTTATTTTCTTTTACATAATTAATAATTTGTGATTTATCCATTTTTTTCTCCTTTTCTTAATATTATAAATTAAAATGGGTATATATTCAACTTTTTGAATTTCCATAAATTAACTTTACTTTTTTTCATTTTTCAGTTATAATTAAAAATTATGTTTTTTAGTTGGAGAATTTTATGTATTCTGTTAAAGTACAGGATAAATCATTAGAAGTTAAAGAAGGGATGAGCTTTTTTGATTTACTAAAGCAACTTGAGATAAAGGTGGATAAAATAGTTGCTGTTGAATTTGATGGTGAATTATATGATTTGAAAAGAAAAATAACAAAAAGTGGAGAAGCCAGTTTTATTTCTATAGATAGTGATAAAGGAATTGAAATTTTAAGGCATTCTGGATCACACATAATGGCATTGGCGATCTTAAGACTTTATTCTGACGCTAAATTTGGTGTTGGGCCTGCTATAAAAGATGGTTTTTATTATGATATTTTTTCTAAAACATCTATTTCTGAAGAGGATCTTCCAAGAATAGAAGAAGAAATGGCTAAAATAGTTTCTGAAAATCTATCATTTGAAAGAGAAGAGATTTCAAAAGACGATGCAAAGAATTTATTTGGAGAAAAAGGGCAAAAATATAAACTTGAACTTTTAGATGAAATAGAGGGTGATAAAGTTTCAATATATAGGGTTGGTGAGTTTATTGACTTATGTAGAGGACCTCATATTCCTTCTACTTCCTATCTAAAAGCCTTTAAACTTTTAAGTGTGTCGGGTTCTTATTGGCGTGGTAGTGAAAAGAATGATTCAATGACAAGAATATATGGGACAGCTTTTGGTAATAAGGAAAGTCTTGAAGCTCATTTGAATTTTCTTGAAGAAGCAAAGAAAAGAGACCACAGGAAATTGGGTAAGGAATTAGATTTGTTTAGTTTTCACGATGAAGGACCTGGACTTCCATTCTGGAAGCCAAAAGGACTTGTTTTTAAAAATCTTCTTATTGAATTTATGAGAGAAAAGCATGTTGAAAGAAATTATACAGAGATTGAGACTCCTACAATGTTAAGGGTAGATTTGTGGAAACAGTCTGGACATTACGATAATTATAGGGAAAATATGTTTTTCACTGAAAAGGATGAAGAAGTTTATGCAATAAAGCCAATGAATTGCCCTGGTGGCATTCTGTATTATAAAGAAAATATACATTCATATAGAGAATTGCCACTTAAGGTTGCTGAATTTGGTAAGGTTCACAGATATGAAAGAAGTGGAGTTTTACAGGGACTTTTCAGGGTCAGAGGTTTTACTCAGGATGATGCACATATTTTTACTTCACCAGAAGCTCTTCAGTCGAGTGTAATAGAAGTGCTTGAGCTTATCAATGAAGTGTATAGAACATTTGGATTTGAATATTCAATCGAACTTTCAACAAGACCAGAAAAGTCGATGGGTACAGATGAACAGTGGGAAATTGCTACATCTGGACTAAAAAATGCACTTGACGAACTTAATCTTGATTATAAGATTAATGAGGGTGATGGGGCTTTTTATGGTCCAAAAATTGATTTTCACCTTAAAGATGCTATAGGAAGAACTCATCAATGTGGAACCATTCAGCTTGATATGAATTTGCCTGAGAGGTTTGATTTAACTTATATCGGTGAGGATGGAAAAGAACACAGGGTTATTATGCTTCATAGAGCTGTGCTTGGTAGTATTGAGAGATTTATGGGAATACTTATTGAACATTATGCTGGAAAGTTTCCTTTATGGCTTTCACCCACTCAAATTTTAATAATTCCTGTGTCAGATAAATTTAATTCTTATGCTATAGACATTAATAACCATTGTCGAAAATTAAAAATTAGAAGTGAAGTTGATTTAAGTAGAGAAAAATTAGGCTATAAGATTAGAGCTGCACAGTTAATGAAGGTTCCTTATATGTTTATAGTAGGGGAAAAAGAAATATCTACTAATAGTGTTTCGGTTAGACACAGGGATAGGGGAGAAGAAGGTTTGCATAAATGGGAAGAAATTTTAAGAAAGATAGTTGAAGAAAATCAAAAGAGATTGTAAAATATATATATAAAAAATAAGGAGGATTTTATAGCTACAGAAAAAAACAGAGTCAATGAAGAAATCAAGGCAAAACAGGTCAGAGTAATTGGGGAAGATGGTGAACAGCTTGGAATTTTAACTATTAAAGAGGCTTTAGATAAGGCAGCAGAGTTAGGAGTTGATCTTGTTGAGGTTTCTCCAAATGCAGATCCACCTGTTTGTAGATTGATTGACTATGGTAAATTCCTTTATCAAAAAGAAAAGAAGGCAAAAGAAGCAAAGAAAAAGCAGAAAGTCGTTGAAATTAAAGAATTTAAGTTAAGACCCTGGATTGATAATCATGATTTCTCTTATCGAATTGATCAGATGAAAGAGTTTCTTTCCAAGGGGGATAAAGTAAAAGTAACTATAAGATTTAGAGGCAGGGAGCTTGCTCATGTTAATCTTGGATTTGAGCTTGCAGAAAAGGTTTTAAAAGAATTAGGTGAGAGTTGTAGTATAGAAAAGCCAGCAAAATTAGAAGGTAAAAATATAACTTTAGTTTTAGGTCCAGCAAAACAAAAGAAATAGGAGGATTTTTTATGCCAAAGCTAAAGACACATAAATCAGCAGCAAAGAGATTTAGTGTTTCTGGAACAGGAAAGATTATGAGAAACAAGGCTTATAGAAGACATTTGTTAACCCACAAGTCTTCTAAAAATAAAAGAAATCTTTGTGGTAAAGCAGTATTGTTTAGTGGGGATGTTGATAGAGTTAAGAAAATGTTGCCTTATGCTTAATCAAGGGAGGAAATAAATGAGAGCAAGATATACAGTTCCAAGTAGAGAAAGAAGAAAAAAGGTTTTGAAATTAGCAAAAGGCTATCATGGTGCAAGAAAAAACAGAATAAAGGCAGCTAAAGAAGCTGTAATGCATGCTTTAAGATATGCAACCATAGATAGAAAAAATAGAAAAAGAGATTTTAGAAGTCTCTGGATTGTTAGAATTAATGCTTTTGTTAAAGAACATGGCATTAATTATAATAGATTCATAGAAGGTTTAAGAAAAGCTGGGATTTCAATTAACAGAAAAACCCTTGCAAATCTGTGTATAGAAGATCCAAAGGCAATGTTAAAATATATCGAGATTGCCAAACAAAATATCGTAAAAGCATAAAAGGAAAGAAGGAGAGAATGAAAAGTTTTCTGCTCTCCTTTCTCTTTCTTTTTCTTACATGCGTTTTTAGTTTTTCTTATGAGGAGACTCCTTATTTTAGAGAGTCTGAAAAAGTAGGAGTTTCCTTTTTCAGTGATTTTTTCTATTTGTCTAATTCGATATTAAGTGTTTCTTCTTTGGATATTGATTATAGTGTTAATGATAGGTTTTTAGTTTCTTTTAAACTCCCTTATCTTTTTTATGATTTTTATATTACAGATGGTGTAATTGGTGATGTTGAGTTAAAACTAAAGTTTTTACTTGAGAGAGATTTTTACGAAAAATGGAGATTCTTTTTTTTCTCTACATTTAGATTTCCAACAGGAGTTTCAAAAGAAGATTCCTTTAAATATATAAAAGGCAAATTTTATACTTATTATCCATTTTCTAGAGGGGCATTCGGTTTTTACCCGGGTTTTTCATTCTCTTATCTTTTGGAACCATTTATGTTTTGGTTAAATCTTTCCTACTTATCTGATAATTATAGAGATGAAGAAATAATAAGTTTTAATTCTGGTCTTGATAGATTAAAATTGAGTTTTAATACAGATTTTTCTTTTTTGATGTTGAGATTAAATGATATATATTTGTATTATCAAGGTTTAATTTCTTTGGCATATTTTCATAATATTTCAGAAGACAAAATTTTTAATGATTTCTTAGAATTATATTTTGAAAATTCAATTAAAATTGGACAAATTTTTAAATTTAGTTTAGGATTTTTATATCCGATATTTTTAACTAATAATATTTATAAATATTCTTTCTCGTTAAGTTTGTCAATAATTTTTTAATGGAGTAAATATGGGATTTAAAGATTTGACTGACGAGGAAATAATTTTAAGAATTAAAGGTCTAAAAAAAAGTGAAAATGATTATAATAGTGTGGTAAGAAGTTATTATGAAGAATTATATAATAGATATTATCTTCAATGTTACAATATATCAAGATATTATGGCTTAAATAAACAGGATTCTGAAGATGTTGTTCAGGAATCTTTTCTTAAATTTATGATGAGGATAAAAACATTTGAGAAAGGTAAATCTTTTAAGCCATGGTTTTTTAGAATACTTATTAACACTATAAAGGATAAATATAAATACTTAAAGAGAAATAAGTTTATTGATATTGATCAATTTCACGAAATGGACTTACCAGACGAAAAAAGTGAAATTGATAATTTTAACATTAAAGAAACGTTACAGATTATTATTAACAAACTACCAGAGAAGTTAAAAAAAGTAGTTTTACTGAAAAATTATTCAGATATGACACTTCAAGAAATAGCAAGTTTAAATAATATTTCCGTAAGACAACTTCATAATAGGCTTTCCAAGGCTTATGAAATGATTCTTAAAGAATTAAGAAAATAATTTTTAAAAAATTTCTTAATTTTTTTTATTTTAAAGTATTATTAATAGAGTAAATTATTAAAAATGAAAAATTTTAAAATATTTAATTCTGGAGGCCAATAATGAATGAGAAGGAGTTGGAGTTATTACTTAAGTCTAATATGTTTGTAGATTCAAGTCCAGATTTTGATGATGTCTGGAATGTTTTTTCTTTAAAAAAGAAGGAGGTTTATATGTCTGAAAAGAAGGGAGGAATTAAGTTGGCTGTATGGGTTGCTGCTTTTTCAATCCTTGTTGTCTTCGGGTTTATTTTTGTTTCTAAGTTTTCTTTGATCACAAAGCAAAATAAGATTGAAAAGGGGGAGGCACTTATAGTTACTACTGTTGTTGGTAATGTATATGCTAAAAAGATGGAAAGTTCTGAATGGAAGAAGGTTATGGTAGAAGATATTCTACAGATGGGAGATAGTCTTAGGACAGATAAGGATTCTTATTGTGAAATTCAAATGGTTAAAAGGGGGATATTTAGGATTGAACCAGTATCTGAAGTTTTGCTTGCTACTCTTGTAAACAAGAATGATAAGGTTGAATCAAAATTCAAACTTGAAAAGGGTGGCATGGCTCTTAAACCAAGAAAACTTGAGAAAGGAGAGGTTTTTGAGGTTCATACTGCCTCGGCTGTTGCAGCTGTTAGAGGAACCAAGTTTTTTGTAGAAGTTGATGAGAATGGTGACACGAAAGTAGCAGTTTCAGAGGGAAAAGTGAGCATTGTTCCTAATGTTCAGGCTGTTGAGAGGGCTGTAAAAGAGGGACATATTAATGAAAAAACAGCGGATGTTTTGAAAGAGAAAGTGTTAAAGTCAGTTGAGGTATCGGCTGGGGAAGAAGTTGGGTTAAAGAAAGAAAAGGTTGAGAAGGTAGATATTATTTTAGAAGACACGATTAAACAGGTGGCCTCCGAAAAGAAAGAAGATATTGATGTAGTGGCAAAGGTAAATGAGAAGGTTGTTACAGAAATAGCAAAAACTTCTCAGAAAAAAGTAGATAATGTAATTGATCTACTTGCAGAAAAGAAGGAAATTTCAAAAGAAAAACAAGAAAAGTTAAATCTAATAAGTGAAGATAGAATTCTTGAAAAGAAAGATAATATTTCTAAGGTTATTGTTACAACGGTGCCAGATAAAGCGAAGGTCTATATTGATGGCAAAGAGGTCGGTATAACACCTCTTGAGGTTCTTTTAGAAAAGGGTGAAAAGGTAAATGTTAAAATTGAAAAAGATGGATACGAAATACTCTCAAAGGAATTTGAAATATCTGCAGATTTTAATATTAATGAAACATTGAAAGAGAAGATGGTTGAGGTTGTTTCTTCTTCAGAATCTTCTTCCTCTATTGCGAAAATTGAAACACCAAAGCTTGTATCCGGGCAGATAGAATGGGAGAAATCTCTTTCACTTGATGTTAGTGAGTTTGATTATTCACCTGTGATGTATAAAGGAAAGATTGTTGCAGTTTCAATGGACAAGCTTTATATTTTTGATTCTAAGGGAACACTCATAAAAAAGATAGCTGTTAAATCTGGAGTTCAATTAACAAAACCAGCAGTTGGTGGAAATATTATTGTTCTTGGTGCTGAGGATAGTGGAGTATATGCTTATGATTTAAATGGTAAATTACTCTGGAAGTTAGATAAGATAGGTGGACAGAAGTTTGGTGGACATCCAGTTATTTATGGTGATAAAGTGATGGTTTCTTCATTTAAAGATGGTATTTTTATACTTAGTCAGAATGGCGAAATTATTAATAATATTAAACTTTCGGCTCAGATTTTCTCTTCACCGCTTGTTATAGAGAAAGGTAAAAAGATAATATATGCTCTTGAGAATGGAACACTTGTATGCTATAATCTTGATACAAAATCTGAGGAATGGACAAAATCATATGAGGATAGAATTCTTTATCCATTGATTGGAAACGATAGCCTTGTTATTACTTTTGATAGAAAGAGTGGTACTCTCAAAGGATATTCAACTGTTGATGGAACTAAGAAATGGGAACTTACGGTTTCAGAAATTCAGAAGACAGAAATTGAACCAATTATGGCTGGTAGGAATATTATTCTTGCTTCAAGAGATAAGAATTCAGTAGTGAAAGTAGTAAGTCTTGCTGGAAAGGTAGTAAGTACATTAACTATAAGAGATAAAATTACTTATCCTTATGCTTCTGGAAATATATTATTGGTAGGTGGAATGAGTGGAAAAGTATATGCATATGACATAGAAAGCGGTAAGAATTTATGGATCAGTGATGGAGCAAAAGGTACACCTATTTCCGTAGTTATAGCAAACGAAGAGATATATGGAATATCTTCTAAAGCAATGTTAAAGATAGTTAAATAAAAAAAGGGGACGCTTAAAGCGTCCTCATTTTTTTATTTTCAGAAAGGCCAATTCCAAGCCATAAGAATATCCCTATCGGTGCTACATAAAGATGAGCATTGTAAATTGAATCGATTAAAAACCAGATTATTATAAAAAGTCCAAAAGAATTACAAAAATTTGATTCTTCTAAGTATTTTTTTATTCTTTCGATTAATTTTATAATTAAAAAAATATAGAAAATAAGAAAACCTATTATACCTGTTTCGGTTAATAATGCTATGTAATTGTTGTGGACATAGTCAACCCCTTCAAAAAAATATGATGGGAAATGGTTGTATTCTTTTTCATTATAAGAGTTTTTGTATTTTTCTTTAAATTGCATTAAGCCAATGCCTGTTATGGGGTTTTTCTTGAAAAGTTTTAGGGCTATTTCTCTTTGTAACATTCTTGGTTCAACATTGTGGGCTTCTAGTGGGTTTTTTATCGATTTTATTATTTTTTCTGAAGGGTTAAAAAATATAAAAATAGCTACAAGTAACAATAAAGGCAGGATTAAGAGATACTTTCTTTTTTTTATTATTATAAAAATAAGAGTTAGAAAAATTGTTATATATCCACTTCTTGCAAAGGTAAAAAAGAGAGTAATTAGAGCAAACATTATTGTGATTAAATAAAATGTTTTATTTTTAATATATTTTATATTTTCCGTTAGCCATAATAGTAGCATAGAAGTAAGAATGCTTAAAATTATTCCACCGCCAGTAGAATGATAGAAAACACTTAACATTGGGGAGAATAATTTTTCTTCGTAAGAATGTTTTATCATTATAGAAAACTGCCCAAGTTCAAGCATTATATTTTTTCTAATTATAAAATAGTGAAAAAGTGAAAAAAGGGAGAATAAAAATAGTCCATTTGATATGTAGGAAAGCATTTTTTTTGTGCTAAAATTAAAATTTCTATAAAAGATTAAAACCATCATATAAAAAGGAATTATAAGAGAGGAAAAAAAAGATGTTTTAAAATCTTGCACAAAAAAACTTTTTATAACTACAACTATAAAAAAAATAAAAAGTAATAGATCTGTTTTCTTTAATTCCAGAGATTCTTTTTTAATTAATGAAATAATGAAAAATAAAATTATAGCAATAGATTGCAATCCTATAAATAGAGAAGGAAAAATACCAAAGAAAAAAGAAGTTGCAATAATATTATTTAACATAAACATCACCTTTTAAGAGAGTATTATTATAATTATTTCAGTGTTTATTGTCAAAATTTACTGAATAAAGAAAAGCGAGATAAAATAAAATATTTGTAAAGTTATAAATAGAGAACCTTCCCATTTTTCGAGTTCGTGTTTTTTGCCAGTGAATAAGAAAATAAATATCAAAAAGGAAGCAATGAAATTAATAAGTAAATCATATTGATTTATTCCTTTTACTGGAATGTTTGATATTAAAGACGATATACCAATGATAAAAAGAGAGTTAAAAATATTCGAACCTAATATGTTACCTACCGCGATATCAGTAAACTTTTTGAAAGAAGCTACTATTGAGGTAATTAATTCTGGTAATGATGTTCCAATAGCAACTATAGTGAGTCCAATAACTCTTTCAGAAATTCCAAAAAACCTTGCAATGTTAACAGAAGAATTTACAACAAATCTTCCTCCAACGATAAGGAATATTAAACCTATAAAAATGTAACAGATTGAAACTTTTATACTTAAAGATTTAATTTCTTCTCCTAATTCAAAATCTTTTTTTAATGCTATATAAATGTTATAAGCCATAAATAAAACAAAAAATATCAAAAGAATAAGCCCATCAATCTTTGATATTTCAGAGTATGCTTTTTGATCTATGAATGCATCATTTGAAATTATGAGAAGAATTATAGAGGATAAAATAACTATTGGTATCTCTATTATAGTGGTTGTTCTTGAAACTTTTATATTGGATATTAAAGATGAAATACCTAAAATTGTAAGTATGTTAAAGATGTTGCTTCCTAGAATGTTACCAAGAGCAATATCAGTGTTATTTCTTAAAGAAGCAATCAAATTTACAACTAATTCTGGAGCAGATGTACCAAAAGCAACTATTGTTAGACCAATAACTATGGTTGGTATGTTTAACTTTTTTGCTAAAGATGCTCCTCCATCTACTAAAAAATCTGCACCCTTAACAAGAAGTAGAAAACCTAGAATAAGCAATATAATATCCATAGATTTATTATAATATATTTTGACTATTTGGTCAAGAAAATAATTTAAAAAATTTTACTAAAACTTATAGAGGATCATTAAAACGTCTCTAAAATCAAAATTTTACAAAATAAACTTTTTAAGTTAAAATATGATAGTTTGTTAAAAGGGAGCTAACTATGGAAATAACAGAGTCAGTTATAGAAAATCTAGTGGTTAACCCAGTTGAAATTGTAAAAAAGATCTCTATTGAAACCAATATTCCAGTTCAGAAAGTAAATGCAACTATAAATTTACTGAAGAGTGATAACACTATTCCATTTATTGCAAGATATAGAAAAGAAGTAACTGGAAATTTGACGGAGACAGAGATTAGAGATATTTCTCATAGACTTGAGTATCTTGAAAATCTTGAAAAAAGAAGAATAGAGATAATAAAAGCTATCTTTAATCAGGGTAAACTTTCAGAAGATTTATACAATAATATAATGAAATGCGAGACCATTACGGAGCTTGAAGATATTTATGCACCTTATAAGAAGAAAAAGAAAACAAGAGGAATGATAGCAATAGAAAAAGGGCTGGAAGGGCTTGCTAATTTACTTTATACTTTGAGTGATAAAGAAATAGAAGAAGAAGCAAAAAAGTATCTCAGTGAAGAAAAGGATGTAAAAACTGTAGAAGATGCTATTAATGGGGCAATGGATATAGTGGCAGAAAAAATATCACAGAATATTGATGAAAGAAATTTTGTTAGAGATTTTATAAACTCAAATGGTAAAATAAAGGTATCTGGTTTAAAAGATGAGGCTTCAAGTGTTTACAAAATGTATTATGGCTTTGAGGAAGAGATTAAAGAGTTAAAACCCCATCATATACTTGCGATAAATAGGGGGGAAAAAGAGGAAGAACTTAAATCGGAGATTATTTTTGATGAGGATAAATTAATTTTAGAAATTTTAGCGAAATATTTAGATAAAAACAAATATTTACCTTTGTCTATAAAAGATGGTTTAAAAAGGCTCCTAATACCTTCTGTTATAAGAGAGATAGTTTCTTCTCTAACAGAGAAGGCCGAAGATCATAGTATTTCTCTATTTTCAGAAAATTTAAAGCATCTACTTATGCAACCGCCGATTAAAGGTACTACAATACTTGGAATTGATCCTGGTATAAGAACAGGTACGAAAGCAGCAATACTTGACAAAACAGGGAAATATCTTGGGCATTTTGTATTTTATCAGGAAAAAGAAAAAGAATCAAAAGAAATTTTATCAAAGGTTTGCGAAAAGTTCAATATTGAGCTTATAGCTATAGGAAATGGGACAGGCAGTCATGATGTCCAGAGAGTTGTTTCAGAGGCAATAACAGAATACAATCTTCCCGTTAGTTATACAGTTGTAGCAGAGGATGGGGCTTCTGTTTATTCTGCCTCAGAAATTGGGGTTGAAGAGTTTCCTGATCTTGATGTTACGATAAGGGGCGCTATATCTATAGGAAGAAGGCTTCTTGACCCACTTTCTGAACTTGTTAAGATAGATCCAAAGTCTCTCGGGGTAGGGCTCTATCAACATGATGTAAATCAAAAAAAGCTCTCTAATACACTTGATGAAGTTGTTGAATCTGTTGTTAATAGTGTGGGAGTAAATGTCAATACAGCGTCATACTCATTACTAAAATATGTTTCTGGTATTACTTCTTCTTTAGCAAAAAGTATTGTTCATTTTAGAGAGACTCATGGAGTTATAACTTCAAGAGAAGAGCTAAAGAAGGTACCGGGTTTCGGAGAAAAAACATTTGAACAGGCAGCAGGATTTTTAAAAATTCCAGAGAGTAAGGATGTTTTGGATAACACCTGGGTTCATCCGGAAAACTATAAAGTAGCAAGAGAAATACTTGATATTATGAAGAGTGGAAAAGAGCCTGATAAAAGTTTGAAAGAGTTTCTTTCACAAAAATATAACATTGGTATATCAACAATAAATGAAATTATTGAAGAGTTAAAGAAGCCAAATAGAGATCCGAGAGAAGATTATCCAAAACCGATTTTACAAAAGGGAGTTATTAGTTTTGAAGATCTTAAGGTTGGAATGAAGGTAACCGGTAAGGTAAAAAATGTAGTGGATTTTGGGGCTTTTGTTGATATTGGTATTAAAGAGACAGCTTTAGTTCATATATCAGAGGTTTCTGATAGGTTTATAAAGCATCCTAATGAAGTATTAAAGGTGGGAGATGTAAAGGAATTTAGAATAATTGAACTTGATCCTATAAGAAAGAGAATTTCGTTAAGTCTTAAAAGTGAAGGAGGGCAAATAAAAAAAACAACTCCTTCGAAATCATATGCTCCAGGCACACTTGGTAGTTTTTTTAATGTAAAAAAATGAAGTTTTCAAATAGAATAGAATATCCAATTAGAGAGAACGAACTCTCAGTTATAATTTCTGAAATAGGATACAATAATATAGTAAATCTTGTAGAGTCTAATCCTACAAAGTGTGGGATAGTATATAATGAAGAACTTTTTTCTTCTTTGTGGAAAAAAGAAAATTTGTTATACTTTCCTGATCCAAAAGGTTTGAAAAGAGCAAGAAGTATTATTGTGAAATATTATAAAGAAAAGAACATTGATATTGATGAAGAACAAATAGTAATAACTTCTGGAACAAGTGAAGCTTATAGTTTTATATTTAAAATTCTTTGTAATCCAGATGAAAATATTCTTATTCCTTCACCGGGGTATCCATTGTTTGATTATCTTTCAAAATTTGAATTAATAAGAACTAAAACCTACAGGCTTGAGTATATCCATGATAAAGGCTGGCAAATCGATGTTGATTCAATCTTAAACGTTATTGATGAAAATACAAAGGCAATTTTAATAATCAATCCAAATAATCCCACAGGCTCCTATCTTTCTGATAGAGAAAAAGAAAAAATAAAAGAGGTAGCGAAAGAGTATAATCTTTCATTGATAGTGGATGAGGTTTTTTTTGACTTTAATATTGATTCAAGCGAGTATAAATCTTTTGCAAATGAAAGAGATTGTTTAACATTTGTATTATCAGGTATATCAAAAATTCTTGCATTACCTCAGATGAAGCTATCATGGATTGTAGTATGTGGGGAAGAAAAGTCAAAAAATGAAGCATTAGAAAGACTTGAACTTATAAGTGATAATTATCTTTCTGTTTCAATTCCTATTCAAAATGCTTTAGGTGATTTTTTCAGTTATGGAAAAGAAATTAAAAAACTAATTTTATCAAGAATTAAAGAAAATTACAAAATTATAAAAGAGATATTGGATGGTCATTTTCGAGTTTTAACCACATCGGGAGGTTGGAATACAATAATAGAATTACCAAAAATCATTTCCGAGGATGAATGGGTGAAAAAACTATTAGTTCAAAAGAAATGTTTAACTTATCCCGGCTATTTTTTTGACTTTGAAAAGGAGGCTTTTATTACAATTAGTTTAATAATAGAAAAAGAAAAGCTTATATATGGTTTAGAAAAAATAGTTGAAGTTTTTAACGAAAATAAGTAGGAGAGCATAAATGATATTTAAAGATGAAGTGAATATTTATGTAAAAGCTGGAAATGGTGGTAGAGGAGCAGTAAGTTTTAGAAGAGAAAAATATATACCAAAAGGTGGTCCTGATGGAGGAGATGGAGGAGATGGGGGAGATGTTATTATTAAAGTAAATCCTCACTTAAGGACACTATCACATATTCACAATAATCAAAAATTTAAGGCAAAAAATGGCCAGGATGGAATGGGGGCTTTAAAGCACGGTGCAAATGGAGAAGATACTATTATTGAAGTTCCAGCAGGTACAATTATTTATGATCTCAAAACAAATTCCATTCTTGCAGATTTAACAGAAAATGATGCAAGCTTTATAGTAGCAAAAGGGGGAAAAGGTGGAAAGGGAAATAACCACTTTAAAACGCCAACTAATCAAGCACCACGTTATGCACAGAAGGGGTTACCCGGTGAAGAAAAGGAACTAAAACTTGAACTTAAAATGATCGCACATATAGGGCTTGTTGGATATCCAAATGCTGGAAAGTCAACATTGATTTCACGAATAACAAATGCAAGGCCTAAAATTGCGAACTATCCTTTTACAACTCTCGAACCAAACTTGGGTGTTATGACAATTGATGATGCTTATACAAGTATTCTTATAGCTGATATTCCGGGAATTATAGAAAGAGCACATGAAGGTAAGGGGCTCGGGCTTGAATTTTTAAAGCATATTGAAAGAACAAAAATAATCCTTTATGTTATAGATATAACTGATAATCCTCTTCAAAAATTTGAGATATTAAGGGAAGAACTTAAAAGTTATTCTTATGAACTTTATAAAAGGGATTTTCTTATAGCATTAAATAAGATAGATGTTATGTTAGATAATGATGAGATAGAAAAAATAAGAAAAGAATTTTTAGCATTAACACAAGAAGTATATACAATTTCCTCTCTTACTGGCATAGGATTAAAAGAATTAAAAATTGCTTTATATAAGAAATATATAGAAGTAGAAAAAAAAGAAAAATAATTTTGATTTTTTTAAAAAATATATTATAATCGTAGAGTAAAAAAAGAAAGTTTTTGGAGGGAAAAATGAAAGTAGTTGTTGGAACGGATACTTATTGGCCAAGAGTTAATGGAGTAACCGTATCTATTCAGACATTAAAAAGAGAACTTGAAAAAATGGGGCATGAGTGTTATATTCTTGCTCCGACTTATGATGATAAAGTTAAAGAAATTGAGAAGAATGTTATCAGAATTCCTTCGCTTCATGTATCAACTATATCAAAGGAAGACAGGCTTACAAGTCCATTTGCCAGAGGTAAAGTTTTTAAATATCTTGATGAGATAAAACCAGATATTATTCATGTTCAAACAGAATTTACGATGGGTACAATGGTAAAAAAATATGCACTAAAGCATAATATTCCATTGATAATAACATGTCACACATTCTGGGAAGAATACATCCATCATTATATACCATTTTTCCCTGAAAAGCCTGAAAAAGCATTTGTTAGATACCTTACGAAGAAGTTTTTTAGAAATGCTAAATATATTATTGTGCCTACAGAAAGAATGGAAGAAAAGTTAAAACAATATAATGTAGATGCAAAAACAGTTGTTGTACCAACAGGGATAGCAAAAGAAGATTTTGATGGTATTTCAAAAGAAGAAGAAAAGAAAAATTCATTCCTTTACGAAAAATATCCACAACTTAAAAATAAAAAGGTTCTTCTTTATGTTGGAAGAGTAGGTCATGAAAAGAATATTTCATTTTTGCTTAATTCAATGAAAAGATTAAAAGAAAGGTTTAAAGATTTTGTTCTTTTAATAGTTGGGGATGGTCCTGGTAGAAAAGAATTTGAAGAAATGACAAAGACATTAGGAATTGAAGAAAATGTTATTTTTACTGGTTATATGGATAGAAAGATAATAAAAAGGGTTTACGCTTTTGCAGATGTTTTTACATTTGCCTCAAAAACAGAGACACAGGGGCTGGTAACAATTGAAGCAATGATATGCGGAACACCTGTTGTTGCTATTGGTGAGATGGGGACCAAGGATGTTATGCAGGGTGATAATGGTGGTTTTATGGTAAAAGATGATCTTGATGAGTTTACTGATAAGATTTATCTATTACTAACAGATGAAAAACTTTACAAACAAAAATCTAAAGAGGCATATGACTATTCAATGAATTGGACTACAGATGTTCAAATAAAAAAGATAATGGATGTTTACGAAAAGGCATTAAAAGAATAAAATTTCATTTTTATACTATTCTGAAAGTATGATATGTGGAGGAAATTGTGAAAGGTGTTATTGTAGCAGCTGGTTATGGGACAAGGTTTTTACCAATAACTAAAACCTTACCTAAAGAAATGTTACCGCTTTATGATAAACCTATAATTGATTTTATTCTTGATGAATTTGAAGAAGCAAATATAAAAGATGTAATAATAATAACAAGCAGGAGAAAAAAGGTTTTAGAAGACTATCTTGATAGAGAGATAGAACTTGAAGAATATTTTTCTAAAAATGAAAAGGATAAATATAAAGAAATGATAAAGCCAAGAAATCTAAATTATTATTTTGTAAGACAAAAAGAGATGAAAGGTACAGGAGATGCTCTTTTACTTCTAAAGCCTCTAATCAGTGAAGATGCTTTTCTTGTGGCTTATCCTGACGATATAGTGATTTCAACACCAGGGTTGTCAAAGAGTCTTGTAATGGAATATGAAAAAACAGGTAAAAATATTCTTTCTGTTAGAGAAGAAAATGAAAATTTAACAAGATATGGTGTTATAAAACCAAGAATAGAAAATGATATAATCTATGTTGAAAAAATTGTTGAGAAACCAAAACAGGAAGAAGCACCAAGTAACCTTGTTTCGATTGGTAGATATGTGTTTACTAAAGAATTATTGGAATTGCTTGAAGAGGATTATAAAAATCATAAGGGTGGAGAGTTTTATCATATAAATGCGATTAATAAACTAGCCTCTAAAAATAAAGTTATTGCTAAAAAAATGGAAGGTATAATGCTTGATACCGGAGAACTTGAAAGTTATACCTCTTCCTTAATAAAATATTTATCATTGAAGCCGGAGGGTAAAAAGATTCTTTCAAATTTTAATTTGTCAATATAAAATCTATCTTTTAGGAGGTAAATATGAAAAGAATTTTATCTATTGTTGTACTTCTTATGTTGAGTGGTTATCTCTATTCGGATAATTTTGACACAATGACTAATGATTTATCAGGGGTGTTAAAGGAATCTGCTGAAAAAATTTCTGGTGAGATGAAAAAGCATATGGGTTTTTTTACAGGTTCTGGTAATATTACACCAGTGAATACTTCTGGGTTCCCGGGGTTAAAATTTGGAGTTGGTGCTGGTTTAATGCTAAACAATGTGTTCTTTATTGTTGCCCAAAATCCCGATTATCTTAAAGCTACTGAGAGTAAAAACGAGGGAGAAATTGCAAATTTATCTAAAGCAATGTCTGTATTCCCAATTCCTTATAATGAAATTTATGGAAAAATTGGAATTCCACTTATACCATTAGATGTTGGGTTAAGACTTGGTTATATGCCAAGAATTGAATTTGGTTCACAGGATGCAAGAGTGGGGGCTGATCTGTTTCATTTTGGTGTAGAGGGAAGATATCTTCTTTTTAAGGATCCTACTGGTATTATTGCAGTTGACTCAAGAC
>FWWL01002868.1_pt1 | contig 33708 bp, 30 predicted proteins | sample 2228331 | NCBI WGS metagenome assembly FWWL01 (sample SAMEA103939775, study PRJEB20133) | metagenome
AGCCGACCCGTCCTTCGCAGCGTTCGTAGCTTCTCCGTCCAACCCATGCCCCTGTTTCGCTGGCTCAATGGTTGTATATGATAAAAGCCTGGCGCTCCTGCCCACACCTGGTGCCAGCTTCGCCCAGGCCTTATAATGGCCCTGATGCCCTCCTGGTCTGACACGCAAACCAAGTTGCTGTGCTTTGCTCGAGCCATCGTCGCTGCGGGTAAGTAAAGCCCCCACCGCCGCTGTACAGTCGGGGTTAGGCTGTACGGCTTTTTGCTTTTGCCAGTAGACAGACTTGCTGAAAGGAGTGAGCATGAACCTCGAAGTACACCCCGACATCGCTCAGGCTTCCACCCTGCCCGCTGCGTTCTACCAGGATCGCGCCCTTTACGAAGCGTCTAAGGAAAAGGTATTCGCCCGGAGCTGGCAGTGGGTGGGCGATACCGACGACCTAAAAGCCCCCGGTACCATCAAGCCCTTCATTTTGCTAGAGGGCTGTCTGGACGAGCCACTGGTGCTGACCCGCGACCACCAGGATCGGCTGCACCTGCTTTCCAATGTCTGCACCCACCGGGGCATGCTGGTTGCTGAAACCGGGGATAATGCCCGCTATCTGCGCTGCCGCTACCACGGGCGGCGGTTTGGCCTGGATGGCTGCTTCCAGGCCATGCCGGAGTTCGAAGGGGTGGTGGGATTTCCCAGCCCCAAGGATGATTTACCCAAGGTGCCCTTCGCCACCTGGGGCAAGGGTAAATTCCTGTTCGCCAGCCTGAACCCGGTGGCCCCCCTGGAGGAGGTGCTGGGCCCCATTCAGGAACGCTTGGGCTGGCTACCCTTCGAGCAGTTTTACTTCGAGCCCTCCCGCGCGCGGGACTACCTGGTGCGGGCCCACTGGGCGCTGTACTGCGACAACTACCTGGAGGGCTTCCACATTCCCTTCATCCACGCCTCGCTAAACACCGCGATTGATTACGGCAGCTACACCACCGAGGTGTACCGCTGGTGCAACCTGCAACTAGGGGTGGCCGCGCCAGGTGAGCCCTGCTTTGACCTGCCCAAGGACTCGCCCGACTATGGGCAGCGCATCGCCGCCTATTACTACTGGGTTTTCCCCAACCTGATGCTCAACTTCTACCCCTGGGGGCTTTCGGTCAACGTGGTGCGCCCGCTGGGGCCTGAGCTGACCAAGGTCTCCTTCTTGCCTTACGTCTGGGATGCCAGCAAGCTGGATGCCGGGGCTGGAGCGGCCTTAGACCGGGTGGAACGGGAGGACGAGGTGGTGGTGGAGGCGGTACAGAAGGGGGTTCGCTCGCGCTTCTACCAGCGGGGCCGCTTTAGCGTGACGCGGGAACAGGGAGTGCACCACTTCCACCGGCTGCTGGCCGAGGCCCTGGGGTGAAGGGAGGCTTGGTAGGATAGAGGCATGGACCTGGCGGTGGCTCAGTTGCTTCGCTACAGCCTACGCTATGGGGGGCACCCCGCCGGTGAGCAGCGCCTGAGCCTCGAGCCTTACCCGGGGGGCCTGCACCTTACCCTAGAGGCCCAGGTCGAGCTGCCCCTGCCCAAAACCCGCCAGCGCTGGGAAAGCGAACTGGACCTAAAGGGCTTGCCCCGCCGCTACCGCGAGCGGGTAGAGGGCAATGGGGCGCGGGTGATGGAGGTGGTGTTTTCCCGCGAGGACGGATTGGTTATGGTAAGCCAGGGCAAGGAAGACCTGGCCCTCCCTTACCTAGAGGACATGTACGACCCCCTGTCGCTGATTTTTGCGGTGGGGCGGCTGGGGCTAGAGGTAGGGGAGGCGGCCCGCCTGGCCTTGGTGGGGGGGCGGGCCTATGTCGAGCGCCTGCCCGATCAGCGCCTCGAGGTAGGCCAGGAGGAAAAGACCCTTAGGGTCTACCGCCTGCGCCCTGGGTTGAGCCTGCTCTTCTTCGACCCGGAAGGCTATCCGGTGCGCCTGACGCAAAAGGTGGGGGAACATATCTTCGAGGCCGAGCTGGTGGCGGTGGAGGAATTGACCGCGCAACGCCGGGTGGTTGCGGGGGAACCAGCCAAAGAAAAAAGCGCCGCCAACCGGCGCCGGCGCCGCCGCAGGCGGTACGTCTAGCTAGCTAGGAATCCCTATGATCAAGACGCCAGAAGAGGTTCGGGCCTATTTCAAAGGCCGCCGTATGACCGTAGAGTACGGCGATGCGCTTGAGACCGTACGGCAGATACTGCGCCAGGTGGAGCAGGAGGGCGACGCCGCCCTAGACCGCCTCAGCCAGGCGATCGACGGTCAGCCGGTGGAGGAGATTCCCAAGCGGGCCTGGCGCGAGGCCTACGAAAGCCTAGAGGCCGGGCTGCGCGATGCCCTCGAGACCGCTAAGGAGCGTATCGAGGTCTTCTACCGGCGCGAACCCATAGGGGGTTTTTTAGAGGCCGGACCCGAAGGGGTGCTGGGTCAGCTGGTGCGTCCGCTGGACCGGGTAGGGGTGTATGTGCCTGGGGGCTCGGCGCCTTTGCTTTCTACCGTGCTGATGACGGTGGTGCCCGCTAAGGTGGCTGGGGTAGGGGAGATTGTGGTGGCCTCACCACCCCGGGTGCATCCGGGCATTCTGGCCGCGGCCTGGGTGGCTGGGGCCGACCGGCTGTTTGCCATGGGGGGAGCCCAGGCCGTGGCTGCCTTGGCCTATGGCACCGAGCGCATTCCCCGGGTGGACAAAATCGTGGGTCCGGGCAACCGCTATGTGGTGCTGGCCAAGCGCGAGGCGTTCGGTCTGGTGGGCATGGAGGGCCTGCCGGGGCCGACCGAGACCCTGATCATCGCCGACGCTTCCGCCGACCCCAAGCTGCTGGCGGCAGATATGCTGGCCCAGGCCGAACATGGCCCCGACTCCGAGGCCTGGCTGCTCTCGGCCCACCGCGAGCTGTTGGAGCGGGTGGGAGAGGAACTCGAGCGCCAACTGGCCGACCTGCCCCGGGCGGCCATCGCCCGCCAGGCCTTGGGGCGCAGCGGCCTGGTCTGGGTGGAAAGCCTCGAGCAGGCCCTGGAGCTAGCCAACCTCTACGCTCCGGAGCACCTCTGCCTCTCCATCCACGACCCCCTAGCGGCCTTGGGCCAGGTGCGCAACGCCGGGGGGGTTTTCCTGGGGGAGCATTCCTGCGAGGCTTTGGGGGACTACATGGCCGGCCCCAGCCACGTGATGCCCACCGGGGGAACTGCCCGTTTTGGCGGGGGCCTGGCACTGCGCGATTTTCTTAAGGTAATCCCGGTGGTGGGCCTAGCCCCCAAGGCGGCCAGCCAGCTTTCGCCGCTAGGGGCCCGCCTAGCCCGCGAGGAGGGGCTGGAGGCCCACGCCCGGGCCTTGGAGCGCCGGGTGGAGGACTAAACCCCATGACCACGCTGGACCGGCTCTTCGCCCTCTTTGGCCAGAGCGCCCCACCCCTAGCCGTGCAGGGCATCACCCACGACTCGCGCCAGGTGGCTCCCGGCTTCGTGTTTGTGGCCCTGCCGGGGGTACCCCTGCCCAGCCGGAAGCCCCTGGATGGGCACGACTACATCCCTCAGGCCCTGGCCCAGGGGGCGGTGGCGGTGGTGGGGCAACGCCCCCTGCGCCTTGGGGTGCCCTACCTGCAAGTGGCCAACGCCCGGGCCGCCCTGGCTGACCTGGCCGCAGCCTTCTTTGGGTATCCGGGGCAAAAGCTCAGCCTCTTAGGGGTAACCGGCTCCAAAGGCAAGACTACCGTGACGGTATTGCTCCACCATCTGTTGCAGTCGGCGGCCCCGCCGGTAGGGCGGCTTTCCACCGTGGGGGTTCGCATCGGCGAGGAGGAGCTTTTTCTGCCGGGCCACTTCACCACCCCCGAGGCCCCAGAGGTGCAGGCCATGCTCCACCGCTTTGTGGGGGCAGGCTGTCGGCAGGCAGTGCTGGAGGTCAGTAGCCACGCCTTGGCCTTAGAGCGGGTGCGGGGGCTGTCCTTCGCGGTGGGGGTCTTCACCAACCTCTACCCCGACCACTTGGACCTACACGGCAGCATGGAAAACTACTTTGCTGAGAAGCGCAAGCTGTTGGAGCGCTCGAGTTTCGCCATCGTCAACAACGAGAACCCCTGGACCCGAACCCTGGCCGAGCAGCCCCACACCTGGAGCTATGGGGCGGGAGGCCACTGGCAGATCGTGCGCCTGGTGGAGGAGGCCGGGGGGCTTGCCCTAAAGGTGGCCTCGCCCTTGGGCCGCTTTGCCGTGGAGCTGCCTATGCTGGGCCGCTTCAACGGGGAAAACGCCCTGGCGGCCATGGCTGCTGCGGCCCGTGTGGGCCTCTCGATAGAGCAGCTCCAGGCCGGGTTGGCCTCCTTTCCTGGGGTGCCGGGCCGGATGCAGCTGGTTCAGCGGGAGCCTTTCCGGGTAGTGGTGGATTTCGCCCACACCGGGGCCAGCTTGCAAGCCGCCCTGGAGGCCCTGCGCCCCACCACCCAGAAGCGCTTATTGCTGGTCATCGGGGCGGCGGGCCACCAGGACCCTGGCCGCCGGCTGGGTATTGGGCGGGTGGCGGCCCAGTTGGCCGATTTTGTGGTCTTCACCGAGGAGGATCACCGCGGCGAGAGCCTAGAGGCCATCCTGGCAGCCCTGGCCCAGGCCCACGGCGACCCCCATCGCTATGCGCTGGTGCCTGACCGTCGTCAGGCCATCCGCTACGCTTTGTCCCTGGCCCAGCCCGGCGATACCGTGCTGCTGGCCGGTAAGGGGCACGAGCGCACCCTCGAGCGGGGCCAGGAGGCCCTCCCCTGGGATGAGGTAGCCGAGGTGCGGCAGGCGCTAGCCGGGTTAGACTGAAGCCTATGCAGCGTGACGAGCTGGTTCGCTGGCTGGACGAGTACTTGAACATCCGCGGGTTTACCGACCCTTCCCTCAACGGCTTGCAGGTGGAGGGCAGAGCCGAGGTGCGCCGGGTAGGGGTAGCGGTGGATGCAGCTTTGGCCATCTTCGAGCAGGCCGCAGCGGCCCAGGTAGACTTCCTCATTACCCACCACGGTCTGTTCTGGGGGCAGCCGTTGGCGGTGGTGGGCCCGCACAAGAAAAGACTGGAACAGCTCTTTTCTGCTGGCATCAGCCTCTATACCGCCCATTTACCCCTGGATGCGCACCCCGAGGTGGGCAACAACGCGGTAATGGCTCGCGAGCTGGGGCTGGTGGCCCTGGAGCCTTTTCCCCACCCCAAGTACGGCCCCATCGGCTGGGTGGGCCAGCTCGAGACCCCCCGGAGCATCGCCGAGTTGGAAGAGCAGATTGGACAGATGACCGGGATGCAGCCTTTGCTGCACGCCGGTGGGCCGCCGCTGGTACGCCGGGTGGGGGTGGTCTCGGGGGGTGGAGCCGGGGAGATCGCCCGGGCTAAGGCTTTGGGCTGTGACCTCTACATCACCGGCGAGCCCGCCCATGCCCACTACCACGAGCCTTTTGAGCTGGGCATCCACGTGCTTTATGCCGGCCACTACGACAGTGAGACCTTCGGGGTCAAGGCCCTGGCGGCCCGACTGGAGGAGGTCTTTGGCCTACCCTGGGTCTTCCTCGAGCACCCCACCGGCCTATGAGGGGCCTTTTCCTCACCCTGGAGGGCCCCGAGGGGGCTGGCAAGTCGACCCAGGCCCGGCTGCTGGCGGAGTGGTACCGCAAGCGGGGCCGGGAGGTGGTGCTGACCCGTGAGCCGGGGGGCACCGCGCTGGGGCTGGAGCTACGCCGGTTGTTGCTCACCCAGCCGATGCAGCCCGAGACCGAATTCCTGCTCTACACGGCGGATCGGGCCGAGCACGCGGCCAAGGTCATCCGGCCTGCTTTAGCGCGGGGAGGGGTGGTCATCTCCGACCGCTGGCTGGACTCCAGCCTGGCCTACCAGGGGTATGGCCGGGGGTTGAACCTGGACTGGCTGCGGGCGGTCTCCGCGGGGGTGGTGGGCGACCTGAGGCCCGACCTGACCTTTCTGCTCACCGTACCGCCCCGGCTGGGCCTGTGGCGCGCCCGCCACCGCCGCTCATCCGACGAGCCCGACCGCCTCGAGGCCGAGGCGCTGGCCTTTCACCAGCGGGTCTTGCAGGGGTTCTTAGAGCTAGCCCAGCAGGAGCCAGAGCGCTTTGTGCTGGTGGATGCCGAGAAGCCCGTGGCCGAGGCGGTGCAGCGGCAAATACGAAAAGCGCTGCTCGAGCGCGGCCTGGCCTAGGGGCTAGAGGGCCTCGAGAAGTTGTTCCTGGGCTTTTTGGGCGGTCTGGGCCATCTGTTCTGGGCTCCAGCCCAGTTCCTGTCCCATCAGCCTAGCCACCCTGGGTATGGCCGCCAGGGCGGCCTGGCGGTCGAGGAAGGCCAGCCGGGTACGGCGGGCCAGCACGTCCAGGGGGGTGTGGGCCATTTCCTCGCGCACGGCATAGACCACCTCGGCTTCGAGGTAGGGCCAGCCCGCAGCCAGCCGGGCGGCGTAGCCCTCGACGGCGAGCTGGGCCACCTGGGCGGCTCGAGCCCCGTAGGCGCGGTGGAGGTGCTGGGCTACCTCAGCTTCCAGGCCGAGCGCTATGAGCTTTTGGGCCCCATCCGGGGTGAAGCCCTGCCCCCCCCACAAAGGCAGGTACTCGCTTTGGGAGGGGCCGGCCACCAACCCGAAGCGCCGGATGGCATAGTTCACCAGGTCCAGGGCCATTTTGCGGTAGGTGGTCCACTTGCCCCCGGCCAGAGTGAGCAGGCCAGAGGGGCTTTCCTGGATCAGGTGGTCGCGGGCCAGCCGGGCGGTATCGGCCTTGGGCCGGGCAACCAGCGGGCGCAGCCCCGACCAGCTCGAGCGCACCTTCTCCCGGGGCGATTTCCTCCTCACGCACCCTGGGGTGATCCACAATGGGGGCGGGGTCGTCGGTGGTGCCGACCAGGGTACCCCCCAGCCAGGGCAGCACAAAGACCACCCGCCCGTCCTCGGTCTTGGGGATGAGCAGGCCGGTCTCGGGGGGGGTGTAATCGCTGTCCAGCATGATGTGAATCCCCGAACTAGCCCGCAGTAGGGGTGGGGCGTGGGGATCGTCCATCTGCCGGATGCCATCGGCAAAGGGGCCGGTGGCGTTGACCACCACCCGGGCAAAGACCTCGAGGGTTTTTCCCGAGAGGCGGTCGTGCACCACTGCCCCGCGCAGCCGGTGGTTCTCTTTGAGCAGGCCGGTGACCTCGGCCTGGTTCAGCACCACCCCCCCTTGTTGCAAGGCGGTCAGGGCTAGCTCCACGTTGAAACGGGCATCGTCGAACTGCCCGTCCTGGTAGGCCACCGCACCCTTGAGCCCTCGGGGGTTGAGGTGGGGGAAGCGCTCTAGGGTTCCCCTAGCCCCGATGAACTGGGCCGGAGCCAGGCGGGCAGAGCCCGCCAGAAGGTCATAGATTTTCAAGCCGGCGTAGTAGTAGGGCACCTCCCACAGCCGGTATAGCGGGGTGAGCAGCCACAAGGGCCGGGAGAGGTGAGGGGCGATCCTCAGCAGGACAGCGCGTTCGTGCAAGGCATCCCGCACCAGGTTGAGCTGCACCCGATCCAGGGTCTTGATGGCTAGCTCCAAGTAGCGCACCCCTCCGTGGATCAGCTTGGTGCTACGACTAGAGGTGCCCTCGGCGAAATCGTAGCGTTCGACCAGGGCCGTTTTGAGCCCCCGGCTGGCGGCCTCGAGGGCCACCCCTGCCCCGCTGGCGCCGCCGCCAATCACCAAGAGGTCGAAGGTTTCGGAGGCCAGCCTATCGAGCAAATCGGCGCGTCTCATCTGGGGTATAGCCTACCGCAGAGGGGAGGAGGGGGGTCCATCAGGCCTGGTCAACCAGGGGCTTGCTCTCGGCGAAGACCTGGCCGATGACCTCTTCGATGGGAGGTTCGCGCACCTCCAGGTCGTCGATGGGTAGCTCGGCCAGCATGCGGCTGACGGTGGCCACCAGGTGCTCCCGCCGTACCAGCAGCCGGGCCTCGAGGCCTTCCAAGGCCCGTACCTGGCCGAAGGCGGCCAGGCGGTCTGGGCCCATAGGGCTGGTCAGCTGGAGGTGCACCTCGCGGTAGGGGGCGAAGCGCTCGAGTAGGGCTTCTAGCGAACCGTCGTAGATAAGCCCGCCCCGGTGGATCATCAGTACCCGGGGGCAGAGCGCGGTGATGTCGGCCATGTAGTGACTGGTGAGCAGGATGGTGGCCTGGTAGCGCTGGTTGTACTCCAGCAAAAACCGCCGCACCGCTACCTGGGCGTTCACGTCCAGCCCTAACGTGGGCTCATCCAGGAACAAGACCTGGGGCTGGTGCAGCAACGCGGCTAGGAGCTCGGCCTTCATCCGCTCGCCCAGGCTCAGCTTGCGCACCGGCTGGTACAGCTGCTGCTTTAGTCCCAGCATCTCGCTAAGCTCGCCTAAGCGCTTCTTGAACACCGCGGGCTCGAGCTCGTACACCGCTGCGTTGACCCGCAGGCTTTCCATGGCCGGCAGGTCCCACAGGAGCTGCTGCTTGTTGCCCATGACCAGGGTGATCTTGCGCAGGAAGGCATACTCTCGCCGGAAAGGCCGATGCCCGGCCACCTCCACCTGCCCGGCGCTGGGGTAGATCAGGCCGGTTAGGAGCTTGAGGGTGGTGGTCTTGCCCGCCCCGTTGGGCCCCAAAAAGCCCACCACCTCCCCCGGCTCAATTTGGAAGGAGACCTCTCGTACCGCCTCCACCCGCCGGGTTTGGCGGCGGAAAAAGTGCTTGATGGTGCCCACGAACCCCGGTTCTTTCAGGGCCACGGGATAGAACTTGGAAAGGCGCTCGGCCCGAATATGGCTCATAAGACCCTCGCCAGACCGCTCTCCATCCTAAACCCTTTCTAGCCATGGCTGGCCCGGCCCGGGAGGGCGCACCGGCCAGGCCCGCTGGCGCATGAGCTGTTCGACCTGCCGAACCGCGCCGAGGGCCTCCTCCACCCACTGGGCCGGGTAGAGGGGGGCTTTGGCCGCGAACTCCTCGAGGTCAAAGACCTGGCAGGTGTGGTCGGCCCGGCACTTGAGGTCAATCTCCAGGTCGTACTGCCAGATACGCTTTGCTTCAAAGCGGGGCGGGGTCTGGATGTTCCAGTAGTACTCCAGCACCCGGCCTTCGGCGTCTAGGTCGGGCCCTCCCGAGTACCACCGGCCCACCCAGAAGGCCACGTAGGCCTGGTGGGCCACCCGTACCCGCCGCTGCTTGCTGACGTGGTGAAAGGTAAAGCCCAGGGGCATGTGGACCAGCACGGCGCCTTCGCGCAGCTCACATACCTGGGCCTCCCACCAGTAGTGCAGGGTGTGGGCGGGGTACTTCCAGAACTCGATGCGCAGGGTTTGGCCAATCGCGTAGTCCAACGCTGCCATTCTACTTGACCCCAGCCGCCAAAGCCCCGAGAATCTACGGTATGCGAGGCCTGTCCCAGCGTGTTAGAGCCCTGAAGCCCTCCGCTACCGTGGCGGTTAATGCTAAAGCCCTAGAGCTGCGTCGCCAGGGGGTTGACCTCATCGCGATGACCGCTGGTGAGCCGGATTTCGACACCCCCCAGTTCGTCAAAGACGCAGCGGTAAAAGCCATGATGGCGGGCAAGACCAAGTATGCCCCACCAGCGGGTATTCCTGAGTTGCGGGAGGCCATCAGCGCCAAGTTCAAGCGGGAAAACGGCCTGGAGATTCCCCCCGACCAGACCGTGGTTACGGTAGGGGGTAAACAGTGCCTGTTCAACCTGTTTCAGGCCATCCTCGACCCGGGCGATGAGGTCATCGTGATTGGCCCCTACTGGGTGAGCTACCCGGAGATGATTCGCTTTGCCCAGGGGGTGCCGGTGGAGGTGCGCACCGGCCCGGAGGCGGGCTTCATCCCCGACCCTGCCGAGGTCGAGCGCCGGATCACCCCCCGCACCAAGGCCATCGTGCTCAACTCGCCCGGCAACCCTACCGGGGCGGTCTACCCCAAGGAGGTGCTGGTGGCCATTGCCGAGCTGGCCAACAAGTATGACTTCTACGTGGTCTCCGACGAGATTTACGAGCACCTCATCTACGAGGGCGAGCACTTCTCGCCGGCCCAGGTGGCCCCCGAGCGTACCATCACCGTCAACGGGGCGGCCAAGGCCTTTGCCATGACCGGCTGGCGCATCGGTTATGCGGGTGGCCCCAAGGAGGTCATCAAAGGCATTATTGACGTCTCGAGCCAGTCCACCACCAGCCCCGACACCATTGCCCAGTGGGCCATGGTCGAGGCCCTCAACAATGTGCAAGAAGCGCAGAAGTTCATCGCCATGGCCCGGGAGGCCTACCGGGCCCGCCGCGACCTGATTGTGGAGGGGCTAAACGCGCTGGGCCTGCCCACTCCCCGGGTCAACGGGGCTTTTTACGTTCTGACCGACGTTTCCCGCATTGACCCCGACGAAAACAAGGCCGCTTTGCGCCTTTTGCAGGAAGCCCGGGTAGCGGTGGTACCCGGTACCGATTTTGCCGCGCCGCGCCACGTGCGCTTTAGCTACGCCACCAGCGAGGAAAACATCCGCAAGGCCCTGGAGCGTATAGCCGCTATTTTGTGAGCCGTTCGATGAAGCGCTGCAAGGCCTGGGCCCCCAGGTAAAGCGAGTCCGGTTCAACCCACTCCTCCGGGGTGTGGGCCCCTCCTCCCCGGTACACGCTCAGGGTTAGGGCGGGGATGCCGGCTTCCACCCCAGCCGAGGCGTCGGTGGAGCCAGCGGTGAACTGGGCCTCGAGGCCCACCTCGGCTAGGGCCAGGCGGGCGGCCTCCAACATGGCTGGGGTCGCAGTCATGCCGGCGGGGCGTTCCCCCAGGGCCTCGATCTCCAACCGCACGTTGAAGCGCCGGGCTGCCTCCATCAGAATCTCCCGCACCTGCTGGGTCATCTGTTTGAGCACCGGGGCCTCCAGGGCGCGCAGGTCCAGCTCGAGGCCCACCTCCCGGGGAATGGCGTTGACTGCCTGGCCCCCCCACAGCCGGCCCACATTCAGGCTGGTATCGCTGGGGCGCTCGAGGGTGTACATCTGGACCAGGGCCTGCCCCAAAGCCGGTACCGGCGAGGGGGCTTCCCGGTCCCCCCAGGCGTGCCCCCCTGGCCCCACCAGATGGGCCCGCAGCCGGTAGGAGCCCGCCGAGCGGCTCACTACCCCGGGTAGATAGCCGTCCACCGCGATCATCCGCTGGGGCTTTAGGGCCTTGACCAACTGCCTGGCCCCCCGTAGGTTGCCCAGACCCTCCTCCCCTACGCTGAACGCCACGGTGCAACCTAGGCTGGCCAGCCTGGCCGCCAGGGCGGCCAGCACCGCCACCCCTGCCGAGTTGTCCCCCACCGCAGGGCCGTACCAGCGGTTCTTTTCCCGCCGTAAGGGGGCTGGGCTGAGGACGGTGTCAAGATGGGCCACCAGCAGCGTGGGGCCTTGGCCCGCCCAGACGTTACCCAGCGCATCGGTGTGGGGGGCTAGCCCCTGGGCCTGAAGCTGCCGAGCCACCCAGGTCCCGCGGGCCTTCTCCCCGCTGATTTCGGCGATCTCGCTGAGCAACAGAACCGGATCGAGGGGGGGGTGATGAGTAGATTTGCGCATGGGGGTTCTGAGGAGGCTGGCAGGGGGCAGAACCAGGCCCGCCTGGGGGTAAAACCAGCGGAGGGTTTTGCTTACGATTCCGTGTTCTTTTCCGCCAATCCCTCGCGCAAAGCGTAGAGGGCGGCCTGGGTGCGGTTGTTCAGGTGCAGCTTTTGAAAGATGTCGCTTAGCCGGTTGCGCACGGTTTTTTCCGAAAGCGAGAGTTCGCTGGCGATCTCGAGGTTGGTATACCCCTGGGCGACCAGGCGTAGAATCTGCACTTCCCGCTCGGAGAGTTCGGCGTGGGCCTTGGGGGCGCTTTCCTGCTTGGACTTGAAGTCCTGGATGATCTGCTCGGCCAGCTCGGCGTCGAGCAGCACCTCGCCCTGGTGCACCTGGCGGATGGCCGTCAGGAGCTCTTTGGCATCGGCATCTTTGAGCATATACCCCCGGGCCCCGGCCTTGACCGCTTCGAATACATAGCTGTCCTGGCGGTACATGGTCAGCATGATGACCTTGGCCTGGGGCCACTCCCTTAGGATTTCCTGGGTGGCCTGCACCCCGTCTAGGCCGGGCATCTGGATGTCCATCAGGATGATGTCGGGATGGGCCTCGAGGGCATGGCGCAAAGCTTCCCGCCCGTCTTTGGCTTCCCCCATGACCTTAAAGTCGGGCTCAGCCTCCAGCAGGCTTTTGAGCCCTTGGCGAAACAAAGCGTGATCGTCGGCAATTAGAATGCGGATCATTGCCCGTATTGTACACGTACGGCCCTGCTGTGGGAGGAGTGGCATGAACGGTTGGTGGTTTTTGCTGGTGGCGATAGTCTCCGAGGTGATTGGCTCTACCGGGCTCAAAGCCTCCCAGGGCTTCAGCAAGCTGGGGCCCTCGCTGGTGGTGGCGCTGGGGTATGCCAGTGCTTTTTACTTCATGAGCCTAGCCCTGAAGACCATTCCCCTCAACACCGCCTATGCGGTCTGGTCGGGGCTGGGTACGGCCCTAATTGCCTTGCTAGGCTGACTGGTGCTCAAGGAGCCCATGAATGGGGCCATCGCTTTGGGCATCGTTTTGATTGTGGTAGGGGTGGTGATCCTGAACCTGGCCTCGAGGGCCTAAAGATGCCGGCCCCGCCGGCAGGGCCGGGATCGGACAAACATACAAACGTCCCTGGCGGGTGGAATGGCTACGGTGTACCTTGAAGCTATGGCTGGGCTAAGGCGCCTGCGGGTTTTGCTGGCGGACGACCACGCGGTGGTGCGCCAGGGGCTGCGGGTGTTTTTGGCGGCGGACGGGGGGCTGCAGGTGGTGGGTGAGGCCAGTAACGGCCGGGAAGCCCTCGCACAGGTGGCGCGCTTACGGCCTGATGTGGTCTTGATGGACCTGCGAATGCCGGGGATGGATGGAGTGGGCGCAACCCGGGCAATCAAGGCCCGTTACCCCCAGGTGGCCGTGATCCTCCTGGCCGATGCGCCAGAAGACCCGTGGGTAATGGAGGCGGTTTGGGCTGGGGCTTCGGCCTGCTTGGCCAAGGATGCCTCCCCCGCAGAACTCATCCAGGCCGTCCGTGCGGTGGGGCAGGGCGGGGCCGGCAAGCGGGCCCTTGCCATGGGGGAAACCCTAACCCCGCGCGAGACCGAGATACTGCGCATGCTGGCGCTCGGCTTATCCAACAAGCGCATTGCGCAGCAGCTCGAGCTCTCCGAGCTGACCGTCAAGACCCACGTCTCCCACCTGCTTTCCAAATTGGGCCTGTCCTCACGCACCCAGGCCGCCGTGTTCGCGGTCAGGGAGGGGTTGGTTGACTTTGAGGGAAAGGTGTAGGGTGAGTGGGTGCAAGAGGCCCTATGGCATCTGTTGGCGGCCACCCTGATTGGCTTTGCGGTGGGCCTCGAGCGCGAGCGGGCTAAGCTCGAACGCCAGGCCTCGAGCATCGGGGGGGTACGTACCTTTACCCTGCTGGGTTTGCTAGGGGGTGTGCTGGCTTTGGGGCAGGGGGTTTGGCTTGCAGCGGCAGGGCTGATCGCGGTAGCTGGGCTGGCGGTCTATTCACTCAAAAATAGCCAGGATGCCACCAGCCAGGTGGCCGCCCTGGTGGTGTACGCGCTAGGGGGGTTGTGTGGGCTGGGCCTGGTGCTGCCGGCCCTCTTTGCCGGGGCCTTGCTGCTGGGTTTTCTGGCCTTCCACGACGAACTCCATGCCTTTGCCGGGGGCATCCAGCGGGGCGAGGTAGAGGCTGCGGTCTTGCTGGTGCTGTTGCTGGGCGTGGTCTACCCATTGCTACCCGATGCTGGTTACGGCCCTTATGGGGTGTGGAACCCCCGCGAAATCTGGCAGATGGTTTTGCTGGTGGCAGGGGTCAACTTTGTGGGCTATCTGGCCCTGCGCCTGCTGGGCTCCAAAGGCCTGCGGGCAGCGGCCCTGCTGGGTGGCCTGGTCTCGTCTACCGCGGTGACCCTCTCCATGGTGGCCCAGAGCCGGGCCAATCCCAGTCAAAACCTGCTCTGGGCCAGCGGGGCGGTGCTGGCCTCGCAGATGATGCTGGGGCGAATTCTGGTATGGTGCGCCCTTGCTGCTCCTTTGTTGCTGCAAAAACTCTGGTTGCCGCTGCTGTTATGGCTGGCCTGGGGCTTGCTGGTGGCCTTCTGGCTGACCCGGTGCGATACCCCTGAGGCCCAGTCGGTCTGGGTGCAGAACCCCTTACAGCTTCAGAGTGCGCTGCTCTTTGCCGGGGTGTATGCCCTGGTGAAGCTGCTGACCAGGGTGGGCCTCGAGGTCTTTGGCAGCGCAGGGGTGTTCGTGGTCAGTGCCCTTTCGGGAGTGGCCGATGTGGACGCCATCTCGCTCTCACTGGCCCGGTTAAGCGCTAGTGGGGAGCTGCCGCTGCAGGTGGGTGCGGTGGCGGTGTTGATGGCTGCGTTGAGCAACACCCTGTTCAAAACAGCCCTGTCCTTTGGTGCCCGGGGGCTGGGGCCGTACGTGGCGCTGGGGTTAATACCGGGGGGCGGACTGGCCTTGCTGGTCTTGCTGCTTTTCTAGCGGCCAAACCTGCGTTCGCGCTTCTGGTAGTCGCGCACCGCCCGCAAAAAGTCCACCTTGCGGAAGGCCGGCCAGAAGGCATCGAAGAAGTAATACTCGCTGTAGGCTGCCTGCCACAGCAAAAAGCCCGAGAGTCGAATCTCGCCCGAGGTGCGGATGATGAAGTCGGGGTCGGGGACCCCAGCGGTATAGAGCCGCTCGGAGATGTGCTCCATGTCCAGCTCGGCGGCCAGCTCCTCCGGCGACTTGCCGGTTCGGGCGGCCTCGAGCAACAACTGCTTGACCGCATCTACAATCTCTTCTCGTCCGCCGTAGCCCATGGCGATGTTCAGAAGCATTCCGTTGTGGTGGGCGGTGGCCCTTTCCAGCTCCTCCAGGGCCTCGAGCACCCTGGGGGGGAAGCGGTCGTGCCGCCCGATGACCTTGACCCGCACCTTGTTGGCGTGGATGCGGGGGTCTTGGGCCATGCGCCGGGCTTCCTGTACGAACAGGTTCATCAGGGTTTCGACCTCGGTCTGGCTGCGGCTCCAGTTATCGGTGGAGAAGACCCAGATGGTCACGGTGGGAATTTTGAGTTCCAGGCACCACTCCAGGACTTCGTAGGCTTTTTGTACGCCAAAGACGTGGCCCTGGTGGGGTTCTAGGCCCAGCTCCCGGGCGAAGCGGCGGTTACCATCCAGTATCAGGCCCAGGTGCCGGGGTACTGGGCCTTGGCGTACCTCGGCCTCTACGCGCTTTTCGTACCACCAGTACAAAGGCTTTAAGGTAGCGCTGAAAAACTGTAGCAGCTGCCGTTTAAGGGATGTTTTAGAAATTCGCGCAGGAGAAGTTACCGCCATGAACCACCTCGACCCCTCCTATCTTAGCCGGTGGTTTGAGGAAGCCATGTGCGGTTTGACAGGCGGGTTGGATTTAAACCCAAGGGGCAAATAAACCAGGTTTAGACCGTTGCATCTGCTAGCATAACCCCAACGCCAGAAGAACGTCTTTTGAGATGTCCTTATGGCTTTAGGGGGTTTATTATGAAAACCGGAGGACGCATCGGCCTGGTAGGCTTGTTGGCCCTGTGGGTCTGGGGGGTGGCCCTGGCCCAAACCTTGCCTCGTGAGGTGCGCGAACGCATCATTGCGGCGACGGTGCTCATTACCGATGGCAACGGCCATGGCTCGGGTACCCTGATCAGTCCCCAGGGCTATATTCTCACCAACTACCACGTGATTGGCGACCGCGAGAACCGCCGTCTTGCACCGCGCATCCTGGTGGGCACCATCCGCTTTGTCGATCAACCCCCCGAGGTGCGCTACCAGGCCGAGGTAGTGGCTGCTGACCCCAACCTCGACCTGGCGATTATCCGCATCACCCGCACGGCCAATGGCCAGCCCATCGGCAATGTGACCTTTCCAAGCGTTGCGATTGGCGATTCCAACAAACTGATTGTGGGTGACCCCATCTACGCTTTTGGCTTTCAGGGAACCGGTGGACTGACCATCACCCTGTCTACCGGGGTGGTGGGGGGGTTCACCGGCGAAGACATGGAGAGTGGGGGCAAGCAATGGATCAAGCACGATGCCGAGATCGGCCCGGGCAGCTCGGGGGGTGGTACTTACAATCAACAGGGTGAGCTCATCGGCATTAACACCCAGGTGGCGTCGGGGCGGGGGAGCACCCGTACCTTCTACATGCGCCCTATCGCCCTGGCCTGGGGTCTGATAGGCCCGAACGTACCCGGCTTGGCTAGCGTACAACCCCAGCCCTCCCAGCCGGCTTCTTCGGCCTGGCCCCCGGTGATTAGCACGGGCCAGACCTGGCAGCTACGCGTTCAAGGGGGGGAGTGGAGCGGCGAGTGGACGCTGGTGGTGGGCCCGAAGGATGCGGACGGCGACTTTACCGCCACAGCCAGCCTGGGCAGCCGTCGAACCCAGGCGGTGTTTTTCCTGCGGGATAACGTTCTACGCCTCAACCTCAACGACGATTTTCCACTAGCACGCTGCCGCTTCGACCCCCAAAGCGGGGGTGGGGCCATCCAGGGCAAGCTGTTTGTGATCCGAAGCGCCGACGCCGATGCAGAAGAGATCGGAACCTGTGCTGCCAGTCTGCGTGCAGCTCAGCCCCAGGCGGCCTGGCCTCCCCGCCTGGCTGTGGGGCAGCGCTGGCAACTCAGTGTGAGCGGCCCTAACCTGAATGACAGCGCCATTGTTACCCTTAGCGAGCTGGATAGCGATGGAGACCCCAAGGGTAGCGCTGCCTTCAGGAGAACCACCCTTATAGCCTTCTTTTACATAGCGAGCGGGGTCGCTCTACTGGATATGATGGAAGCCAGCTCGGACGGTGGCGTGGTGGTGCTTCGTTGCCGCTTTGAGCGGCAGAACGACCCTGCCAGGTTGAGTGGAATCTTCCAGACCTTCATCCTCCAAAATGGCCAGATCAGGAACTCTAGGGATGTAGGAACCTGCACGGCCTCGTTGCTGAGATAATGCGCCGCGCGCGGGCGTATTGAAGGTCGCTTGGGGACGGAGGGGCGGAAGCCCCTCCGGTATGCTGGGGGCATGAAGATCACCACCATCGTGCTGGACTCGGTGGGGCTGGGCTACCTACCCGATGCCCACACCTTTGGCGACGAGGGGGCCGATACCCTCGACCACACCGTGCTCAAGACCGGCCTGCAGCTTCCCCACCTGGCCGCACTGGGGCTGGGCTATGTACCGGGGGTGCATACCCTCCCTCAGGTGGCCGAGCCCAAAGGGGCTTTTGGCCGGATGGTGGAGGTCAACCCCGGCAAGGACACCTCCACCGGTCACTGGGAGTTTGTGGGGATTCACCTGGAAAACGCCTTCCAGGTTTTTCCCCAGGGGTATCCACAGGATTTTCTGGCGGCCTACTGCAAGCGCATCGGCGTAGAGGGCTATCTGCTCAACCAGCCCTACTCGGGCACCGAGGCCATCCGCGACTACGGCGCGGAACACCTGCGCACCGGTTGGCCCATCGTGTACACCTCGGCGGACTCGGTCTTTCAGGTGGCGGCGCACATCGACAAGGTTCCCCTAAAGACCCTCTACCACTGGTGCCAGGTGGCGCGGGAGATGCTGGTGGGGCCGCTGGCCTGTGCCCGGGTGATTGCCCGTCCCTTCGAGGGCCCGCCGGGGGCCTTTTACCGGCGGGAGGACCTGCGCAAAGACTTTGCCTTAGAGCCTCCCCCCAATGCGCTGGACGCGATCAAGACCGCAGGGCTGGAGGTGGTGGGGGTGGGCAAAATCCCCGACATCTACGCCCACCGGGGCTTTACCCTCGAGGTGAAGTCCGGCGACAATGCCCAGGGCCTAGAGCGCACCCTGGAACGGATGCGCGAGGGCTTCTCCGGCCTCATCTTTACCAACCTGGTGGACTTCGACGCCAAATACGGCCACCGCCGCAACCCGGAAGGCTACGCCCAGGCCCTGGCCGACTTCGATGCCCGCCTGCCGGAGCTGCTGGCCGCCTTAGGCCCGGAGGACTACCTCTTCATCGTTTCCGACCACGGCAACGACCCCACCTTTCGCGGCACCGACCACACCCGCGAGTACGGGATGCTGCTGGCGGTGGGGCCAGGGCTGGCGGGCCGGGACCTGGGCACCCGGGCTACCTTCGCCGACCTGGGGGCCACCTGGGCCCGCCTGTTCGACCTCCCTTGGGCCGGCCCGGGGGTGGCCTTCGTCTAGCCGTTGGCCCGCACCTCTTCCCAGGTATAGCGCTTTAGAATGACCCCATTTTCGAAGACGGTCTGCAGGATGCTGTTAGGATGAGGGGTGGGGCCTTCCAGCTCCACTGTGCGGATGCCGCGCTCGTCTTTGATGACGTCCAGCCGGCCTTTCTTGCTGGCCTTGCCATGGTCGTCGATGGGGCTTTTGCTCACCCCGTAGGTCTGGCCGTCCACCGTGACCAGGTGCAGCTTTTGGGCGAACTTCTGGGTATCGCGGTGGGGGTGTTGCAAAAGGGCCCCCCCCATGCCAAAGGCCACGTTGGAGGCGCTGTAGCCCCACTGCTCCAGCAAAAAGAGAATCTTGCCGATGGTGTGCTTGTTGATGCCGTCGCCCTGGATGACCCGCACCCCGTTGAGCACCTTGTAGCCCTTCCGGTTGAGGGTGGCGCCGAAGTGGGCCTCGAGGGTCTGCACGGTGCGCAGCACTACGTAAGGGGGGTCGCCGGAGTCGGGGCGGATGACCGCGGTGGCCCCGGAGCGCACGATCCGGTCGCGCAGCTCCTGACCGATGATCTGGCCCACGGCCTGCTCGCGGTTGTAGGAGTCCACCACCATGGCGAACAAGGCCCCCGGCTGGCCGAAGGTCTCGATCATCTGGCGGTAGGCCTGGGCCTCGCCCTCACGCCCGAAGCTGGTCACGGTGCTGTGTTCCATGGCCGGGATGCTGTAGCCGGCCATCTGGGCGCCGTAGTAGTTGCGGGCATAGATCAGGGCGGTCACGGTGTCGGTGCCCTGGAAGTTGACCAGGTGGGCCATCCCACCCAGGCCGGCGCTCTCCAGGCTGCTCACCCCTCGAGCACCGAAATCGTGCAGCTTGAAGGGCAGCTCGGCCTCGGGGTCGTCGGCGGTTTTTTCCAGGTACTCCCGGATCAGGTTGCGGATCTCCCAGGAGATGGTGCAGACCGTGGTGGGGTACCAGACCGCTCGCAGCAGGGCGGTCTCGAGCCAGCCCGGCAGCCAGGGCACCTTGGGGTCGGTGCTCTCGATGATGACCAAAGGGTTGTGCACCGGCACCACCAGCCCCTCCGGCACAGCCCGAATGCGGATGGGCAGCCGGCCTTCCAGCTCCCGGGCGATGTACATCCAGCCCTCGTAGGGGAAGGGCAGGCCGTGGGCCTGGAAGACCGCCTGGGCCTCCTCTACATCCTGAGGGCTGACCCCGGGGGCCAGGTACTCCATCAGGAAGGCTTGCAGCCCGAAAAAGCGCACAAAGTTAGACTCACCTCCCCGGCTCTCGATATACCAAGAGCCGAAGGTCATGCCCTTGGGAAACTGGGCAAAGTGGCTGGCCTTGTAGCTGTCGGTGTTGAGAATCAGGTTGCGGGGGTTGAGGGGTTGCATAAAGGCTCCTTTCTCTCCAGAAACCAGCGGATCTGCTGGTAGTGGTCCTCGAAAAAGCGGGCCTGGTGCTGGGGGAGTTCCTCCAGGGGCAGCCAGAAGGCCCGCCCTGCGTCGTCCCGGCCCTGCACCGGGGGGGGTGGGGTGGGGCCCAGGTCAAAAAGGTGGCCAAAGCTGATGACCCGGCCCCGCAGGCTACGGCCAGGGTAGTCGAAGGCCTTGGTGGCGTGGAGCCAGGCAGGAGCCAGCTCCAGGCCGGTCTCTTCGCGCAGCTCGCGTAAGGCGGCCTCGAGCAGGGTCTCCTGGGGTTCCACATACCCCCCCGGCAGGGCCCAGGCCCCCCGGCTCAGGGCCCCGGCCCGTTCGACCAGGAGCACCTGGCCCTGGGCCAGCACGGTGGCGTCGGCAGCCACGTGGAGGATGGGGTAGGGGTAGCGCCGCTCCAGGGCGCGGTAGTGCTGGATGGTCTTCCACTCGGCCTGCAGACGGGCATACTCAGGGCTCTGGGCAAACGGCTCCAGGTAGCGCCGCACGGCCCCCGGCACCATGGCCTTCCAGGCCTCGTCGCCGGAAAAGTAGCTGTCCCGCACAGCGGTCGCGCTCAGGGGACTCACCACCCCGCTGGGCTCAAAGGGCCAGTCACCGAAGCCGTGCAGATAGTAGCTGCTCTGGTCCTTATGGTAACCGGTGATGACCACCTGGGCCCCGGGGCCGGTGATGGCCTCTATGGCCGCCCGCACGCTGCGGAACCAGCGAGGGTCGTCGTAGAAGTCGTCGGGCACGGCCACGAAGTGCAGCCGGGCCTCGAGCTCTGGGTTTTCCTCCCTCAGGGCGGCCCGGATCATGGCCTCGCGCGCCTCGGCGCTGAAGGGGTTTTTGGGGGTAGGGTAGCACAGCGCACTGCCCAGCACCACCACCAGCCGGTCATAGCGGGCCAGCGCGCGCTGGATGGTCTCGAGGTGGGCTTGGTGCGGCGGCTGGAAGCGCCCGATGAATACGGCGGTGGTCATCGCTTCCTCCTGAAGCGGTACAGCTCGGCGGGGCGGAAGCCGGTGCCTTTTTCCAGTTCCCCGGTGGCCTGAAGCAGGCCCGAGGCCAGCATCTTGCGGCGGAAGGAGTCTTTGTTGAGCTTTCTTTGTAGGATGCTCTCGTACACATGCTGGAGTTCCCGTAAGGTAAAGCGCTCGGGCAGTAGCTCAAAGCCGATGGCGGTGTAGCCCAGCTTGCCCCGGACGCGCTGGATGGCCACCGCCAGAATCTCGGCATGGTCGAAGGCCAGGGAGTAGCGCTTGTGCTTGCCATCGAAAATTTCCGCCCGGCCTTCTTCTTCCACTAAGCGAAGCCGGAAGAGCATTCGCTCTTCGGGGATTTCCTGCAGGAAGCTGGCCTCCACTAGGGCATAGTAGGCTACGCTGATGACCCGCCCGCGCGGGTCGCGCTCCGGTCTGCCAAAGGTGTAGAGCTGCTCGAGGTAAACCGGGGGTTGGCCCAGCCCTTCCCGGCCTGCCCCACCCACCCTTCCCTCCAGTCCTGCTTTCTGCCGCAAGACCCTAAGGGCCGCTTCCTCCAGGGATTCGTTGATTTGTACGAAGCCACCAGGCAGGCTCCAGTAGTTGAGGAAGGGGTGCTCCTTGCGTTTAGCCAGCAGGGCCTGGAGGTGCCCTTCCCGCAGGGTCAGGATGACCACATCCACCGTAACGGAGGGGCGGTCGAACCGGGAGGCCTCGCGTTGCTCTAGGTAAGGTGGCTCAAAGGAGTCGGGCCAGGGCATAGGGGGTGTTCTTTACTCGGCGGGCTGGGCTGCTGGGTCAAACACCATAGATGCACACAGCATATATGTTTTATGTATCTAAGTCAATGTTAGGTGCGGCGCCTTTATAGTTGCAAAATGTGTACTGAATTTTTTACATTTGTCAAATTTGTTTTGGACAAACCCTTGATTTTTTTCAGGATAACCCCTAATCTATAGGCCTATATGGTGACCGCACCAACCCCAAAACCAAGATACTTAGATGCAAAAAGCAGCTAAGTTGGGGTGGCCTGTGGAGGCCATAGGAGGGAGGAAGTGTGAACCACGATTTTGATGTGCTTTCAGCAGCCCGCAACTGGCGCTTCAAAGAGGTGCGCCAGGTCTCGAGCGACATTGCAGGAGAGGTCTTTGCCAGCGACGTTCTGGATATGGACGAGCTGCGCGAGCTGGTCTCCAAGCCGGTCTGGCAGTCCCTCCAGGACACTATCCAGAAGGGGGCCCCCCTCGACCCCAGCATCGCCGATACCATCGCCCTGGCCATGAAGAAATGGGCTTTGGAGAAAGGGGCCACCCACTACACCCACTGGTTTCACCCGCTGACCGGGTACACCGCCGAGAAGCATGACAGCTTCTACAACCCCATCTCCGACGGCAAGGTCATCGCCTCGTTCAGCGGCAAAGACCTGATCCAGGGCGAGCCGGACGCGTCTTCTTTCCCTTCCGGCGGCCTGCGGGCCACCTTTGAGGCCCGCGGCTACACCGCCTGGGACCCCACCTCGCCGGCTTTCATCATGCGCCACTCCAACGGGGCGACCCTGTGCATCCCCACGGCCTTTGTGAGTTGGACGGGCGAGGCTTTGGACCTCAAGACCCCCTTGCTGCGCTCCATCGACGCCCTAAACAAAAGCGCCCAGCGGGCCCTCAGGTACTTTGGTGTGGAGGCCCACAAGGTGTTTTCTACCCTGGGCAGCGAGCAGGAGTACTTCCTGATCGACGAGGAGTTTTACTTCCGCCGCCCCGATCTGGTCTTGACCGGGCGGACGCTTTTTGGGGCCAAGCCGCCGCGGGGACAGGAGCTGGAGGACCACTACTTTGGCTCGATTCCCGACCGGGTGCTCTCCTTCATGAGCGACGTGGAGAACCAGCTCTACGCCCTGGGCATTCCGGTCAAGACCCGCCACAACGAGGTGGCCCCCAGCCAGTACGAGATTGCCCCGGTATTTGAGCCCTCCAACCTGGCCGCCGACCACCAGCAGCTCATCATGCAGATCCTGAAGAACACCGCCCGGCGCTACGGGATGGTGGCCTTGCTGCATGAGAAACCCTTTGCCGGCATCAACGGTTCGGGCAAGCACTGCAACTGGAGCATGGGGACCGACACCGGTCTCAACCTCTTAGAGCCCGGCGAGACCCCGCACGAGAACCTGCAGTTCCTCTTCTTCTGTGCGGCGGTCATTAGGGCGGTGGACATGCACCAGGACCTGCTCCGCATCAGCGTGGCCTCGGCCTCCAACGACCACCGCCTGGGGGCCAACGAGGCCCCACCCGCCATCATCTCGATCTTCTTGGGCGATCAGCTCACCGAGGTCTTCGAGGGGATGATCAACGGCCATCCCAGCGGGGGTAGGGCTGCGGGGGTGCTCGAGCTGGGTGTTCCCGTACTGCCCCGGCTGCCCAAACACTCGGGCGACCGTAACCGCACCTCGCCCTTCGCCTTCACCGGCAACAAGTTCGAGTTCCGCGCGGTGGGCAGCGGCCAGAGCATCTCCTTCCCCATCACCGTGCTCAACACCATTGTGGCCGACGCCATCGACGCCATGGTGGACGCGGTGGAGGCCAGGATGCGGGAGAAACGCAGCTTCGAGGAGGCTGCCCTCGAGGTCATCAAACAGGTCTACCGCGAGCACAAGCGCATCGTTTTCAACGGGGACGGGTACTCGCCAGCCTGGCACAAAGAGGCGGAGAAGCGGGGCCTATTGAATCTGCGCACCGCAGTGGACGCCATCGAGCGTCTCACCGACGAGAAGAACATTCAGCTGTTCAGCCGCCTGGGGGTGTTGAACGAACGGGAGGTTCGCGCCCGCCAGGAGATCATGTACGACATCTACTTCAAGCAGGTGAACATCGAGGGCGAGACCACCGAGTGGATCGTTCAGACCCAGATTCTGCCAGGAGCACTCGGCTATCTGGCCGAACTTTCCGAGATCGAGGTTAAGTCCCGCGCTGCCGAGCGCACCATCCAGCAGGTGGTCGAGGCGACCGATGCCCTCTCCGACGCTTTGGAGAAGCTCAAGGTGCAAAACGCCGAGCTGGGTGGGGACGAGGTACACGAAAAAGCCCACCACATGCGGGATAATGTACTGCCCGCCATGGCCGAGGTGCGCAAGGCCGCCGATGCCCTGGAGCGCATCATGGCCGATAAGTACTGGCCGCTGCCCAGCTACCGGGAGATGCTCTTCATCAAGTAAAGGCCCCGTCTAAAGCCCCGGGGCATGGGGCCCCGGGGCCTTTGGCCGGGCTTCTAGGAGTTCAGCCCACCCTCTGAACCGCCCACATCCCAGTGCTCGGGGGAGCGCCAGAGGTTGGAGATGAGTAGCTCGCGCATGGCCAAAAACTCCTTGGGCATCCGGTCGTAGAGCTTGATGAAGAGTTCCTCGTGGGAGAGGATTTCCTCTAGCCACAGATCGCGGTCAATGGCCATCAGTTCCTGAAACTGCTCCTTGCTGAAGGCAAGCCCGCGCCAGTCCAGGTCTTCATAACGGGGTACGTAGCCCAGCGGCGATTCGGTGGCGTAGCCTCGCCCGTTGGCCCGCTCCACAATCCACTTCAAAACCCGCATGTTCTCGCCAAAGCCGGGCCAGGCGAAGTGGCCGTCTTTGTCCTTGCGGAACCAGTTCACCGAGAAGATGCGCGGGGGGTCGGTGATGCGGCGGCCCAGGTTCAGCCAGTGGTTGAAGTAGCTGGCCATATGGTAGCCGATGAAGGGCAGCATGGCGAAGGGGTCGCGGCGCACCTGGCCGATCTGCCCGAAGGCTGCGGCGGTGGTCTCCGAGCCCATGGTGGCTCCCAGGTAGACCCCAAACGACCAGTTGAAGCTCTGGTAGACCAGCGGTACGACCGTGGCCCGCCGCCCGCCAAAGATGAAGGCTTTGATGGGCACCCCGTTGGGGTTCTCCCACTCGGGGTCGATGGCCGGGTTCTGGCCAGCGGGGGCGGTAAAGCGGCCATTGGGGTGGGCGGCCTTGCGGCCCGAGCCGGGGGTCCACTCCTGGCCCTGCCAGTCGATGGCCCGCTCGGGTGGGGGGCCGTCCATGCCTTCCCACCAGACATCGCCCTCGGGGGTCAGGGCCACGTTGGTGAAGATGGTGTTGGCCCGGATGGTCTCCATGGCGTTGGGGTTGGTGGCGTAGGAGGTGCCGGGGGCTACCCCAAAATAGCCCGCCTCAGGGTTGATGGCATACAGCCGCCCGTCGGGGCCGGGTTTGATCCAGGCGATGTCGTCGCCCACGGTGGTGACCTTCCAGCCTTCCTCCTGGAAAGGCTTGGGTGGGATCAGCATGGCGAAGTTGGTCTTGCCGCAAGCACTGGGGAATGCAGCCGCTACATAGGTTTTCTGGCCTTTGGGGTCCTGTACCCCTAGGATGAGCATGTGCTCGGCCAGCCAGCCTTCGTCCCGCCCGATGACCGAGGCGATGCGCAGAGCCAGGCATTTCTTACCCAATAGCGCGTTGCCCCCGTAGCCCGAGCCATAAGACCAGATGGAGCGCTCCTCGGGGAAGTGTACGATGTACTTGACCTGGGGATTGCAGGGCCAGGGCACGTCCTTTTGACCGGGCGCCAAGGGCATGCCCACGCTGTGCATGCAGGGCACGAAATCGCCGTCCTCACCCAGCACGTCATACACGGCTTTGCCCATGCGGGTCATGATCTTCATGTTGACCACCACATAAGCCGAGTCGGTGATCTCGATGCCAATGTAGCTGATGGGTGAGCCCAGTGGCCCCATGCTGAAGGGCACCACGTACATGGTGCGGCCTCGCATGCAGCCATCGAAGAGGCCCTCGAGGGTCGCCTTCATCTCCTTGGGGTTGACCCAGTTGTTGGTGGGTCCGGCGTCTTCCTTGTTGATGGAGCAGATAAAGGTGCGGTCTTCGACCCGGGCCACGTCGCTGGGGTCGGAGCGGGCCAGGAAGCTATTGGGGCGGAGCTTGGGGTTGAGCCGGATGAAGGTTCCGGCCTGAACGAGTTGCTCGCAAAGGGCCTGATACTCCTCCTCCGAGCCGTCGCAAAAGTGCACCCGGTCGGGTTTGCACAAAGCCACGGCCTCTTTGATCCATTGCTTGACCCGTTCGTTTCGGATATAGGGGGGGAACTCGAGGTTCGTCATACCACCCTCTACTGTGACAACTTCTCGGAGCAAAGTCCAGGGCCTCTCGGGCATCGTAGCCGCAGGGCCTGGGCTTTGCGCAAGGCCTGCACGGCATAGGCCGCTGGTTCAAACGGGAGGTCCCGGGTGGGCAGAACCGTGGCCATGGCCCTGCCGCAGGAGGGGTGGGGCAGAAAACGAGAAAGCCGGGCCGCCTTGCTGTTTCCAGCGGCTGTATGGTAGATTCTAGAGCATTAGGAGAAAACCGTATGCCCTGGAGCACCAAGACCAGCCTCCTTCTGCTAGGCCTGTTCCTGGTCGGCTGTGGGGCCGACACCCCCTCCCTTGACTTTCAGATCAGCCTAAGCTCCGCAGGCCTGAGTCTGCCTTCGGGGGGTGAGGTGTCCGTGGAGCTGTCCGTTCAACGGCAGAGCGGGCATAAGCTTACCCTCAGCCTGGGCCTGGTGCGTTCAGATGACCGGGTCGTTCCCGGCCTCAGCATAACCCCCGATACGATAGCCGGAAACGAGGATCGCAAGCGGCTGGTTATCCGGGCAACCCAGGGGGTAGCCCCTGGAACCTACCGCCTCAAACTGCGCGCCAGCGATGAGCAGGGGCGGGTTCGTGTGGCGGATCTGGAGTTAACCGTCTCTCCACCCCCACCCCTTCTGCCGCCCCCTGCTGACTTCCTCCTCGGCCTCTCCCCCTCCAGCCTCAGCATCGTCCAGGGAGGCAGCGCGACCCTTACCCTGACCCTCACCCCGCAGAACGGCTTCACCGGCACGGTGAACCTGAGCCTGGCGGGGGCCCCGAGCGGCCTGGGCCTCTCTCCCAGCAGCCTGAACGTGAGCGGGAGTGGCCCGGTAACCCAGACCCTGACCCTCTCGGTGGCGGGCAGCGTGGCTACCGGCTCCTACCCCCTCACCCTGGTGGCCCAGAGCGGCGCCCTGAGCAAGACCGCCGGGGTGCAGCTTGCGGTCTCCCCCGCACCGCCCCCGCCGCCGCAACCAGACTTCCTCCTGAGCCTCTCCCCCTCCAGCCTCAGCATCGTCCAGGGAGGCAGCGCGACCCTTACCCTGACCCTCACCCCGCAGAACGGCTTCACCGGCACGGTGAACCTGAGCCTGGCGGGGGCCCCGAGCGGCCTGAGCCTCTCCCCCTCCAGCCTTAGCGTGGGAGGCAGCCCGCTGACCCAGACCCTCACCCTGTCCGCCTCGGGTACGGTACCCACCGGCCCCCATGCCCTTTCCCTGGTGGCCCAGAGCGGAAGCCTGATCAAAACAAGCCCCCTATCCCTGCAGGTGGCCGGGGCCGTGGTGTGGCAGCAACTCTTCAGCAATTCGAATCAGAGTGAGAATGAGGCCTTCTATGGCCTGGCGCTAGCCCCAGGGGGAGATATCCTGGTAGGCGGGCATACGGAAACGATATGGTCTGGCGGACAGGCTCGAAGCCTGCTGTCCCGCTACGGCTCCTCGGGCAACCTTTTGTGGCAGAAGAAGATCGACCCAGGCGTGGATGGGGGCGGTAACTTCAACCGAGCCTATGGGGTGGGGGTGGATGCCTTAGAAAATGCCTATCTGGCGGGAATGGTAACCTGGGATATATGCGATACTGGCTCGCTCGGCGATCCTTGCTCCACCCAGAATGTGAGCGGAGCTTCGGACGCCTTTGTGCGCAAATACGATTCCTCCGGAACCCCCCTCTGGACCCGGCTGATCGGTACCCCTCAGAATGACGAAGCCTACGGCCTGGCCGTGGTGGATACGGGGGGCAGCGACGACGGGGTGTATGTGGTGGGCTATACCACCAACGCTAGCAATGAACAGGATATGTTTGTGGCCCGCTACGATCTAAACGGTGCCCCGCAGTGGTACGTCAATCCTAGCCTACCCGGCCACCAGGCGGGGGTAGGCGTCGCGGTGGCGGGGGGGCGGGTCTATGTGGTGGGCTATACCAGCGAAAGCGCCCTGCCCGCACCGACCGACGCCGCCCTTTGGGTCTTCGGTACCTCTGGTACCCCCCTCTCCTTCCAGTCCTGGGGGGATACGGGAACCTTTGAGGTGGCCTGGGGGGTTGCTGTGGGGGCGGGCAAGGTGGCGGTAGCGGGAATGCAGCAAGTACCCCCCCCACCGCCCGGGGTTCCCAACGCAAATCCCAGCCTACCCCCCTATTACGAGGGGCAGGGCCGGGCCTTCGTACGCCTGTACAACCCGGGTGCCTCCCCGGTTCTGCAGTGGGAACAGCTTTTGGGGCAACCAAGCCCGAGCGGGGTCACCTTTTTCCGGGCGGTGGCCCTGGACGCAGGGGCGGTGGTGGCGGTGGGCAACACCCGGGAGGCCCTGCAACCCGGGAGCCCCCCACCGGCCAACGACGATCTGGTGGTGGCTGTGTACAGCCTGAGCGGGAACCTGCTCTGGTTGCGGCAGATGAAGGCCAGCCCAGGCAATGGCCACACCGCCCGGGCGGTGGCCCTGGGGCCCAGCCGGATAGTCGTGGCGGGGGAGTTTAGCTACGAGTTTCCTCCCGGCTCCAGCACCTACCCTTCGGATGCCTTCTTACTGGTGCTCAACAGATAGGGCCATCCCTGTAAGGGGGCGGGCAAAACCAGCCCGCCCCCTTTACAATGGGCCGGGATGCTGGACGTTGTACTGGGCTTGGGACTGGTGGGGCTGGCCTGGCTGGGGGTACGCCGTTGGGGCTGGCCCTGGGGAGCGGTGGGGGTCTGGCTCAACCTGCTATGGTTCATCTACCAAAACGAACTGGGCCAGGGAGGGCTGTTTTACCTGCGGGGGGTGGGGCTGGCCTTTTTGCTGGCCGTGGGGTTCCGCCAGTACGGGTTGGCCTGGGCTTTGCTGCCCTGGCCCCTTTGGCTCAGCCTCCGCTTTGACCTAGGGATGTTCGGGCCCTACCTGCCGCTCTGGGGGGAGGGCCTGGTCTGGGGGGCAGGGGTCTACCTGCTGGTGGGGCTTTTCAAAAGGCCCTGATACAGCTCGGGCCGGCGCTGGGGCAGCACGGGGAACTCCTGGCGCAGGCGGGCGGGCCGGTCCGGCTCCAGCGCCACCACCCCCACCCCTTCGGTTTCCAGCCGCAGCATCTCCAGGCCCAACGGGTCTACCGCTAGGCTGGCCGCGCCAAAAGGTTCTTCGGCGTGGTTGGCTGCCAGAAGATAGGCCTGGTTTTCGGCAGCCCGGGCCTTGCAGAACAATTCCCAGGCATAGCTGCGGCTTTTGGGCCAGGCCGAGGGCACCACGAATAAATCCACCCCTTCCAGGGCATAGACGCGGAAAAGCTCGGGGAAGCGTAGGTCGAAGCAGATAGCCACCCCCAGCTGGAAGCCGCCCAGCTCGAGCTGTACCAGGCGTTCTCCCGGCACCATGGTCTGGGGCTCACCGAAGGCTGGGATTAGGTGGGTTTTGCTGTAGACGGCCTGCCGGCCTGCCGGCCCGATGACCCAGGCCCGGTTCGCGTAGCGTTCACCTGCCGGTTCCAGTACCCCGGCGACTAGGCTCAGGCCGCTTTGGCTAGAGAAGGCCTCGAGGGCCTCCAGCACAGAAGGGGTGTAGGCCGCGTCGGGGTAGCGGTAGCCGCTGGGGAAAAGCTCGGGCAGCACGGCCAGCTCGGCCCCGGCCTGGTGCGCCTCCTGGAGAAGCTCGAGGGCCCGCTCCAGGGTGGCCTCTGGGGTGGGTCGGGTGGCCAGGTGGATCAGGGCGGCGTTCATGTTTTCTCCTGCAGACGGTAGCTCAGGTAGGGAAGCCCCAGCCCCAAGGTGCTGCCCAGAAGGGCGGCCCCGAGCTGCCCTCCTGCGCCCAGCACCAGGCCCACCCCCTGCAACAGGAGCAAAGCGGCCAGGACATAGGCGTACAGGGGGATGAGGAAGGGCTTGCCGGGGCCATACTGCACCAGGCCGGCCCCCACCAGGGCCGAGACCGAGAGGGTTGACCCGAAGGGGCTAGGCTGGATAAAGACAAACCAGATGAACCCCGCTATGCCGGCATAGATGAGGGTGCGGGCTAGGCGGTCGGGGGCCAGCGCGCCTCGCATAGCCATCAGGATTTGACGAAGCGCCAGACCACCAGGCTGGAGACCCCCAGCCCCACCCCGCCCCAGGCCACCTGGGGTTCGTTACCGGCGAAGCCCAGCGCCGCGGCCAGCACCCCGGCGCACAGAAAGCCAAGGGCGTACTTGGGGTTGACCGTGAGGCCCAGCAGCCCGGCCACCAAGAAGCCCGAAAGCGCCGGCGCCATACCTGCCCCTACCGCCACCACCCCCACCAGGAGGGCCAGGGTGATAAATAGCCCCACGAAGTACGCTCCGGGAAAGGGCTCTTTGCTGGGTTTGGCTTTGCTCTTTTCTGCCATGCTCACCAGTTTAGCTCAAAGCAGGTGGGCCTTGAGCGCCTCCAGGTGGGGGGGGAGGGTCTGAACCTGGGTGGGGCGTTGCCACAGGGCCTCCAGGGCGGCTTCCTTGGGGGGTTCAAAGCCCAGCGCCTGGGTGATGGCCTGGGGGAACTTGGCCGGGTGGGCGCAGGCCAGGCTAATGAGGGGGGTGGGGTCGCGGGTCTCCTGGCGGTAGCGGGCCTGGGCTTCTAGCCCCACGGCGGTGTGGGGGCAGGCCATGTAGCCGTAGCCTTGGTAGGTTTGTCGCATACGGGCCAGGGTCTCGGCGTCGTCTACGCAGGTGCCCCAGACCAGGCGGCGCAGCGCCTGGCTGCCCAAAAGGACGTACAGCCGCTCAAAATTGCTGGGGGCCCCCACATCCATGGCGTTGGAAAGGGTAGCGATGCTGGGGTGGAACTGGTAGGGCTCGGCCCGGCCCGCCAGAAAGTCGGGGAAGAAGTGGTTGGCGTTGTGGGCCGCGATGAAGCGTCCAACCGGCAGGCCCATCCACGCGGCCAGCACCCCCCCGGTCAGGTTGCCCAGGTTGCCGCTGGGCACGGCGAAGTTCACCTTTTGCGGTGGTGTGGGTAACTGTCGCACCGCCCACAGGTAGTACAAAGCCTGGGGCAACAGCCGCCCAATGTTGATGGAGTTGGCGCTCGAGAGCGGCAGGTGGGCCAGGTCGGGGTCGGTAAAGGCTTGCTTGACCAGGCGCTGGCAGTCGTCGAAGCTGCCCTCCACGGCAAAGCTGCGCACCCCGGGCCGCTGGGTGATGAGCTGGCGCTCCTGCACCGGGCTGACCTTGCCCCTGGGGTAGAGCAGCACCACCTCGATATTCTCCTGGCCGGCGAAGCCATCGGCCACCGCGCTGCCGGTATCGCCGGAGGTGGCCACCAAAATGATGCGCCGCTGGCCGCGCTGGCGAAGGAAATACTGCATTAGCCGGGCCATGGTGCGCGCGCCGAAGTCTTTGAAGGAGAGGGTGGGCCCGTGGAAGAGCTCGAGCACGAACAAGTCCTCCGAGAGGCCCACCAGAGGGCAGGGGAAGTGGAGGGCGTCGTGGAGGATGGCCTCGAGGTGGGGCAAGGGCACCTCCTCTCCCAGCCAGGCCCCTAAGACCCGCACCCCCAGCTCGGCCAACGAGCGGGCCTCGAGCCAGGTGGAAGGCTCTAGCCGGGGCACCTGGTCGGGCACATAAAGCCCCCCGTCGGGGGCCAGCCCCTGGAGCAGGGCCTCTTCGAAGCGCACCAATTTTTTCCCGGGGTCGCGGGTGCTATAGTAGGCCACCATACCGTGTTCCCATCATACCGTTGTTCCTACCGTTATCATTTATTTCACGACAACGGCCGCCCGTCCCCAACGGTGAAAGACGGGACTCCCGGCCCTGGGGGACCCACCCAGGGCAGCACCAGGGGCCGCCTGCGCCCGGCCGTCCCTCTCCGGAATCGGGCCTTACCCCGCCCGGTGCCCCCCCATGAGGGGCGGTGGAGAGAGGTGATCACCTTCTTCAGGTCCTTCAGGGTCCAGCCTTCCTGCCCCACGCGTTTCCTTACAGGTCGCCAGGGGCAGAAGGGATAACCTTCAGGGGAAAGGAGGACGAGCCTCCGGGGTGGAGGGAGCTTCTCCTGCAGGCCCAGGCCCCGCCGGGCGATGACCAGAGCGGCGGCTTCGTGGACGGAAAGGCCGTAGCGCTTCTGGTACTTGGCCCGCCCCAAAAGGGAGGTCCAGGCGGGGTTCACCCCCAGGACCTCCACCCCCGCCCTCCGGGCCCTGGCCCGGAGGGCGGTCCCCATGAGCCCGTAGGCGAAGCGGGCCAGCTTCCGAGCGTAGGCGGGGTCCCGGTCTCTGAGTTCCTGCTTCTTCCTGCTGAACTCCAGTTCTTCGATGACCAGGGGCTTGCCTACGGCCCTGGCATAGAGGACGATGGATTTAGCTACCTTCAGGATGGAGTCCCTGGCCTGCCCCTTCCTCTGCCCCTCCAGGGCCAGGGGGTAGAAGGCCCGGTGGACCAGGTTCCCACTCCTGTCCGTCTCCACCAGGGCCATCCCGTCGGGGTTGAGGTCTAGGCCGATAACCCCTCTCTTCCGGTCCGTAAGGATGAGGGGATCGGGCAGCTCCAGGCTGAGGTGGAGGTACCAGCCCTTGGGCTTGCGCAGGAAGCGGTAGGAGAGGGCAGGGGGAAGGGGAAGGGTGCGTTCCTCTTTCCTCAGGCGCTTTTCCCTCTGGGCCAGCTCATGCAGGTATAAGGCCTCCCGGATTTTCTCCTCCCCGTACGGGAACCGGAGACCCTTGAGGTAAAGGTGCTCCCTGCCCAGGGTACCACCCAGGGCATCCGGTAGCCTCAGCTTGAGGCGGAAGGTTCCATCCTTTTCCAGGCTCAGCTGAGCTGTCTGGTTTCCTGCAGTCTCATCCCCGGAGCCCAGGAGGAAGAAAGCGTTGTTCCGCTCCGCCCGCCAGAGGCAAAGCCAATCCTCATGGGAGGTGAGGCCATTCGCTTCCAGGTGGCGCTGCTTGAGGAAAAGCCCCCTGCCCCCGAAGCAGAGGGGGATTCTCCCTTCCCTTTCCTCCTCTTCCAGCCTGGCTAAGCGGGTCTTGAGGAGGTCCAGCCGCCGCTTCTTCCCGCCCAGCCGCCCCTTGAGCCTGCGGATGGCCTCCGGCCTGGCCCTTTCCCTGACCCGCCTCTCCTCCGCTTCCCGGATGGCCTTTTCCGTGGCCGAGATGGCGTATCTGAGCTCCTCCATCCTCCGCTTCCTGGCTGCCCTGACCGCCTCTATCTTCCCCTCAAGCTCAAAGCGGAGGCTGTTGAACTGGCGGGCGGTGAGACGAAAGCATTCCATGACCTCCTTTTTGAAGGAGGCCCGGGGGAGCTTTCCGCCCTGGGAGAGGGCGAAGAGCTTTCTCTCGGCCCGGCTCATGCGCCCGGCGTAGGCCTGGAGGGTGGCTCCCTCCTCCGGACTGAGCCCCTTGAGCCGGGTGTGGAAGGTAAGGGTCATGGGGAGGCCTCCCCCTCCAGGCACCCCATGACCGCCAGGGCCTTCCGGGCCCGGCGGCGGGCTGATCTGCGCCCATAGAGCCGCCCGCAAGCGGAGGTCAGGATCTCCAGGAGGTCCCGGACCAGGTCATCCGCCACTTCCCCCTCCTCCACCACCAGGATGCGCTTGCCTGCAGAGGACAGGGCCGCCTCCAGGAGGTCAAATCCAAACCGGGTCAGGCGGTCTCGATGCTCCACCACAATGGTCCCTACCCCCGGGTCCCGCAGGACCTTGAGGAGCCTCTTCCTTTTCCCGTTCAGCCCGGAGCCGATCTCGGTCCCCACCCGGTAGTCCACCAGGCCCTGGGCCTCGGCGTAGGCCTTGAGCCGCTCCACCTGGCGCTCCAGGTCTCCTTTCTGGTCATGGGAGGAGACCCGGGCGTAAAGCACAACCCCTTTTGCACGGGGTTCCTCCACCAGGATGGTGCCGGAAGGGAGCTGACGGGCGGGCACGGGAAGCCGGCCCGCTTTGAACCAGCGCCAGGCGGTGAGGTAGCTAACCCCTTGCTTGCGGGCCCACTGCGAGAGCTTCACTGAAATGGATGATA
>FWWL01002872.1_pt1 | contig 33695 bp, 30 predicted proteins | sample 2228331 | NCBI WGS metagenome assembly FWWL01 (sample SAMEA103939775, study PRJEB20133) | metagenome
CAGGGGGATGGGAGAGGTCGCCCCCTTTCCCTCCCCGCACCGGGGAGGGAAGGGGGTCAGGGGGATGGGAGAGGTCAGTCTTCCCGCGCCCCCTGTGCTTGACAAGGTCAGGGCAGGTGTGATATACTTTGTCACAGAACGGACAAGATGTCCGAATAATGGGACAGCCTCAGGGCGGAGGGCGCTATGGCGGAACAACCCGAGCGAATCCTACACGTGGATCAGTTGCGGGTGGAGGTCTACGCCGACCGGCAGAAGATGGGGGCCGCAGCCGGGAAAGCCGTGGCAGAGCGGATGCGGGAATGCATCGCCCAACGCGGTCAGGTGGTCATGGTCTTCGCCGCCGCCCCCTCCCAGAACGAATTCCTCGCCACCCTCGCTTCCACCAAGGACCTGGACTGGAGCAAGGTCATCGCCTTCCACATGGACGAGTACCTCGGCCTCCCCGCCGACGCGCCGCAGGGGTTCGGCAACTTCCTGCGCAGGCACCTCTTTGACCTGGTCCACCCCGGCACCGTGCACTTCCTCAATGGCCAGGCCCCCGACCCAGAAGAAGAATGCCGGCGCTACGCTGCCCTCCTCAAGGAGCACCCGGTGGACATCGTCTGTGCGGGGATCGGCGAGAACGGCCACCTCGCCTTCAACGACCCTCCCGTGGCGGACTTCCACGACCCCCTGGACGTCAAAGTGGTCCAGTTGGATGAGACCTGCCGCCTGCAGCAGGTCCACGATGGCTGCTTCCCGGACCTCCAGAGCGTGCCCACCCACGCCCTGACGTTGACCATCCCGGCCCTGATGCGGGCCTCGTACATCTACACCATGGTCCCAGGGCCGACCAAGGCACAGGCTGTGAAGGCCACCCTGACTGGTCCCATCGGCACCCATTGCCCGGCCACGGCCCTGCGCCGCCATCCCAACGCCGTCCTGTACCTGGATCGGGATTCCGCCGCGCTGCTCTGACGCGGTGCCTGCGGCGGAACGGGATCTTCTCGGGCCGCGGCCTCTCGGAGCGGTCCTGAGAAACCTATGGAGAATCCATGCCTCCATGCCCCAGTCCGATGCCTACCTGACGCTCACCGTGGTCAAGGCGCTGAACATCCTGGACTATCTGGGAGGGATGCAGCGTCCCTGTTCGGCTACCGAGATCAGCCGGGACCTGGGCATCTCCCGCAGCACCGTGTACCGCCTTCTGGCCACCCTTGCCGCGGGGGGGTACGTGGCCCAGGACCCTGCCGAACCAGAAAAATACCGGTTGGGCTACAAGATCCTGGAACTGGCCAACGGGTTCCTGGAGGGGGTGGAACTGCGCCGGGTGGCCTATCCCTTCCTCCAACGCCTGCGGGACCTGGCCAACGAGACGGTGCACCTGGTGGTGATGGACGGAGGGCAGTGCACCTACGTGGAGAAGGTGGAATGCTCCCAGGCCGTCCGCATGCACTCCACCATCGGGAGCCGCGTCTACGCGCACTGCACGGCGGTCGGCAAGTCCATGCTGGCCTATCTCCCTCGGGAGGAGGTGGAGGAGGTCCTGGCCCGGCACGGCCTGCCGGCCCGCACAGCCCACACCATCACGGACAAGGAGAGGCTCTTCCGGGAACTGGAGCGGGTCCGCCAGCGGGGGTACGCGGTGGACGACATTGAGAACGAGGAAGGGATCCGCTGTGTCGGGGCTCCCATCTTTGACCACCAGGGCAAGGTCGTGGCCGCCCTGAGCGTCTCGGGCCCCGCCTTTCGGCTGACCGAGGAGAGGATCCAGGAACTGGCCCCTCACGTCAAGGAAGCGGCGCTGGCCATCTCGCGCCAGTTGGGGTACCTGGGAGAACAGCACCCATGAACATCCACTTCGCAGGGATCGCGTTTAGAAACCCCTTTGTGGTGGCGTCCAGCCCCCTCACGGCGAACCTCCGCGTCCTCCAGGAGGCGGACCGGGCAGGGGCGGCCGCGGCGAGCGTCAAACTGACCTTCATCAAGCAGCCCTTCTACGGCAAACTGCGGATGTACAACGACCCGCGGGTGGGGAGCATCGTCTGCCACGACCGCCGGTTGGACATGGACGAGGCGGTCCGCCTCATTGAAGAGGCCAAGCGCAAAACTTCCCTTGTCCTCTTCTCCAACATCACCCACGATGCGGAGGACCTGGAAGGCTGGGCGAAACTGGCCAAGGCGATGGAGAACGCCGGGGCCGACCTCATTGAGGCCAACATGATCTGCCCCAACCTCGCCCTGACCGCGGCCCGGCTGGGCGAGGGGGGCCCTGGGGAGCAGGGAGAGCGGGGCGGGGCCCTCACCGGGCAGGACCCGAACCTCGCCCGCAGCGTGACCCAGGCCCTGAAAGAGGCGGTGCGCATCCCGGTCGTCTGCAAACTGACGCCCAACGTGACGGACATCACCCTCATCGCTCGGGCGTGCGAAGAAGGCGGCGCGGACGGTCTCTGCCTGGCGGGGGCGCAGCAGAGCCTTCCGCCTGTGGACATCTACCACCCGGACCGGGTATACCCCCTGTTGCAGGGGGCCAGTATCGGCAGCCTGGGCGGCCCGGCCACCCGGCTCATGGGGTACGCGGCCGTGGCCCAGACGGCCCGCCGCGTCCGCATCCCCATCGTCGGGGGCGGGGGCATCCAGACGTGGCGGCACGCCATTGAGTACATGATGTGGGGAGCCACCCTGGTCACCGCGTGCACGGAGATCATGTGGCGCGGCTGGGAGGTGGTGACGCGCATCGTCCAGGGGATGGAGAGGTTCCTGGAAGAGCAGGGGTACTCCTCCTGGGAGGAGCTCGTGGGGCGGGCGCTCCCGAACCTGCGGGCCAACGTCCTGCTGGAGCCGCTGTCAGGCGCCCCCCAAGTGGACCTGGAGCGGTGCGACGGGTGCGGCATTTGCCTCAAGCCGGGGCACTGCTTCGCCATCACCCTGGTGGACGGCAAGGCGGTGGTGGACGCCAATGCCTGCTATGGCTGCAGCATCTGTGTAGCACTGTGTCCGCGCAAGGCACTGGCGTTCCCGACCTAGATAGGTGAGCCTCTGGGAGGAGGAGCAAGGATGTCCGCCCAGTTGGAAGGCAGAAGCCTCAAGCGCCTTCAGGCTGGGGTGCCGGGGAGGTTCCTGGAGCGGTGGGGCCTCTACGTGGCCTTGGTGTTGGTCATCGCAGCGGCAGCCCTCCTTTCACCGGCCTTCTACCAGCCGGCCAACCTGTTCAACATCCTGCGGCAGGCCTCGGCGCTGGGGATTTTGAGCGTGGGCCAGACCATCGTCATGATCGGAGGGGGGATTGACCTCTCAGTGGCGGCGGTCATGCAGTTGGCCACCATCGCTGTGGCCGAAGTGGCCAAGGGCCAGAACAGCCTCGTGGTGCCTGGGGTGCTGGTGAGCCTCTCCCTGGGGTGCCTGATCGGCCTGATCAACGGGTTCATCGTCACGTGGAGGCGCGTGCCGCCCTTCGTCGCCACCTTGGGCGTCTCCATCGCCGTGACAGGGGCGCGCCTTCTGGCCACCAAGGCCAGCCCCAGCGGACACCTCCCACCCGTGCTCCGCTTCTTCGGCCACGACAACCTCGGGCCGGTCCCTGTGGCGGTCCTCGTGTTCGCCCTGGTCGCCCTGGTCATGGCCCTCGTGCTCCGGTACACCACCTTCGGACGCAAACTCTACGCCACAGGGGGCAACCGGGAGGCCGCCCGCCTCTCCGGCATCCTGGTGGACCGGATCACCATAGCCACCTATGTCCTCTGCGGCTTCCTCTCCGCTGTGGCTGGCCTGATCCTGGCCGGCTACGTAGGCTATGCCGATCAGTGGATCGGCCGGGGGTACGAACTGGATTCCATCGCCGCCGTGGTGGTCGGCGGGACCAGTTTCGCCGGCGGCAAGGGGGGCATCGGCGGCACGGTGGTCGGTGTGCTCCTGGTGGCGGTCCTTCTCAACCTCGTCCTCCTCTTGAACCTGAATGTGCAATACCAACTGGTGGTGAAAGGGCTGGTCATCCTGGCCGCGGTGTCGCTCTATTCCATACGCAGGTCCTCCTGAGGCGGCTTCGCCCGGCCGTCTTCGGAGCAAGACAGGAAAGGAGGTGGGAAGCGAAGCCATCGGAGGCACGGAACCTCAGGCAATGGGGACTGGACTGAAGGAAGGGCGTCCTGTGCAGCGAAAGGGTTCGCAAACACCCGACCTGAAAAGGAGGTCTGTCATGACGAAGGTGAGAACCTACACCCGTCGCGAGTTCATGCGGCTGGCTGGCACAGTGGCTGGCCTGGCCGGTGTCACCGTCCTTCTCCCAGGGTGTCAGCCTGCGGCTCAGCCCACGCCCACCCCGGCGGCCCTCAGCCCCGGCATGGTGGATACCTCCCGCTACAAGAAGAACCCACCCTGGGTAGTAGGACGAGCCGGCTCCGGGGACGTGAACGCGTGGATGGTGATGTTCAGCGCCCATTTTGAGTACGGCATCAAGGAGAAATACAAAGACAAATTCAAGGAATACCACGTCACGGCAGCGAACTTTGATGCCGCCAAGCAGATCAACGACGTGGAAGACCTGTTGGCCAAGAACCTGGACCTCCTGTTCATTGACCCCATCAGCGAGGCTGCCCTGGTCGCCTCCGTGGAGAAGGCCATGGACGCGGGCATCCCCGTCATCCTGGCCTCCACCCGGGTGCGGACTGACAAGTACGTGTCGTGGGTGACCACCGACAACGTGCGCATCGGGTACCTGGGCGCGGACTGGCTGGGCCAGCGGCTCGGCGGCAAGGGCAATGTCGTGCTGACCATGGGAGCCCCGGGGAGCAGCTATGCCGAAGACTGGCTGCGGGGAGCACGGCAGGCCCTGAGCAAGTACCCCGATATCAAGGAGGTCGGCCTCGCCTACTGCTACTGGTCGCCCGTGGAGGCCAAGAAGGCGATGGAGGCCTTCATCCAGGCCAATCCCCAGATTGACGGGGTTATCCCCGGCGGCGGGCAGATGGCCCTGGGCGCGGTGGACGCATTCCTGGATGCTGGCAAGCCCATCCCACCCATGGGCGGGACCGATGACTGGAACGGGTGGCTGGCCAAAGCCAAGGAACACAAGGTGGAGTTCTTCTCCGTCTCCGGCGGGTCCTCCATGAGCCTCACTTGTGTGGACCTGGCCGTCAAGGTGCTCAGCGGGGAGCCGGTGCCCAAGTATGTGGAATACCCCGTGGTCACCTTTGACCACACCGAACTGGACAAATACTACCGCCCCGACCTGAGCGACCAGTACTGGGCCGTCCACGAACTGCCGGAAGAGTGGGTGCAGCGCCTCTACGGCAAGAAGGGGTAATGCGTGTGCAGGGGAGGTCCATCCTTCCGCTGGACCTCCCCTGCACCCCGAGGGTGTCCGTTACACCGTCTGGTGTGGGCAAGGAGAACATGGCCGAACTCATCCTGGAGATGCGGGGCATCACCAAGACCTTCCCAGGCGTCCGGGCGCTGGACAACGTCCATTTCTCGTGCGAGCGAGGGGAGGTCCACGCCCTGGTGGGCGAGAACGGGGCCGGCAAGTCCACCCTCATGAAGATCCTGAGCGGAGTGTACCTGCCAGACGCCGGGGAGATCACGTTCAAAGGGGTCCCCGTCCGCATGGAGTCCCCGCACCACGCCCAGAGCCTGGGCATCAGCACCATCTACCAAGAGCCCAGCCTCCTGCCCCACCTGACCGTCGCCGAGAACATCTACCTGGGCCGGGAGATCACCGGCCGCCTGGGACTGATTGACACACGGGAACTCCAGCGGAGGGCCCAGGACCTCTTGGATCGCCTCGGTGCGGCGGTGGACGTCGCCTCGCCCGTCTTCCGGTTGAGCGTGGCCCAGCAGCAACTGGTGGAGATCGCCAAGGCCCTCTCGCTGAACGCCGACCTGATCATCATGGACGAGCCGACAGACGCCCTGGGCGAACGGGAGGTGGAGCACCTGTTTGACATCATCCGTTCCCTCCGTCAGGCCGGGGTAACCGTCATCTACGTCTCGCACCGGCTGGACGAAATCTTCCGCATCGCCGACCGTGCCACCGTGCTCAAGGACGGACAGGTGGTGGGCACGGTGCGGACAGCGGACGTGAGCAAAGGGGACCTCATCTGCATGATGGTCGGCAGGCCCCTGAGCGAGGCCTTCCCCCCGCGCGGGAATGGAAAGGGCGAGAAAGTGCTGGAGGTGCGGGGCCTGTCGCGGCGGGGGGCCTTCCGCGACATCCACTTCACCCTGCACCGGGGCGAGATCCTGGGGATCGCCGGCCTGGCCGGGTCCGGCCGCACGGAGATCGTGCGCGCCATCTTCGGGGCAGACCCTGTGGATGCCGGGGAGATCTTGCTCCGCGGGGTGCCCCTTCAGGTCAGGGGGCCCAGGGATGCTGTGAACGCCGGCATCGGGTTCCTCACCGAGGATCGCAAGGCGGAAGGGTTGGTGATGGGGCTCTCGCTCCGGGAGAACGTGGCCCTGCCCAGCCTGGACGTGTGGAGCGCATGGGGCCTGGTGGACCGGGCGCGGGAACGGAAGGTGGTCGGGGACCTGATCGCGGAACTCCAGATCCGCCCTCCCAACCCCCAGCAGCAGGTGCAGTACCTGAGCGGCGGCAACCAGCAGAAGGTGGTGTTGGCCAAGTGGCTGGCCACCGAGCCGGACGTGCTCCTCTTTGACGAGCCCACGCTGGGCATTGACGTGGGGGCCAAGGTGGAGATCTATGCCCTGATGCGCCGCCTCGCCAACGAGGGCAAGGCCATCATCATGATCTCCTCCGAACTACCGGAAGTCATCGGCATGAGCGACCGCATCCTGGTCCTCTGCGAGGGGCGCATTGTGGGGGAACTGACCCCCGAAGAGGCGACGGAGGAGCGGATCCTGGGCCTGGCCTGCGGGCTGGAGGTGGAAGCCGAATCCGATAAAGGGTCGGGGACCTGCCTCGCTCCCGTCCCGGAGGGCGCCGGAACGCGGTCTGAGGGCAAGGGAAAAGAGTTCTTGCAGGCTGTGGCCCGCTTTGTGAGGACCAGTCCTCACGTGGCCACAGGGGCCGTGTACGCCATCCTGGTCGGCCTGGTGGTGTTCGGCCTGCTCGCGTCTCCTGCCTTCCGCACGCCCCGCAACTGGGTCAACCTGCTTCGGCAGGCCACCTCGCTGGGCCTCGTGAGCATCGGCCAGACCTTCGTCATCCTGGCTGGAGGGTTTGACGTCTCCGTCAGCGCGGTGATCACACTGGTCTCCCTCCTCAGCGCCGTGCTGATGGAGGGCCGGGAGACCATGATCCTCCCCGCAGTCCTCCTTTCGGTGGTCCTGGGGGTGGTCTATGGGCTGGTGAACGGACTGGCCATCGTGCGGCTGCGGGTCAACCCCTTCATTGCCACCTTCGCCACCATGTCCATCGGGCGCGGCATCGCCCTGGCCTACACCAAGATCCCTGTGGGCCGCACCGCGCCCAGTTACCGGTTCCTCTCCGACGGCTATATCGGCCCCTTCCCCGTGCCCCTCATCCTCTTCGCCCTCGCGCTGGGGCTGAGCCTGGCGCTCCTGCGCAGGACCCGCTTCGGCCGGTACATCTATGCCGTGGGGGGCGACCCGGAGATCGCCCGCTGGTCGGGCATCTCCGTCTCCCGCATCCGGATCGCCACGTACGTCATCTCGGGGCTGATGGCCGCCATCACCGGGCTGTATCTCTCCAGCCGGATGGGGGTGGGCGACCCCGCGGTCGGGCCAGGCATGGAATGGGACTCCGTCACCGCCGTCGTGGTGGGTGGCACAAGCCTGGCCGGGGGGCGCGGCGGCCTGGCTGGCACCCTGGCCGGGGTCCTGCTTCTGACGGTCATCAGCAACATCCTGAACCTGCTCAATGTCCACACGTGGTACCAGCAGATCTTGAAGGGCCTCATCATCCTGTTCGCCGTGGCCGTGTACAAGCAGAGCAAGTAGAGGGAACGCCGGGGAGGACACGCTATGAAGGCCTTTGAGATGACCTCTTTGGAGGAGCAGATCGCCCCGGACCGATGCGCACTGCTCGTGGTGGACATGCAGAACGACTTCGTGTCGCCCAGGGGCAGGATGGCCCTGTTCGGCTTTGACCTCTCCATGGTGCAGGAAGTCGCGCCTCGGCTGGCGGAGTTCCTCCAGAAGGCCCGGGAGCGGGGCATCTTCATCGTCCATACCCGGGTCATCAACGACGCGTCCCAGAACCCGCCCTCGTGGTACGCCTTCTGGGGGCCGCCAGCGGTGACCCTGGAGGGCAGTTGGGGCGCAGAGTTCGCGCCTGGGTTTGAGCCACAGGAGGGCGAGCCAGTGGTGACCAAGTACACCTACGGGGCTTTCACGGGCACGAATCTGGATACCATCCTGCGACGCCGAGAAATCAAGACCCTGATCGTGACGGGCACAGGGCCCAACATCTGTGCCGGCGACACGATGCACGATGGGTTTGCCCTGGGCTACCACATCGTCGCTCCACGGGACCTCCTGGCCTCCTTCACCGTGAAAGGGCCGGAGTTCAACCGGATCGTTCACGACGTGGCCATGTATATCCTGGAGCGGCACTATGGTAAGGTCGTGACGTCGGAGGAAATCGTGCGGATCTGGGATGCGCGGGCAAGAGTGGCAAGCGTCGGATGAGCAGCGCCACGCAAGCATAAAGGAGCAGCAACCATGGGTCCTAGGATTGCCGTAGCACAGTTCCACAGCACCCTGTACGACGTGGAGGGCAACCTGGGGAAGGCCGCCCGCCTTGTGGCCGCGGCAGCAGCCCAAGGGGCGCAACTGGTCGTCCTCCCAGAAACCTTCCCCACCGGCTACGACTTCGGCCCGAAGAAACTGGAGTTCGCCCAGCCCATCCCCGGGCCGATCACCGACTTCCTCTGCCGCCTGGCGGCGGAACACAACATCTACATCTACGGGAGCATGATTGAAAAGGATGGGGGAGCGTACTACAACGCGGCGCCCTTCATCTCTCCCGACCGGGGCATCGTCGCCAAGTACCGCAAGGTGCACCTCTTCGGGGAAGAGAAGGATGTCTTCAAACCCGGCGAGGAGATGGTCCTGGCGGATACCCCCTTCGGCCGCTTCGGTCTTTCCATCTGCATGGACCTGTGCTTCCCCGAGTACTCCAGGGGGCTGACCTTGGCCGGCGCCGAGGTCATCCTGAACAGCACCAACTGGCTCACCGTAGGGCCGCCCCAGGACTGGGACCTCTGGGAGTGGAACCACGAGAAGCCCACGGCCATGGCCATCGTGCGGGCCCTGGAAAACACCGTGGGCCTGGCCATGGCCTGCCAGGGCGAGGGGTTGGCCGGGAGCATCTATTCCTTCGGCTACTCGGTCATTGTGGGGCCTTCGGGACGCATCCTAGCCCAGTTGGGCCGTGGAGATGGGGTCACCACGGCGGAGATCCCCCTGGATCGGGTGGGGGAGTGGCGGCAGATCGCCACCTATCTGGCCGACCGCGAGACGAAGAAGGAGTTGTACCGGCGCATCCTCGGCTTCGCCTGACCCTTGGCCGGCGTTCCTCAGCCGGGGAAGTGGAGTAGGAGGTACCCATGCCGCAGAGAGTGCGTGTGGGGCTCATCGGGGCGGGGTTCGTGGGCCATATCCACGCCCGGGCCTACCGGCGCATCACCGACCTGGATGTGGACATCGCTGCCGTGGCCGCCGTGCCCCTGGCCCAGGCGCAGGAACTGGCCCGAGAGTACGGCATCCGGGACGCCTACGACGACTACCGCCGCATCCTGGACCGGGACGACATCAACCTGGTGGACCTCTCCGTGCCCAACCACTTGCACGAGCCCTTCGCGGTAGAGGCTGCCCAGGCCGGCAAACACATCATCTGTGAGAAGCCCCTGACCGGCTACTTCGGGGGGCCTGGGGCGGCCGAGCCCGTGGGCGCGACCCCTAAGCACCTCATGCTGAAGGAGGCCCTGGCCAGCGCGGACCGCATGATCGCCGCCGCAGAGCAGTACGGCGTGAAGTTGATGTACGCGGAGAACTGGCTCTACTGCCCGGCGGTGCAGAAGGCCCTGCGCCTGGCCAAGGCCAGCGGCGGCACCATCCTGGAGATCCGCGCCCAGGAGTGCCACAGCGGGTCCCACGCCTCCTACGCCAAGGCCTGGAAGTTCGCCGGCGGCGGGTCCCTCGTCCGGCTGGCCCCGCACCCCATCGGCTGCGCCCTCTACTTCAAACGAGAGGAGGGGCTGCGCCGGGAGGGAAAGCCCATTGAGGTCGCCTCGGTCACGGCCGAGGCGGGCGATCTGAGCAAGATCCCCTCCTTCCAGGCAGAGCCCCAGAAGTGGCTGGTGGCCGACTGGCAAGATGTGGAGAACTGGTGCACCCTTATCCTGACCTTCACCGATGGCTCCAGGGCCCTCATCCAGGCCTCGGACATCGTCCTGGGGGGCATGGAGGACACCCTTCAGATCCTGCTCTCCAACGCCCGCATCAACTGCAACATGACCCACAGCAGCATGGTGATGGCCTTCGCCCCCACCGAGGAGGTCTTCGCCGACGAGTACATCATGGAGAAACTGAGCACCAAGGCGGGGTGGTCCTACCCCAGCGTGGACGAGGAATGGCTCCTGGGCTACCCCCAGGAGATCCGGGATTTCGTGGAGGCAGTGGCCTTTGACCGGGAACCCCTAGCCGATGCGCACTTGGGCCGGGAGGTGGTCAAGGTGATCTACGCAGCCTACCAATCGGCAGAGGAGGGGCGCCGCGTCCACCTGCAAGGACTGTGAGGCCGTGGCCGGGCCGAAACGCGCCCTCCGCTTCGGGGGCAGGGAGAGATGGGCATCGTAGAGGTGCTCCGTGAACCGGTTCTACCGGCGGCACTGACGCGCCGCACCGCAAACCCTGGAAAGGAGGTGAGAGGGGCCAGCATCTCGGTCTTCCGGGCAGAAGCGTCGGTGTGGACGGAAATCTGTCAACGGAGAGGAAGGGACAAGGAGGGAGTGAGATGAAGTCCAGCAAGTGGTTCGTGTGGGTGTCGGCCTTGGCCGTGCTGGCCATGCTGGTGGGTGGCTGTGCTGCCCCCACCCCGGTGGTGGTGGAGAAAGAGAAGGTTGTGGAGAAGCCGGTCGTCCAGACCGTCGTCGTGGAAAAAGAGAAGGTCGTGGAGAAGCCGGTCGTCCAGACCGTCGTCGTGGAGAAGGAGGTCAAGCCCAAAGCGGGTGGCCGTGTGGTGGTGGCCCACCGCCAGGAGCCTGACCGCTTCTGGACCCCCATCACCGGCCTCTCGGTGGCCATGGAAGTCGCAGGGCTGATGAACCATCCTCTCATCGGGGTGAACGAGAAGAACGAGTTCTACCCCATCCTGGTCACCGAGGTCCCCTCCGTCCAGAACGGTGGCATCTCCGAAGATAGCCTCACCTGGACCTTCCGCCTGCGGAAGGACGTCAAGTGGCACGACGGCAAGCCCTTCACCGCCGAGGACGTCTGCTTCACCTACGATGTCATGATGATGGAAGGGACAGACGTCCGTTCCCGCGTGGGCTGGGACCGCATCGCCTCCTGCGAGATGCCCGACCCCTACACTGTGGTCTTCAAGTTCAAGCAGGTGGACGCGCCCTTCCTGATGCGGGTCTCCAACGTCCAGATCCTGCCCAAACACATCCTGGGAGGGCTCTCGGCCCAGGAACTCAACGCCCACCCGTGGTTCCGCGCCCCCGTGGGCACCGGTCCCTTCATGTTCAAGGAGTGGGTGGCCGGCGACCACATCACCGTGGTCAAGAACCCCAACTACTTCATTGAAGGGCAGCCCTACCTGGACGAGATCGTCTACCGCGTCGTCCCGGACGCCAACACCCTCCTCAACATGACCGAGACCGGCGAGGTGGACATCCAGTTCCGGGTCCAGGACGACCTGGCCCTCCTCCTGGACAAGATGCCCAACGTGGAGCGCATCACCATCCAGTCCCTCAGCCCGTGGCTCATCTGGATCAACAACAACCATCCCTTCTTCAAAGATGTGCGGACCCGCCAGGCCCTGGCCTACGGCTTTGACAAGGAACTCGTCTGCGAGAAGGTGTACCAAGGCTTGGCCGAGCCGGCCGACGGGCCCATCAGCCCGCAACTGTGGGCCCACAACCCCAACATCCGCAAGTTCCGTTACGACCCGGAGAAGGCCAAAGCCCTCCTGGAAGAGGTCGGGTGGAAGGACTTGGACGGTGACGGCATCCGCGAGGCCCACGGCGTGGAGGGCGTCCCGGATGGCACGCCTCTCAAGTTTGAGACGGCCAACATCGCCGGCGAGCAGATCCGGGTGCAGCTCCTCTCCCTGGTCCACGCCCAGTGGAAGGAGATCGGCATCCAGGCGGAGATCAACCTGGTGGACGTGGCCACCATGTTCGGCAAGATGCACCCCAACAACGAGTTTGAGACCACCTACTCCTACATCGCCCGCTACGTGGACCCGGACATCGGCGATCTCTACCTGGACCGCGTGAAGTTCAACAACCGCAACAACTACGTGGGCTTCAGCGACCCGCGGGTGGACGAACTGATCCTCGCCAGCCAGCAGACGGCGGACCGGGAGAAGCGCAAGGAGTACCTCTGGGAGGCCCAGGCCATCATCGCCGAGAAGGTGCCGCAACTCTTCATCGGCTGGCGGGTCAACACCACGGCGGTGAACAAGCGGGTGCACGGCTACAAGCCCTCGCCGGGCTACAACGAGATGTGGAACGCCAGCGAGTGGTGGGTGGAGTAGATCCCACTGCCGGCCCGAGGTTCCCAAAGGGCGTGAAGGGCTGGGGGGCGGGCTTGCCCCCCAGCCCTCACCCCAACGGTGAGGCGAGATGAGCAGGTACCTGATCCGCAGGCTTCTGCAGGCCATCCCCACCCTGTGGGCCGTTTCCATTGTCATGTTCGCCATCCTCCACCTGGCCCCGGGCGGGCCCATGGCCGTCTACGCCATGGCCCCCAACGTGGACCAGGCGGAACTGGAGCGCATTGAAGCGCGCCTTGGGCTCCGGGACCCCCTGCCCGTCCAGTACGCTCGCTGGCTCAAGGGGATGCTCACGGGGGATTGGGGTCTTTCCTACAAGTTCGGCCGCAAGGTCACGGAGGTCCTTGGGGAGCGCATCTGGCCCAGTGTGCTCCTGGTGGGCACGTCGCTTCTCATCGCTCTCATCTTTTCTGTTCCGTTTGGCATTTTCACGGCCCTGTACCGGCACCGCGCCGTGCAGTACCTGGCCAACGCCCTCGCCATGTTGGGGGTCTCCATCCCCACCTTCTGGCTCGGGATGGTGGTCCTCCTGTTCTTCTCGGTGAGGATCCGCATCATCCCCACCGGGGGCATGATGACCATTGGCATGGGGTTCAACCTGTGGGACCGCCTGTGGCACCTCCTGCCCCCGGCCTGCGTGCTGGCCACGCTGAACATCGCCGCCTGGAGCCGCTACGTCCGCTCCAGCATGTTGGAGGTGATGGCCCAGGATTACATCCGCACAGCGCGCGCCAAGGGGCTCCAGGAAAGGGTGGTCATCCACCGCCACGCGCTGAAGAACGCGCTGATCCCCCTGATCACCCTGGTGGGGTTGGAGGGGGGCCGGCTCATCGGAGGGGCGATGATCACGGAGGTGGTCTTCGCCTGGCCCGGCATGGGGCGGCTCCTGGCCGAGTCGCTGACTGGGCGCGACTACCCTGTCCTGATGGCATCGTTCATGCTCATGTCCATCCTGGTCATCCTGGGGAACCTGCTGGCCGACCTGTGCTACGCCTGGGCAGACCCCCGCATCCGGCTGGAGTAGGGGGCTGTGAGACCTCTCCCATCCCCCCAACCCCTTCCCTCCCCGTTGCGGGGAGGGAAGGGGGTGCCGCCGCAGGCGGCGGGGGTAGGGCGAGGTCGGGGGTGACGACCTCTCCTCACCCCCCAGGGGGCAGGGGTGAGGTCAGCGAAGTCAGCGTTAGGTAGGTCAGGATGCAAGTGGCAGATACCCTCCCCTCGGCAGAGGTTCTCCGGCGGGGCGAGCGGGCCGTGGGCCGGGGCGAGCCTCTCTGGCGCCGCTTTGCCCGCAACCGGCTGGCGGTCGTGGGACTCGTCATCCTGCTGCTGATGGTCCTGGGGGCCGTCGGAGCCCCTCTGGTGGCCCCGTACGACCCCAACACCGTCACGTACAACTTCCTCGCGCCCCCTTCTCCCAAGCACCCCCTGGGGACCGACGACGTGGGCCGCGACGAACTGAGCCGCCTGATCTACGCGTCTCGCGTCTCCCTCACGGTGGGCCTCTGCGTCTCCGTCCTCACGGTGGCCATCGGCACCTTCGTGGGGGCCTTGGCCGGCTATTACGGGGGCCGGGTGGACGCCTGGATCTGCGGCGGGATCAACGTCCTTCTCTGGCCATGGTGCTGGGGGCCTTTCTGAAGAAGACCCTCCTCTTCGTGGTGCTGATCCTGGGGTTCCTCTCGTGGACCGGTGTGGCGCGCATCGTCCGGGGGGAGTTCCTGTCCCTCAAGGAGCGGGAGTTCGTGGTGGCGGCCCGCGTGCTGGGCGCTTCGGACTGGCGCATCATCACCCGCCACATCCTGCCCAACGTGGTCCCGTCCATCATCGTCGCCGCCACCCTCCAGGTGGCAGCGGCCATCCTGGCCGAGTCGGCCCTCTCCTACCTGGGGTACGGCATCCAACCCCCCACGGCTTCCTGGGGCAACATGCTCCAGAACGCCCAGCGCTTCTTCCGCGTGAACCCGATGCTGGCCATCTATCCCGGCGCCCTCATCTCTCTGACCGTCATCAGCATCAACTTCGTGGGGGATGGCCTCCGGGATGCCCTGGACCCCAGGCTGCGGCATTTGTGACGTCTTGGCGGAAAGCTTTCAGGAGGTGCGCAAAGTGCTGGACGCTACAAACACCTCGCGGGAGATCGGCGAGCGCCTGCCGGAGATCGCCGTCTTCGGCATCGGCGCGACGGAGCAGCATTCGCTCCACCTGCCCCTGGGCACGGACTGGCTCGCCGTGAGCGACCTGGCCCGGCGGGTAGCGGAGGAACTGGATGCCTTCCTCGTGCCGGCCCTCCCCTTCAGCATGAGCGAGTGCCACGGCCCCATGGCCGGGACCGTCTGGCTCAAACCCAAGACCCTGGCCGCAGTGGTGCGGGACGTGGTCCTCTCGCTGCGGGCTCAGGGTTTCCGCAAGGTCCTCCTCCTCAACGGCCACGGGGGGAACTTCGTCCTGGAGGCGGAGATCCGCCGCCTCAACCGCACCTACCCCGACACCATCGTCCTCATGCCGCCCCTCGTCCTCTCGCCCCGGCGGGGCGAGGCACCTCTGTGGGAGAAGGGCGTAGGCGTCCACGCCAACGAGAGCGAGACCTCCAGGATGTTGTACCTCCACCGCGAGTGGGTGAAGGACGAACGGGTGGACTACCTCCCCCCCGTGGGCCGGGAGTTCTTGGACTACGCCTACATGGGCTTCCTCAGCGAATGGGGGGTGTGGGGCCATCCCTCCTGCGGCACGGCGGAGAAGGGGGAGCGGGCCACGGCCTACGAAGTGCAGTACATTGCCGCGTGGGCCCGGGAGACCTTTGCCCGGGTGGAAGCCCTGCGCCGGGCCGGAGAGGAGGCGTGACGATGCTCCTGGACCACCGCAACACATCCTTTGAGGTGAAAGAGGCCAAACCCGACCTGGCCGTCCTGCCCATCGGCGGGGTGGAGCCCCAGGGCCCCCACCTACCGGTGGGCGCGGTGAACTTCATCCTGGACGCGCTGGCGCGGGAGGTCGCGGCGCGTCTCCGGGGAACGGTCTACCTCCTGCCCACGATGCCCCTGGGGACCAGCGAGGCCCACTGGGGCCTGCCAGGGGCGGTGGCTCTGGAGTGGTCCACCCTGATGGATGTGGTCTACGACCTGGTGGAGTCGCTGGTCCGTCAGGGCATCCGCCGGGTGGCCGTCCTCAACGGCCTGGGCGGGGCCACGGAGACCACCGTGGCTCCCCGGGAGAACTACATCGTCAAGACGGCCGTGCGCCAACTGAACTACGACCTCCCCGAACTGGACGCCATCTGGGTCCAGCCCTTCACCGTGGCCGCCGAGGACCTCCGGAAGGTCTTGGAGAGCGCGGACGAGGACATCCACGCCGGGGAACTCACCACCTCCCTGATGCTGTACCTGGCCCCCCAGTGGGTGAAAGGCCGAGGGCCGGATCACGTGCCCGACGTCTGGAAGGGGCTCGTGGACTTCACCTCCTTCCAGAGCCTGTGCCGCGACGGGGGCTGGGGGCGGCCCAGCCTGGCCTCGGCGGAGAAGGGCGAGAGGGCCTTTGCAGCCGCGGTGGAGCGCACGGTGCAGTACATTGAAGAGACCTTCGCGCATCTGGCGCGGATGAAGAAGCGCCACTACACCCAATCGGTACAGGGGAAGACAGTGCGATGGACCTAGCGAAAGCCTACGACTTCACAGGGAAGGTCGCCGTCCTGACGGGCGGCGCGGGGGTGCTCTGCAGCACCATGGCCCGGGCCCTGGCCCGTTGCGGAGCCAAGGTCGCCATCCTGGACCTCAACCTCCTTGGGGCGGAGCAAGTGGCCGCAGAGTTGCGGGAGGCAGGGGGCGAGGCCCTCGCCGTCCAGGTGGACGTCCTGGACCGGGCCAGCGTGGAGGAGGCGGCGAGGAAGGTCCTGGAAGCCTTCGGCCGCGTGGATGTCCTCATCAACGGGGCCGGAGGCAACAAGCGGGAAGCCACCACCAGCGAGGAACTCCCCTTCTTTGACCTGCCCGCGGAGGCCATCCGCTGGGTCTTTGACCTCAACATCCTGGGGACCATCCTCCCCAGCCAGGTCTTCGGCCGGCAGATGGCCCAGCAGGGGAGCGGCTGCATCATCAACATCTCCTCCATGGCCGCCTACCGCCCCCTCACCCGCACTGTGGCCTACTCCGCGGCCAAGGCCGCGGTGAGCAACTTCACCCAATGGCTCGCTGTGCACATGGCCCAGACCTACTCCCCCCGCATCCGGGTCAACGCCATCGCCCCGGGCTTCTTCCTCACGGAGCAGAACCGCTTCCTCCTCCTGGACCAGGCCACGGGGGAACTCACGGCCCGGGGCAAGGCCATCCTCGCTCACACCCCCATGGGCCGCTTCGGCGACCCGGAGGACCTCGTGGGCGCGGTCCTCTGGCTGGCCTCGGAGGCCGCTTCCTTCGTGCACGGCGCGGTCATCCCGATAGATGGCGGCTTCGCCGCCTACAGCGGCGTCTGAAGAGGAGGAGGGCCTATGGGGAAGACGCTTCCGTACAAGGCGGTCCTGGTGGACTACGACGAAGACCTGTACGCCCCGCGCGGCTTTGAGGGGGAGTTGCTCGCCCAGGCGGGCATCGCCTGGGAGGTGGGGCAGCACCGCACCCCCGAGGCCGTGGTAGAGGCGGCCCGCGACGCCGACGTGGTCCTCATCCAGTCGGTTCGCCCCCTCCTCAACCGGGAGGTCATCGGCAGCCTGCCCAAGTGCCGCGGCCTCATCCGCTTGGGGATCGGCTACGACAGCGTGGATGTCCGGGCGGCCACGGAACACGGCATCCCCGTCTGCAACATCCCCACCTACTGCGTGCGGGACGTGGCGGAGCACGCCCTGGCCCTCCTCCTGGCCAGCGTGCGCCACTTGGCCCAACAGGACCGCTGGGTTCGCGCCGGCCGCTGGGACCGCACCGGGGCTTCTCTCACCCGCCGGATGGAAGGGCGCACGTTGGGCTTCGTGGCCTTCGGCCGTATCGCCCGGACCCTGGCCGACCTGGTCCGGGGGTTCGGGATGACCCTCCTGGCCTACGACCCTTACGTGGATGCCGAGACGATGGCCCGTCACGGTGTCCAGAAGGTGGACCTGGACGAACTCCTCCGCCAGGCGGATTTCATTTCAATCCACGCCCCCCTCACAGAGAGGACGCGGCACCTCCTGAGCCACCGGGAGTTCGCCCTGATGAAGGACGGCGTCTTCCTGGTGAACACGAGCCGCGGCCCCGTGGTAGACGAGGCCGCCCTGGTAGCGGCCCTGCGCTCTGGCAAGGTGCGCGGGGCGGGTCTGGACGTCATGGAGGAAGAACCCCTGCCGCCCGATTCTCCCCTGCGCACCCTGGAGAACGTGACCCTGACCCCTCACGTGGGGGCCTACTCCGACGAGAGTGTGGAGGAACTCTACCGCATCGGCTGCCGCATCGTGGTGGACTTGGTGCAGGGCATCTGGCCGGAGGAGGTGGTGAACCCGGAGGTGGAAGGCCGGACCCGCTTCCCCCTCCGCCGCTCCAAGGGTTTGTGAGGAAGCCTTCCGCGAAACGATGGAACCTGGCGCGGGTGTAAGTTCCCTCCATCCCTTGGTGGCGAGGGTAAGGCGGGGTCAGACTCGGTTTGTTCCCTTAAGAAGAAACATCGGAGACCATCGGGGGTTCGGACATGCAGAAGAAAGTGGTGACCTTCGGCGAAATCATGATGCGCCTCTCGCCGCCAGGCTTCCAGCGTTTCACCCAGGCGCGGTCCTTTGACGTGGTCTACGGCGGGGGCGAGGCCAACGTGGCCGTGTCGCTGGCCCTCTTCGGCGTGCCAGTGGATTACGTGACGCGCCTTCCCAAGAACGACCTGGGGGAGGCCTGCCTCCAGTTCCTGCGGCAGTACGGGGTGGGCACGGACAAGGTCGTGTGGGGCGGCGAACGGCTGGGCATCTACTTCCTGGAGATGGGGGCCATGCAACGGGGCAGCAAGGTCGTCTACGACCGGGCCCATTCCGCCTTTGCCACCATCGCCCCAGGGATGGTGGACTGGCGAGCCGTTTTCGCCGACGCCGACTGGTTCCACTGGACCGGCATCACGCCGGCCATCTCCGAGGGAGCCGCATCCGCGTGCCTTGAGGCCATCACCACAGCCAAGGAGATGGGCCTCACCGTCTCCTGCGACCTGAACTACCGGGCCAAACTGTGGAAGTGGGGCCGCAAAGCGAGTGAGGTCATGCCAGAACTGGTGCGCCACTGTGACGTGGCCGTGGGCAACGAGGAGGACGCGGACAAAGTCTTCGGCATCCAGGCTCCAGGCGTGGATGTGATGGCCGGCAAGGTGGAGGCGGAGCGGTACCGCTTTGTGTGCGAGGAACTGCACCGCCGCTTCCCCAACCTGCGGACCATCGCCATCACCCTGCGGGGTTCCATCTCCGCCAGCCACAATACCTGGTCCGGGGTCCTCTGGCACGAAGGGGCCTTCCACATCGGGCGGACCTACGACCTCACCCACATCGTGGACCGCGTCGGCGGGGGCGATGCCTTCGTGGCTGGCCTCATCTACGGCCTGCGGACCTACGGCGACGAGGTCCAGCGGGCCCTGGAGTTCGCCATCGCCGCCTCGTGCCTGAAACACTCCATCTTCGGCGACTTCAACCTGGCCACGGTGGGCGAGGTGGAACAACTGATGGCCGGCGAAGCCTCCGGGCGGGTCTCCCGGTAGGAGGCAAGGCACAGCACCCAGAAGGACCAATCTCCCTGTTTCAGGGGACCGTGCGAGGCTGCGGCCGGGCGAAAGGGGGCTCCCCTGCTCGTGCCATGCGCTCCAATTCCTGGAGGGCGGCGCGGGCCTTCTGGGCGGCTTCGGGGTCGGCTTGGTCCAGGCCCAGGGCGGTGAACTCTGCCTCGTCCAGGCGCAGAGTGCGGCCATCGGGGTAGACAAAGAGGTCCAGCACCAGGTCCACACAGCGCAACTCCTGGTCAGCCAGGGTTGCGGGGCGACAGACGTTGCAGTACCACCCCTTCAGATGGCCCTCTGCGCTGCGGATTTCAAAGATATTGTACCACCGGTCGCGGTAGAAACGCTCGGTCCACCGGTCCCCAGGCTCCAGGAGGACGTACCCCAGGTCGCGGGGTGGATGGCCCCAGCGGGCCTGGAGGCGGATCTCGCTCCCGTCGTCCGCAACCAGATGCGCCGGGTAGCGGATGACCTCCCGCCCGTGCACGTCCAGTTTGACCACGGTGATGGGCTTGCTCCAGGAGCTCACGGCGAGACCTCCTGGGGCAGGCCCGCGGTGAGAGCGGCGAGAAGCCGTTCCTTGAGTTCCATGAAGGGCCCCGTGCACGTGAGAGCCCGATCGCGGGGGCGGGGCAGGGCGACCTCCACTTCCATCTGGATGCGCCCCGGCCGGGGCGTCATGACGAAGACGCGGTCGGCGAGGAAGACCGCCTCTTCCACGTCGTGGGTCACGAAGAGGATGGTCTGGCGAAAGCGCGCCCACACCCGCAGGAGCCACTCCTGGAGTTGGGCGCGGGTCAGCGCGTCCAGGGCGCCGAAGGGCTCGTCCAGGAGCACCACCTCGCGGTGGCAGAGGAAGGTCCGCAGGAGCGCGGCCCGCTGCTTCATGCCGCCGGAGAGGGTGGCGGGGAGGGCGTGTTCAAACCCCTGGAGGCCGAAGAGGGGCATGAGGGACAGGGCCTCCTCCCGGGCGGCCCGCAGGTCCTGGCCGGCCACTTCCGGCCCCAGGATGACGTTTTCCAGCACCGTCCGCCAGGGGAGGAGGAGGTCCCGCTGGGGCATGTAGGCCAGGCGGCCCAGGCGTTCGGGCGCGGGCTGTCCATCCAGGAAGATCTCGCCCTGGTCCGGCTGGAGCAGGCCGCAGGCGATGTTGAGGAGGGTGCTCTTGCCGCAGCCGCTGGGGCCCACCAAGGTGACGAACTCCCCTTCCCGCAGGGCCAGGGAGACGTTTTCCAGGGCCACCACCAGCCGCCCGTCCACGCGGAACCGTTTGGTGATGCCGCGGAGTTCCAGTTTGACCGGCCGTGCTGTGCTGCTCGCCCCCATGGGTCCTCCTCCACACACAGGGAGTGCGGGGACATTCTACCACGCTGTCCCTGCGGGGCAAGTGAGGACAGGCCCGTCGCGGTTGCGTGGTGATGTTGGCCGCTGCCAATCCTCCATCCCCCTGGAGGGGTGCACGGCGTACGCCTCCACCGGGGGCGGCACGGCAGGAGGCGTGCCCTACCCCACTTGGCCATTGCCTGGCGGCATGTTGCGCTTGCCAGCCCTTTCTTCCGGCGGTATAATCGGGCGCACCTGCGCGCACAGGAAAGGAGATGATGGCCGTGGAACCCGCAACGGAAGGGACGTTGCCCCGCAAGGCGGGATGGTTTCACACTCGCATCCTGCCCTACATCCTGGTGACCAAGCCCAACTCGGTGTGGCTCCTGGTCTTCACGGCGGTGGGCGGCATGATCGCCGGGGGCGCTGCAGCCAAGCCCCTGGAGTGGTGGGTCCTCGCCTTGGCCGCCATCACCGCTGGCTGCGCTGGGGCCAACACCATCACCTGCTACATTGACCGGGACATGGATGCCCTCATGGAGCGGACCCGCCGGCGCCCCCTGCCGCTCGGGCGCATCCAGCCGCCAGAGCGGGCCCTGGCCTGGGGGCTGTTCCTGGCGGGGATGGCGCTGGTGCTGGCCTGGCTCCTGAACCCCCTGGCCTTCCTGTGGATGTTCCTGGGCCTCTTGGACAACGTGGTGGTCTACAGCCTGTGGGCCAAGCGCCGCACCTGCATCAACATCGTCCTCGGCTCCGTGAGCGGGGGCATGCCCACCCTCTTCGGCTGGTCCGCCGCCCGGGGCGACATCGCCTGGTTGCCGGTCCTGATGGGCTTCCTGGTGGTCCTCTGGACGCCCAACCACATTTGGAGCCTGGCCATCCGCTACCGCGACGACTACGCCCGGGCCGGCGTGCCCATGCTCCCCGTGGTGCACAGCGTGCAGCGGGCGGTGGCCATCATCACTGCAGCCCAGGCCCTGACTTTCGCCACATCCCTGGCCGTGTATAAGGTGGGGGGCTTCGGTCCGGGCTACCTCTGGGTAGCCCTCCTCTCCGGGACGGTGGTCATGGTGGGGCAACTCTACCTCCTCCTGCGGCCCACGCCCCGGAACGCCTGGCTCATGTTCAAGATCTCCAGCCCGCACCTGTTCCTGCTCTTCCTGGGCATGATCCTGGACACCCTCTTCCGCGGGGCAGCCTGATGCACGAACTCCCGGTCACGGAGAGCGTCCTCCGCATTGTGCTGGACCACGCCCAGCGGGCCGGCGCGCGGCGAGTGGTACGGGTGAACCTCCTCCTGGGGGAACTCTCCAGCATCCTGGGCGACTCCGTGCAGTTCTACTGGGACCTCATCGCTGAAGGGACGTTGGCCGAGGGCGCGGAACTCCGGTTCCAGCGGGTGCCGGCGGAACTCCGCTGCCTGGCCTGCGGGGTGACCTTCCCCCTGAGCCAGGAGGACTGGCTCTGCCCGGCCTGCGGCTCAGCCCGGGTGAAGGTGGCCAACGGGGACCAATTCCTGGTGGAGAGCATAGAGGTGGAGTGACGACGTCCAAGGCTTTGCCTGGACGAGGGGTGAGAGGAAGATGGAACCAACGACAAGCCCCAAGCGCGTGCCTGTGGTGGAGCGCATCTTGAGCGCCAACGACCGCCTGGCGGAGGAGAACCGCCGCCTCCTGGACGCCCGAGGCATCCTGGCGGTGAACCTGATGGCCTCGCCCGGTGCGGGCAAGACCAGCCTCATCCGCCGCACGGTGGAAGCCCTCGGCGGGAGGCTCCGCCTGGGGGCCATTGAAGGCGACCTGGCCGGGACGCTGGACGCGGACCTCTTGGCCGGCATGGGCATCCCCGCGGTGCAGATCAACACCGGCGGCGGCTGCCACCTGGAGGCACAGATGGTCCAGGAGGCGTTGGCGCAACTCCCACTGGACCGCCTGGACTTGGTCATCATAGAGAACGTGGGCAACCTGGTCTGTCCGGCGGCCTTCCCCTTGGGGGCGCAGCGGAGTGTGGTCATCGCCAGCGTGCCGGAGGGCGACGACAAGCCCTATAAGTACCCCAGCATCTACCGGGGCATCCATGCCCTGGTCCTGAACAAGATGGACCTCCTGCCCTACCTGGAGTTCAGCGTGGAACGCTTCCGGCGCGGCGTGGAGGTCCTCAACCCTGGGGTGGCTTTCTTCCCCCTCTCCTGCAAGACGGGTGAGGGGCTGGACGCTTGGCTCGCCTGGCTGGAGGGGGCCTTGGAAGAAGTGCGGAGGCGGCGCGCCGAGGCCTAGCGCTGTGCCACAACCCGCAGAGTCACGCTGCAAGCGTGACCTACGTTGCTCGTCCGTGGCCCTGCGGGGTATCCTAGGCGCCCACGGCCCTTGTGTGAAAGGGAGCGCGCATGCAACGTCTGCAGCGCGAACTGGCTGCCTTCCCGCGGCCTTTTTGGGTCCTCTTCTTCGGTTCTACCATCAACTCCCTCGGGGCAGGGTTGGTCTTCCCCTTTCTCTCCCTCTACCTGCGGCAGAGACTGGGCGCCCCCATGACCACGGTGGGGATCATCGCCACCATCTGGTCCCTGGCGGCGTTCCCCGGGCAGTTGGTGGGGGGAGAACTCGCGGATCGGGTGGGCCGCCGGCGGATGATGGTCCTGAGCCTCCTGGCCGGTGGCCTGACGACCCTGGGATTCGGCCTGGCAGGGACGTTGCCGGCCTTCCTCGTCCTCGCCCTGGCGGCCGGGCTCACCGGCTCGGCCTACGGACCGGCGGCGAGCGCCATGGTGGCCGACCTGGTAGGACCTGAAGGGCGCACTCGGGCCTACGGCCTCCTGCGCATCACCAGCAACTTCGGCTACGCGTTGGGGCCGGCCCTGGGTGGCCTCATCGCCGGCAGGTCGTACCTGCTCCTCTTCACCCTCAGCGCGCTGGCCAGCCTCCTCTATGGGGCCATCGTCTTCTGGGGCACGTATGAGACCAAGCCCCGGGATGCGGACCTCGCGGCCCAGGAGCGCGAGGGACCGGGTGGTTTCCTCCACGTCCTGCGGAACGGACCCTTCCTCCTCTTCTGCGCCCTGGCTGTGGCTGCCGAACTTCCTTACTCCCAGATGACCATGATCCTGCCTGTGCACATGAAGGAAAACTTCGGCCTGGCGGAGCGCTACTTCGGGTGGGTGATGACCACCAATGCCGGGATGGTGGCGCTCCTCCAATACAGCGTGAGCCGCTGGGCGGAACGGCGGCCCCGGCTGCGCATGATGGCCCTGGGCGCAGCCCTGTACGGCCTTGGCGTGGGGTCCGTTGCCCTGGCCCGCGGGTTCCCCTGGTTCCTCGGGAGCATGGTCCTGGTGACCTTCGGCGAGATGATCAGCGTGCCTATCGCCAGCGCCGTCGCCGCGGACATGGCCCCACCGGACCTGCGGGGCCGCTACATGGCCTTCTTCGGCCTGACCTGGACCGCTGGCTACGCCATCGGGCCAGTGTTGGGCGGGCTGATGGCGGATCACCTCAGCGTGAGGCTCCTCTGGCCTCTGATGAGCATGCTGGGGATGGTGGTGACCGGGGGGTTTCTCCTCCTGCACCGGAGGATGGCCGGACGCTTCCGGGCACCCGCGGGAGCCCCCTAGTGTAGGGGCGCAGCCTGACATCCTCGCCCCACCCGGTCCCATCCCGTGTTGGTAGCCCTGCGGATGCCGCATCCGGCGGAAAGCGGCGAAGCGGCCTTCTATTCCACAGGCACAGGGCCCGCCCCTGCTAAGGCGCGATCGGCAGGAGGATGCGGAACTGGGCCTGGTAGGACTGGGTAGCGCTCAGGACCTGGCCGCTCACCCCACCGACGGCATAGATATAGGGCCCCAAAGCCGCCACTCCCAGGAGACGCCACTCTCCCAGGATGGGCGATTCAAAGGTGCTCCAGGAGTCGGTGGTGGGTTCGTACCTCTCGTTGAAGGCGAGGTAACTCTGCCAGCCTCCGCCGATGACGTAGAGGGACTCCCCCAACGCGGCCACCCCCGCACCAGCCCGTGGCACCCGCATGGGCGCGCAAGGGCTCCAGATCCCCTCCCGCGGGTCAAAGCGCTCGCAGACGTTCAGTTCCCGCTGTCCGTCGTACCCGCCCACGACGAAGATGGCCTCCCCCACAGCCGCGGCCCCGGCGAACCCCCGCCGCGTGGGCATGGGCGGAAGAGGGGTCCACACCCCCTCGCCCGGGTCGTAGCGGTAGGCGTCGGCCCGGTAGCCCGCGCCATCGCTCCCACCGAAGAGGTAGAGGCTCCCCCCATACACGGCCAGGGCGTATCCCGCCAGAGGACGAGGGAGGCCCGGCCCGAGGGTCCATGTGTCCCCCGCTGGCTCGTAGACTTGCAGGACGTCCAAGAACGTCCCCCCTGGGCCGTAGCCCCCGGGGACGTAGACCTTGCCTCCCAGCACCGCGGCCTGGATGTTGGCCGCGGGCGTCGGCAGGGGAGAGGCGGCCGTCCAGGCGTTCTGGGCCGGGTCGTAAACCTCCACGCGGTCGGTGATCCCTTCTCCGCCCATCCCTCCGATGGCGAGGAGGCGCCCCTCCCACGCGGCCACGGCCAGGCGCCCCCGTGGGGTGGGCATCTGGGCGAGGCTCTTCCAGCGGGAAGCCGTGGGGAGGTAGGGCGCAGCCAGAGGTGCTCGGGCCGCCATCTCTCCGAAGTCATCGCCTGGAGCGCGGCCCCGGCCTGCCTGGGGGTACGGGAGCCACAGGGCCAGGACGAGGACCACCGCGGAGAGGAGGAAGAAGGCGCGGCGCAGAGGGCCAATGGGCGCGAGGCGGGCCGGCCGCGCCGGAGGAGCGGGCGTTTCCGCGGGAAGCGCCACCCCTGCGCCGGGGAGTTCCACCCACCCCTGCTGGACGGCGTAGAGGGCGGCCTCGGTGCGGGATTCCACGCCCAGTTTGGCGAAGATGTTGCGCAGGTGCACCTTGACCGTGTTGGGGCTGATGTGGAGGGCGCGCGCGATCTGGAAGTTGGTCGCGCCCGTGGCGACCAAGGCCAGGATCTCCCGCTCCCGCTCGCTCAGTTCGGCGGTCTCCCGCTCTTCCACCGGGCCTTCCCCCTGTTTCCAACAGAGAAAAAGAGGGGTGCCCCTACCTCACCCCTACCCCCTCTCCCCCTTCCCCTCTCCGACACGGAGGTAGGGAAGGGGGTTGGGGGATGCGGAGAGGTCCTGCGTCTGACCTCACCCTACCCCCGTCGTCTGTGGCGGCACCCCCTCCTCCCTGACACGGGGAGGGCAAGGGGCGGGGGATAGGAGAGGCCTACTCCTGCAGATGGTTCATCCAGTTACCGCGGCCGATGCCGTAATACTGGAACCCCAGGGCGCGCATCTCCGCCGGGTCGTAGATGTTGCGCCCGTCAATGAGGATGGGCTGGCGCATCAGCGCCTTGATGCGGCGGAAGTCCAGGTGTTTGAACTCGTTCCACTCGGTGGCGAGGATGAGCGCGTCGGCCCCCTCGGCCGCGGCATAGGGGTCCGGGCACAGGCGGACGTTCTGGAGGACCTGGCGAGCGGCCTCCATTGCCGCTGGGTCGTAGGCTTGCACGATGGCCCCCTCAATTTGAAGGAGGTGGATGACCTCCAACGCTGGGGCCTCGCGGATGTCGTCGGTGTTGGGTTTGAAGGAAAGCCCCAGCACGCCGATGACCTTCTCATCCAAGGACCCCAGGAGGCGTCGCAGACGGAGCACCACCCGCCGCCGCTGGTTGCGGTTGATGTCCATCACCGCCTGGAGCAGTTGGGGATGCGTGCCGTGGAGGACGGCCATGTGGGCCAGGGCCTTGACGTCCTTGGGGAAGCAGCTCCCGCCCCAGCCCAGGCCAGCGTCCAGGAAGGCATGGCCGATGCGCTTGTCGTACCCCATGCCCAGGGCGACTTCCTTCACATCCGCGCCGAGTTCCTCGCAGATGGCGGCGATCTCATTGATGAAGGAAATGCGGGTGGCCAGGAAGGCGTTGGAGGCGTACTTGATCATCTCAGCCGTGCGCAGGTCGGTGATCAGGATGGGACAGCGCAGGCTCAGGTACAACTGGGCCACCTGGTGTGCAGCCTCCCGGTCCATAGAGCCCAGGACCACGCGATCTGGGTTCATGAAGTCGTGGATGGCCGACCCTTCCCGCAGGAACTCCGGGTTGGAGACGACGGCGAAGTCGGCGTCCTCGCCCCGCCGTTTGCGGACGATCTCCGCCACCCAGTCGCCGGTGCCCACGGGCACGGTGCTCTTGTTGACGATGATGATGCGGTGGTCCATGACATCGGCAATGGACTCCACCGCGGCGCGCACGTGCCGCAGGTCCGCCTCGCCGTCCACGCCGGAGGGGGTGCCCACGGCGATGAAGGCGAACTCGGCGTCGGCCAGAGCGTCCTTGTAGGAGGTGGTGAAGCGGAGGCGGCCAGCGGCCATGTTGCGCCGGACCATCTCCTCCAGCCCTGGCTCGTAAATGGGCATCACCCCCTCCCGGAGTTTGGCGATCTTCTCTTCGTCAATGTCCAAGGTCACGACCCGGTTGCCCAGGTCTGCAAAGCAGGCCGAAGTGGCCAGCCCCACGTACCCTGCGCCGATGACGCAGATGTTCCGCATGCTCCGACTCCCTCACGGGAAGATGTCCAAGCCCGCCCCGGGCCCCCGCAGTACACAGCCAGGCGATTCTAGCATGGGCGGGGAGGGCTGTCAATTGGGCAAGGGCGGAGGTTGCGATCCCTGGGGGCCGTTTGTCGCCTGGGGGAGGCGCGGGTATAATCCGCCAGAGCAGGGAGCGAGTACACCGACAGCCCCGTGGGCGCGGGGCCCGGCCAGAGGGAGGGGATGCTGTGGAGGTGAGGTTGATCGCCGTCACCCGCTACCTGGAAGGCAGCGGGGACCCCCAGGAACTGCTGGAGCACGCTGGGCGGGTCTGCTACCGCTCCGCCAAGAGGGGCGAGCCGGGCCGCTTCCTCCAGAACCGCATCCGGGAGGGCCACGAGTCCCTCATTGAGCATGCCAGCCTGACCTTTGAGATCTCAGGCATCTCCCGGGCCTGCAGCCACCAACTGGTGCGCCACCGTCTGGCCAGTTACAGCCAGGAGTCGCAGCGGTATGTAGACATGTCCAACGCCCAGTGGGTGGTGCCGCCCAGCATCGCCACCTCCCCGGAGGCTATGGCCATCTGGGAGAGCGCGCTCCAGGGCTTGCGGGAGGCCTACCAGGCCCTGCGCCAACTTGGCATCCCCAAGGAGGACGCCCGCTATCTCCTCCCCAACGCCACGCAGACCCGCCTTGTGGTCACCATGAACTTCCGTGAACTGCGCCACGTCTTCCGCCTGCGCATCAGCCCCCAGGCCCAGTGGGAGATCCGGGCGGTGGCGGCGCGGATGCTGCGCCTGGCCCATGAAGTGGCCCCGGATGTCTTCGGCGACCTGTGGGAGGAACTGACTGTCGCCCACCCGGAGTGGTTCCAGGAGTAGGGGGCAGGAACTCCACCACGGACCTCACCCCTACCCCCTGGGGGATGAGGAGAGGTCGTCCCCCCGACCTACTCCAACCGGATGCGGGGGTCTGCCCAGGCATAGCACAGGTCGGCCAGCAGGTTCCCCAGGATGACCAGACGGAGGACCCAGAGAAAATCCTCAGAATCCTCCATGCTCTTCGGGTCTTCCGCGGGGCTCTTGGCCGTGCGCCGAGGCCGAAGGCAGGGACAGGAGTTCCCCGCTCACGGCCCGTTCGTCGTGGGCTGCTCCCAGGTGGCGGAAGACCGCCAGAGCTTTCTCCAGGTTATCCCGTGCCTCGTCCAGGAGGCCCTGCCTCCGGCGGAGGCGTCCCAGTTCGCTGTAGGTGCGCCCCAGTTCGTAGCGGTTGCGGGCCTCGGTGAGGAGTTCCAAACTCCTCTGGAGCGCCTCTTCTGCTCGGTCCGAGGCCCCCAGACTGGCCCAGGCCGCTCCCAGTACCCGTTGCGCCACCCCCCGCTCGGAGGGGTCTCCGAGGCGGTCCGCCATCTGGACCGCCCGGTGGGCCTGGTCCAGGGCCTCTTCTGCCCGGCCAAGGCCCAAGAGGGCTTCGGCGCGCAGCCAGGCCAGTTCCGCCTGCTGTTCGGCTGCGCCCGCCTCCTCGGCCAAGCGGGCAGCCTCCGCCAGGCGGTCCAGAGCCTGGTCCCATTGGCCGCGGGCCAGGTCCAGCCGGGCGAGGTTGGCCAAGGTTTGGGTCATCCCCCAGTGTTCGCGGATCTCCTGGGCCAAGTCCAGCGCGCGCAGGAGGTAGCGTTCCGCCTCGGCGAACGCGCCCTTCAGGAGGTAGATAAGGCCCAGGTTGCTGCAGGAAGAGCGCTGGCCAGGGACGTCCCCTAGGCGTTCCTTCAGTTCCAGGCTGCGCAGGTTGTGGGCGATGGCCTGCTCCCAATCCCCCAGGAACATGGCCAGGCCGCCCAGGTTGGTGTAGGAGAGGGCCAGGCCGTAGGTATCGCCCATCCGCTGGCGCAGGCGCAGGCCCCGTTCGGCGTAGTCTCGCGCCTGCTCCCAATCCCCCAAGCGGAAGTACATCCCCACCAGGCGGTTGTAGGCTGCGGCCAGTTCGCCGTAGTGGTCGGTGCCCTCCACGATGCTCAGGCAGCGAGTGGTCCAGGCGAGGGCCTCGTGCATCTCGCCCCGGCGGAAGTGGAGCCACCCCAAATCGTTGTAGACCCTGGCCCGCTCCACAGCCATGGCCGCTCCAGGATCCCGATCCAGTTCCCGCAGGGCCTGCTGGAGCCACCGGAGGGCCTCTTCCTGGTTCCCTTGGCGGAGGTAGGTGCGGGCGATGCGGCGCTTCAGGTCTGCGATGCGGCGGGAGGCTGCCGGCCGCGCTTCCTTCTCTTCCAGGGCTAGGGCGGCGAGGTACTCCTGCACCGCCGCCTCGTACTGTCCCACGAACCCCAGGACGTCACCCAGCCCCCTGTGGGCCCGTACCCGGTACTCTGCACCATCTCCTCCCTCTTGCAGGAATTCCAGGGCACGGGTGTAGAAGCGGATGGCCTCCTCGTTGGCGAACCGGGCCGCCGCCCTTCCACCTGCCTCCAGGAGGTAGGGGATGGCCTTGGCCGCAAGACGGCCCTCACTGAAGTGGTAGGCCAGGACTTCCGCCTGCTCCTCCAAGCGTGTCTGGTACAGGATTTCCATGGCCTGTCCCACCCGGCGGTGCAGGTCCTGGCGGGTGCTCTGCAGGAGGGTGCCGTAGACGGTATCCCGGATCAGGCCATGGCGGAAGGCGAAGAGGTCCTCCCCCCTCTCCTCGGGGGTGATGAGCCCCCGCTCTTCCAGGAGGGAGAGGGCCGGGCGGACGGCCGCCCGCCGCTCCTGCGGCACAGCCTCCTCTAGGAGGCGCGGCGAGAAGGAGCGCCCGGCCACGGCCGCGACCTGGAGCACCTCCCGCGGCGCGGGGGCCAGGGTGCCCACGCGGGCAGCGATGAGGGCCTGCAGCGTGGCCGGCACCGCACCCACCTGGCTCACGTCGCCCCCAACCCAGGTCCACTTCCCGCCCACCTGGCGCAGCAGGCCCCGGTCCATGAGCATACGCACCAGTTCTTCCATGAAGAAGGGGTTCCCTTCGGCCCGCTGCACCACCCATTCCCGCACGGCTTGGGGGACCTGCGGCGTCTGGAGGAGGTGCGCGGCCAACCGGTCCGACTCCACCGGTGGGAGCCGGCCCAGGGCCACCTCCAGGAAAGGAGCGCCCCGCGTCTCCTCTGCCCAGGCCCGCAGGCGCTGGATCGCCTCCCCTTCGGGGCGCGAGAGGCCGAGGAGGACAAAGGGGACATCCCGCGTCAGGCCCAGGAGGAAAAGGAAGAGGTCCAGGGAGGGCCGGTCCACCCATTGCAGGTCCTCCAGGACGACGAGCAACGGGCGACGACGGGCCACTTGGGCCAGGAACTCCCGCACCGCCAGGAATGCCTGCTGCCGCAGGTGAGCCGGCTCCAGGTGGACCAGCCGTTCGGCCAGGGCTTCTTCCCTGATCTCCACCCCCATCAGGTGGAGGAGGTAGGGCAGGAGGTCGTCGGCCGCGCCGCCGGCCAGTTCCCGGGCCCGCGCGCGGAGGAGGCTCTCGTCCTCCATCCCCTCCTGAACGCGGAACAGGGACCGGAGGACCTGCTGCACAAGCCAGTAGCTGATGCCCTGGGTGAAGGAAAGGGATGCCCCCTGGGCCACCAGGACACGGGGGCTTGTCAGGTGGCGCAGGGCCTCGGCGACCAGGCGGGATTTGCCGATGCCGGCCTCGCCAGTGACGAGGACCAGACGTCCACACCCCTCCCGCTCCAGGGCGCGCACGGCCTCCAGGAGGGTTTCCAGTTCCCTGGCACGGCCCACCAGAGGGGATACGGCCCCCGGAAGGCCCCGGGTGGGGCCGCGCTGGGCCTTGGGCCCGATCAGACGGTAGACCTCCACTGGCTCCCGGCGGCCCCGGACCTCTACCGGTCCCAAGGGCTCAAAGGCGAAGGCGGCCCGGGTCGCTTCCGCCACGGACCGGGCTACGAGGACCTCCCCAGGTTGGGCCAGTTCCTGAAGGCGGGCGGCGACGTTGACCGTGTCACCCACGGCGGTGTAGTCCAGCCGCAGGTCGGACCCCAGTCCCCCGACCACCACCTCTCCCAGGTTCAGGCCGATGCGCAGGGCGAGGGGCCGCCCGAGCCGCTGGACGAGGTGCTGCCCGCACTCCTTGAGGGCTATCTGCATCCCCAGCGCGGCGTGGAGGGCCCGCTCAGGGTCGTCCTCGTGGGCCAGAGGCGCGCCGAAGAGGGCCATCAGGCCGTCGCCAGTGAACTTGTCCACCGTGCCTTCGTAGCGGTAGATGGCCTCCACAAAGGCTCGGAAGCAGGTATCCAGCAGGCGGAAGACCTCTTCGGGGTCCAGGTTCTCGGAGAGGGAGGTGAAGCCGGTCAGATCGGCGAAGAGGACGGTGACGGTGCGACGCTCCCCGCGGCCGGCCCGTGCCTCCTGGATGATGCGTTCCACCAGGTGGCCGGGGATGGAGGTGCGCAGGCGCTCCAGTTCCTGGGCTGTGGCCCGCTCCCACCGCGCGGCGAAGAGGTTCACCCCGCAGATGCCGCAGAACCGAAAGCCCAGGGGGTTCTCCGTCCCGCACCGAGGGCAGAGGTTGGCGAGGGCTGCGGCGCAGACCTCGCAGTACCTGAGCCCTATGGGGTTCTCGTGCCCACACTGGGGACAGCGGTTCGCCACGTCTTCCCTCGGGTCCGAGAGGTCCCATCGTCCTCCACAGGCATTATAGCAGACGGCGCGGGGAGGGGCAAGCCCCTGCGTGCTCCCGCTAAAAAGGGCTTCGCCGCCCGATGCAGCAGGTTAGGTCTGCATGGGCGCTTCCCTCACCCATCCTTCCGGGCCCAGTCGTAGGGGATCTGGTCGGTATGGGCTGGCAGGCGGTACTCGTCCGGCTGCTCGTAGTTGTAGAGTTCCGTGGGCACGTTGACGATGAGGGTCATCTCCTGGCTGATCCCCTTGAAGCCGTGCATCACCCCCGGCGGGATGACCAGGAGCATGGGGTTCAGGGGGCCTATGAAGAACTCATTGACCTCGCCGTAGGTGGGCGAGCCCTCGCGGGCGTCGTAGAGGACCACCTTGGCCATCCCCGCAATGCAGATGAAGTAGTCCGTCTGGACCTTGTGGTAGTGCCAGCCTTTGACCACGCCCGGGTAGACCGCCGTCACGTAGACCTGTCCGAACTTCTGGAACTCCTCCCAGTCGGAGCGCAGGAGTTCCATCAGGAAGCCTCGTTCGTCGGGGATGAGGCGCAGTTTGCGGGTGCGGACTCCGTGGATCACGGGCATCCTCCTTCGGGGTGGCTGCCTTCCCAGGGGCCTCAGGCCCACCAGGGCTTGGGCAGGGGCTCGCTGAGCATTGCCTCCCGCAGGCAGGCGATGGCCTTGCGGAGGCCCTCCATCACCGAGGCCAGGGCATCTTCGTGCTCAATGGAGAGGACGTAGTCGTACCCCGCCAGGCGCAGGGCGCTGACGATCCCTTTCCACACCTCCACGCCGTGCCCATACCCCACCGACCGGAAGATCCAGGACCGCTTGTCCACCTGGGTGTAGGGCCGGGTGTCCAGCACGCCGTCGGAAGCGCAATGGTAAGGGTCAATGTACGTATCCTTGGCGTGGACGTGGTAGATGGCCCCCTTGAGGGTGCGGATGGCGGCCACGGGGTCAATCCCCTGCCAGAAGAGGTGGCTGGGGTCAAAGTTCGCGCCGGCCACCGGCCCTATCGCCTCCCGCAGGCGCAGCAGGGTGGGGGGATTGTAGACGGAAAAGCCCGGGTGCATCTCAAAGGCCAGTTTCACGCCGTGCTCCTCGGCGAAGGGCGCGGCTTCTCGCCAATAGGGGATAATGCGCTCGTTCCACTGCCACTCCAGGGCCTGGGAGAAGTCCACAGGCCAGGGGCAGGTGATCCAGTTGGGAGTTTTGTCCTCCGGTCCACCGCCGGGGCAGCCGGAGAAGAGGTTGACCACGGGCACGCCCAGCGCGGCTGCCAGCCGCACGGCGTCCCGGTAGGCCTGATCGGAGCGGCGGGCGATGGCCTCGTCCGGGTGCAGGGGGTTGCCGTGGCAGGAGATGGCGCTGATGAGGAGATTGCGCCGGGCAAAGGCGTCCTTCACAGCCTGGAGTTTGGCTGGGCTTTCCAAGACCTCCTGGGGTTCCACATGGCGGCGGCGGGGGTAGATGCCCACGCCCAGTTCCACCGCCTCCAGGCCCAGGCTGGCGACCAGGTCCAGCATCTCCTCCAGGCTGTACTGCTGGAGCAGGGTGGCGTACACGCCCAACTTCATCGCTGACGACCTCCTTACAGGCGGGGAAGTGATGCACGAAGCGGCCCTATGGTAGCATGGGCCGGGGCATCTGTCAAAGGTGGCTCTCCCCGGCTCGGGGCGGACCTCTCCCCATCCCCAAGGGGGTAGGGGTGAGGGCGGGGGCGAGGACCTCTCCCATCCCCCCACCCCCTTCCCTCCCCGTCGCGGGGAGGGAAGGGGG
>FWWL01002873.1_pt1 | contig 33694 bp, 29 predicted proteins | sample 2228331 | NCBI WGS metagenome assembly FWWL01 (sample SAMEA103939775, study PRJEB20133) | metagenome
GTTGTTAGTCTTACTGCACGACAGTTTTTCGTACTTGTGCCTGCGTTTGGCTTCTATTCAGCAGGGCAGACACGGGGGTCTGCCCCTACAGAAAAGGCGGCTGAGTAGGGGCGCACCCCCGTGTGCGCCTATTTTCGTTTCTCCCTCAAAAAAGTGTCGTGCAGTAAGAGTTGTTAGTGGAGGGTGTGGATGAGCCTGAGAAAAAGCCTCAGTGCGTGGGGTGCACTGAAAGTCATCAGCGGTGGGTTCCTGCCCAGCCTCTTTGTATCGGTCTGGGCACTCTCAGAGATAGGGCTATGGTCGCTTCTCGTATGGGGCGCGGTGGCGGGGGTGGGCATCATCCAAGCAGGGCTACTCTTGGCACTCAGCCAGCACTACCCGAACCAGTCGGGGGGCACTGCGACCTATGCCCACTGTGTCTGGTCGGGACGCTGGCGCGTGCTGGCGTTCTTGAGCAGTTGGTGCTATTGGCTGGCGTGGGCGCCCGCTACCGCCTTCAACTGCTTCCTGTGCGCCCAACTGTTGACTGAGATGATGGGCTGGGCACTCTCCCCAATCTCGCTTGCACTGGTTCTGATGGGGCTAATCTATACTTTGCATTACCTTGGTTGGGCGCGAATCTTGCTCTCCAGCACCGTGCTGATGGTGTTAGTCGGTGTTCCGCTTGCAGTGCTGGGGGTCATTACAGTTCAGACCTCCTCGCTCAACACGCTTCAAACGGCGTGGACACCCTTTCCAGGATGGCTCAACCTATTGAAATGGTTCTTCGTGATTGCGTGGACGGGCTATGGTGTGGAGATGGTCTCCTCTGTGGTCGCCGAGATGCGTTCTCGACAGTTCGGTCTACTATACGGTATGGCAAGCCTTATCAGTATAGGAGCCTTTGTCGCTATTCCCTTGATGGTGGCACTGTTGACGGACGGGCGCGTGAACTCAGATAACTTGTGGGCAAGCCTTGCGCCAACTTTGGAAGCGAAGCTCGGCACAGTTGGCACAGTGCTGTTAGGAATCCTGATTGTATCAGCACTCCTCTACAGTGCGTTGGCAATCTTGGTTCCCTCTACGCGCACGGTTTACCAGATGGCACGCGATGGGCTTTTGCCTGAGTGGTTTGGCACGGTTAATCGGTTTGGGATGCCCTACGGCTCCTTCACTGCAGACCTTGCGCTGAATGTTGGACTTCTTTTGATATTCGGCGAGAGTCTTGCGAGCCTACTGGCATGTGCGAACATCGGTTATATGGTCGTTTTTGTGCTCTTACCGCTTGTCTACTGGTCGGCAGTAATACAAGGAATGCCTCTCTCCACGCAATCTGCACACAAGGGGCTTTCGATTGTTTTATTGGGTTTGAATGCTGTTGTGTTGCTTCTTGGAGGGGCTATGTGGGGTCATTTCGTGTTCGGACTGGGATGGGGTTTGGTCTTGTTGGGGTTGCTGATTCACCAGATATCACAAAAGTCACGAATCTTCCGATAGTTATGGCAGGAGTCTGTTAGACTCTCACGAACTACTCTATAGGGTGAGAACGATGAAACGGCTGACATGTCTCATCGGTGTTTCGCTGATGCTGTGTGTGGGTCAGCAGTCGGATAGAGGCTTGCTGGCAATACCCGACAAGATTATTGAGGTCGGTCTCCCTGTGCAACTGAGTGTTCACCCAGTCTACCGTTCACACTCCCTGTACGATGATGATAAGGGTTTCCGATGGCTTCATGGCGGGCGTTATCTGGCGTATGCGGTGGACGAGCGTGGTTCGGGCACCACACGCCCCTGCACCCTGTATCTTTACGACACGCGTTCGGGACGCAACACGAAACTGACGGAGCGCGAAGCCTCTCATTTCCTCTTCACCGAGCGAAATGTGTACTACCTGATTGAAGAGATCCGCCCTCTTGAACAAGCACGCACGACAACGGTCTATCAGTACAACCCGACCACGGGGCGGGCGCGCGCCTTGTTCAGCGACACAAGTCCGCAACCTGAAGAACCCGTTTCCCCTCCAATCGTATGGGAGACGCGCTTTGCCGTCTCTCCAAGCGAGCGTCTGATGTTGGTGAATCTCGATAACGAGCCAGTCTTAGTCGAAATCGCCACAGGGCGCACCCAGAGTTTGCCCAATCGTGGTGAGTTTCAGCCTACAGGGTTCATAGACGATGCGACTCTGCTGGGAACTGTGCCAACTGTACACGAGGGACAGCTGGTGTATCGGGGGGCGGGTCTGCATCTGCCGACGGGCGAGGTGGTTTTGGATGTGGTCGTGCCCAAATCGCCCGCTCCACGCCAGCCTGAAAACCTCAGCCTCAAGATAGAGAAGGGTGCGCTATACCTCATCTCCAACACATCCAAATCAGATGCATACCGAAGCGTGTTCCTCACGCGGGACTATCGGGCACTCCCTGCGACCCCTGTAATGGCGGGCGAAGGGGATTTCATTCCGCCTGAGCCTGCGCCCCTTGCATCCATTGCCCCCGACGAGAATGGGCTGGCAATCGTGACGATACACGGGCAACTGTTCTATGTGCCCCTCACAAAGCGCGACCCAGGTCCCCTCACTGAAGCAATCGCTTGTGGCAAGGAGGTCGACCGTGAAGCCCTCGCCGAGCAGTTGTTCGGCAATGCAAGACTGGTTGCAACGGCGATGATGATGTATGTTGTGGACTACGACGAGCACTTCCCGCCTGCAAGCGAAGATATCGAGCGTCTGTTGAATCCTTACTTGAAGAACGAACATGTCTTCAAAAACCCACTCACGGGAGGCTCTGTCTTCTCTTACTTGCTCAACGGTGAGTACTTGGGCAATATCGAATCCCCTGCCACTACCCAGATGGGCGTTTTTGATTGGGGCGACCCGAACTGGGTCATCATCCTCTACGCCGATGGGCATGTGAAGAAGGTTCCGCGCGGAAGTCGCTGATTCTTTCAAGCCTCGTAGCGCAGATTTTTAGCCCTCTGTGCTACGAGGCTACCTTGTAGGTTCTTCCCCGAACCCGAAATAGTCCGCAACTGCAGTGGCAAACGCTTCCAAATCAGATAGATTGTTGTTGATTGAGCCAGGTTTGAGCTATCCGATTGAAAGAAGGCTCAAAATCGAGATATTCCTGCATCGTCTGCAAAACCCACTTCGCTCGTAGCGACTCATCACGGGAGAGGAGAAGCGCACCTTGCAAAGCGTTATAGCGAAATCCGCACGGGGCGTTGTTTATCAGTTGGATATCAATCGGATAGCCAACAGCACGCTCCAACTCATCCATCAAGCGGAAGCGATAGAGCAACTCCTCATTCTGTTGCAGTCGGCTCGGCTCCAAGAAGACCGCTATATCGATATCGCGGAAGGGACGCCCCCTCTGAAACGACCCCAGCAAGTATGCAAAAACTATCTCGTTGCGTGGCTCCAGCAGGTGCGAGAGCCTTAGCATGATCGACTCACGCTCTTCGGCACTCATCTGAAACCAGCGCAGTTCAGGAACAGAAACCACATCCTGATTGTACCCCCAGTCTGCGTACGGCGCAGAATCCGCCAGTGTCCCCAACACAAACAGGGTAAAATTTTTGTGATGCTCCCAGAGAAACTACGCAAACGGATCGAAGAGACCCTCGCACGCCTGCCCGAAGTGGAGGCTCAGCTGGCAGACCCTGAGGTGTTGACAGACCCCCAGGCAGTTCAACGGCTCGGCAAGCAACACGCTGAACTCTCTGAGCTGAACGAACTCTATACCCGCTATAAGCAAGCCGAACTCAGTTTGCAAGAATCGGACGAAATCTTAGACACCAGCGACGACCCTGACCTGATAGAGTTGGCGCGTGAGGAACGCGAGAACGCGCAGAAACTGCTGGAACAGTATGGGCGCGCGCTCACCACAAAACTGCTCCCACGCGACCCGAACGACGAACGGAATGTGATTATCGAGATTCGCCCTGCCGCAGGTGGTGAGGAAGCGGCGCTATTTGCGGGCGACCTGTTCCGAATGTACACCCGCTACGCCGAGCGACGCGGATGGAAATATGAAGTGCTGGACGCCGAGCCGAGCGACCTCGGTGGCTACAAGTATGTCGTGTTCAGCATTCAAGGCGAGGGCGCGTACAGCCAACTCAAGCACGAATCGGGTGTGCATCGCGTCCAGCGTGTGCCCGTCACCGAGAGTGGTGGGCGCATTCACACCTCTACCGCCACCGTCGCCGTCCTCCCCGAAGCAGAAGAGGTCGATGTCCAAATCAACCCCCAAGACTTGATTATTGAAACCTTCCGTTCTTCGGGTCCAGGCGGTCAGCATATGCAGAAGAATGAGACCGCCGTGCGCATCACTCACAAGCCGACAGGCGTGGTGGTCGCTTGCCAAGATGAACGCTCGCAACTGCAAAATCGTGAGCGGGCGATGCGCCTATTGAGGGCACGCCTGTATGAGATGGAACAAGAACGCCTGCGCAGTGAACGCGACCAGCAACGCCGAAGCCAAATCGGCACAGGCGAGCGCAGTGAAAAAATCCGCACCTACAACTTCCCCGACCGCCGTATCACCGACCACCGAATTGGGCTGACCCTGCACGATATGGAGAATATCCTGGACGGCGACATTCAACCCTTCATCGACGCCCTAATCGCTGAAGAGCAGGCTCGCAAGCTGGAGGCGATGGGGGTATAATTTTCACACTATGGCTACCCTAACCGCTGGCACGCCCGCTCCCGATTTCGCACTCCAAGACCAGAACGGGCAGACCGTTCGGCTGAGCGATTTTCGCGGGCGGTGGGTGGTGCTCTATTTCTATCCTAAAGATATGACGCCCGGCTGTACCCAGGAGGCGTGTTCGTTCCGAGATTCCTATAATGACTACCAAGCGCACAACATCGCCGTTTTGGGCGTGAGTGCGGACGATACCGAGTCGCATCGCAAGTTCGCCCAGAAATATGAACTGCCCTTCCCCCTGCTGGCTGATACCGACCACCAAGTGAGCGAGGCATACGGCGCATGGCGACAAAAACATCTGTACGGTAAATCGTTCTGGGGAGTTGACCGAATTACTTATGTGATAGACCCCGAAGGCAAGGTCTACCATGTCTATAGCAAGGTCAAGCCCGCTTCTCACGGGGATGAGGTGTTGGCACTGATTCAGCAGGCACGGGGCGATGGATGAGAAAAAACTTTTAGAGGCAGAGTCGGCAAGCCTTGTCTACCAAGATGGGGCGCGCACGGTCTACGCAGTGCGCGAGATTAGCCTGCAAGTCCATCGGGGCGAGTTCGTGGGGATTGTCGGACCCTCAGGTTCGGGCAAGAGCTCCCTGCTCTACCTACTCAGCGGTCTCAAGACTCCGACCAGTGGCTCGGTGCGTTATCGGGGGCGTTGCTACACCGATGCCTCCGATGCTGAGCGAAGCGCTATCCGACGCGAACGGTTCGGCTTTGTGTTTCAACAGCCCTACTTGCTCGGCTACCTCACAATTCTTGAGAACATCGTGGTTGGTGCGCCCGATGTGCGTCGTGCCCGTGAGCGCGCGCTGTGGCTTCTGGAACAACTCGGCTTGGGCGACAAGGCACACCGCTACCCGATGGCACTCTCAGGCGGGGAGCGTCAGCGGGCGTGCGTGGCGCGCGCCCTGCTTTTGCAACCTGAGGTCATCTTCGCCGATGAGCCGACCGCTTCGCTCGACCAGCAGACGGGACACCATGTGATTGACCTTATCGAGGCACATCGGGGCGAGGGCGCGGTGGTGCTTGTCACTCACGACCCTCAGATGCTGAAATACTGTGATACGGTCTACAAACTGCGTGATGGGAGACTGGAGTCGGTGGAGCGCATCGAGAAGGGCGTGGCACAGACCAAGCCAATAATCCCGCCATCAGCAGGCTAATCAGCGTCCACCAAGCGAGGAGCCAGCTGCCCGACAGGAGGGGCGTGAGCGCCAGCCCCAGAAATGCCAAGCTGTTCGCTCCAAGCCAACGGTCGCGCGCTCGCAATCCCAGATAGGCACATAGCCCTGCCATCAATAAGAAGAAAAGCACCATACCCCTTCAAGGGGATTTTTCCACAACAGTTTGCCTTTTCTCGTCATTCTGAGCCGAAGAATCCCTCACCCTCCCCAGCCCTCCCTCTCCCACCAGGCGAGGGAGGGAGCAGGGCGTGGCAGGGAGCCAGACTCCCCTCTCCCAGTGGGAGAGGGGCTGGGGGTGAGGGCTGAAACCGCTGGAAAATGTTGGCGTTCACCCCGAAAGTGAACTGGGAGACTGTACCCCTATCAGATTCCCTACTCCCCACTCACCTTACTGGTGCAGGATGCCCAAGCCACATTTTTCGTTATCACAAATACCGCTTCCACCAATCGAGATAGCGTTGGAGGCGGTCTCGGCGAAGGTCGGGCGGACCCGTGCGCGAAAGTCCGTGGCTACTTTCCTGCGGATAGCGCACATAGAGTACCTCGCGCCCCAACCGCTTGAGCGCAGAGAAGAGCTGGTCTGCCTCGCTAATCGGACAGCGCAGGTCGCCCTCACTGTGGACAATCAGCAACGGCGTGCGAACGCGCCCCGCATAAGCAAGGGGCGAGCACTCCCACAACTTCTGCGGTTCGTCCCAGAAGTTGCCCTGCCAGTAGCGGTTCGGGATTTGAGGAAAGTCCGAAGTGCCTCCCATGCTCACCAGATTCACCACGCTGCGGTCGGTAATCGCCGCTCTGAATCGGTCGGTGTGCCCCACAATCCAGTTCGTCATATAACCGCCATAGCTTCCACCAGCCACGCCCATCCGCTCGGGATCGACGAATGGCAGGCTCTGCAGATAGTCGGCGATGCACATTAGGTCTTTGAAGTCGCGGTTGCCCCAATCGCCCCGAATGGCGCGGGCGAACTCCTCGCCATAGCCCATACTCCCGCGCGGGTTCGTGTAAGCAATCACATAGCCCTCCGCAGCGTGGAGTTGGAACTCGTGGAAGTAGACGCGCCCGTACATCAGGTGCGGACCGCCGTGAATCATCAGGATTGTGGGATAGCGTTTGTTGGGGTCGAAGTCAGGCGGTTTCATTAGCCAGCCGTGAATTTTGACGCCATCGTCCGCCTCCACTTCGAACTCTTCAGGCGCCACAATCTGCACTTCATCCAGCAGGGGCTGATTGAAAGCGGTGAGTGGACGCGTGGTGAGGGTGTTGCCCGTGCGTTCACCCAAGTAGATTTCGTGGGGCTGAGTGGGCGAGCCAATCGCCATTGCCATCCGATGTGCATCGCCCGCTATCGAGAAGTCCGCCACTTCGAAGTCGCCGTCGAGCAGTTTCTCCAAATGCGTGCCGTCGCGTCGCACCCGATAGGGATAGACCCCCCCGCGCTCCCCGATTAGGAAGTAGAGCATCTCGCTGTCCGAGCTCCAATACAAGGGCGAGCCGAAGCTGGCGTCGCGCACATCGGTCAGTGTGATGACCCCGACGGTGGCGTCGAAGTTCGGCATCAGGTCGACCGCATCGCCTCCCTCCACAGAAACGAGCCACACATGGTCGTTGCGCGGATACGACTCTTCAGGGTCAGGATTGCCCACATAGGCGAGATGTTTGCCATCAGGCGACCAGCGCAGGGTAGACTTGGGTCCGTAGGGTGCATCGACACGGCGCAGTTCACCCCCTTCAGCAGGAATAATCCAGATGTCGACCTTGCCTGGCTCATTATCGGGGTCGGGTTGGCGGTTGCTCAGGAAAGCGATGAATTTCCCGTCAGGCGACCAGGTGGGGCTATATTCGGTGTAGGCAGGGTCGGTGGTCAGTTGGCGCGTCTCGCCCGTCGCCACATCGACCACATAAAGGTGGTAGCGTTGATTCAGAAACACGCCATCGCCATCTAATCGCCAATAGACTCGCTCAATCACAAGGGGTGGGTTCGAAAGCCCTTTCTCTTGCCGTTCCTTGCGCGCTTGCTCGCGCCATTCGGGCGCGGTTTCTCGGTAGGTGAAGGCAATCTTCGTGCCATCGGGCGACCAAGCGAACTCACCGATACTTCCCTCCTCCAGACGCGTGAGGGGGCGTGCCTCACCTCCGTCAGCAGGGATGAGATAGATTTGGCTCTTGGGTTTCTGGCGGTTGCTCACGAAAGCGATATGTTTGCCATCGGGCGACCAGCGCGGTTGGGAATCGCTCCACTCGCCGTAGGTGAAGGGCTGTGCTTCGCCTCCATCAGTATGCACACGCCAAAGGTTGGAGAAGTACTTGTTCTTCTCGGTATCAATCCACTTATAGACGAACACGATTTGCGTCCCATCGGGCGCAATCTGCGGACTGCTCACCAAACGGATACGAAACAGGTCATCAATAGTGATTTTGCGTTTCATACGAACCTCCCTGCAAATTGAATTTCATTACCCTTTCAAAGGAAGCAGTTGCTCTTTTGCCAGTTCCGCTGCATAACTGAGTACAGCTCGGATGGCTTCTGGCGTAAGCGTTGGGTAACTGCGCAAAATCTCCTCTTCGCTGAGACCCGCAGCAAGGTTATCCAGTATGACCGACACAGGTATCCGCGTGCCTTTGACGCAGACTTGTCCATGACAAATATTCGGGTCAGCTGAAAGGTACTCGCGCCAGTCCATCTCAGTCGCTCCTATACGAATTGTACCTCTTGCAATAACCTGTTGGCAGCCCGTCCACTCACCCGACACCACCCGTGCCAGACCTGCCAAGTCGTTATACACACGCACTTCACAGTAGCCGAGTTCGCAAAGTAGTTCACACACGGGTTCCGCCAGCTTGGGACTCACTTCAAAGGCGAGCAGTCCCCCTGACTTGAGCGACACGCGCGCCGAGCTTGCAATCTGGCGGTAGGGGTTCAGGGGGTCTCCGCTGGGGTCGACCAACGCCGAGCGCGGTTCCCACCGAGCAACTTCGGGTTCCAAAGTGTCTATCTCCTCTGCCAACACATAGGGCGGGTTGCTCAACACGGCATCCACACTTTGCGGGCGCAGGGGTTCGAGCCATTCCGACTGCACAAGCCATGCACGCGCCTCTAAGCCGAGCCGACGCCGATTGATATCCGCAAATCGGAGCGCGCGCCACGAGCGGTCGATGCCAATCCCCTGCCAAGCGGGCGCACTGTGTAAGCACGCCAGCAAAATTGCCCCTGACCCCACGCCGACATCGACCAGTATCCCTTCTGAGCGTTCACGCGCCCAGTGCAAGAACCGTTCGACGAGCAGTTCGGTTTCGGGGCGCGGAACCAGCACGCCTCGCCCCACCACCAACTCCAGCCCATAGAACCAGCGTCGGCGCGTGATGTAGGCGAGCGGTTCACGCTGGGCACGGCGGTTCGTCCAGCACTCCAGCCTCCGCTGAGTGCGCGCATTCAAGGGCAGTTCGGGATGTGCCAATAGATAGGAGCGTTCCACCCCTAATGCCGACGCCACGAGCAGAATTGCCTCACGCTCGGCATCAGGAACCTCGGCAGAGCGAAGTCGCTCCCGAATCAGGGCGATTGCTTCGCCCGCATTAGCAGGAGAGAATCCCTTCATCGCTAACAGTGTACCTATGCGCCCCGCCCATTCCAAGATTGTGCGCGATGAAGAGCTTGCTTCCCTCACGGAGCAGTGGCGCGCCGAGAAGAAGCAGGTCGTGCTGACCAACGGCTGTTTCGACCTGCTCCATATCGGGCACTTGCGCTATTTGGAGAAGGCGCGCCAGCTGGGTGACCTGCTCGTTGTGGGGGTCAACAGCGACGAGTCGGTGCGCGCCCTGAAGGGAGCCGAACGCCCCATCTTGCCCGAATCGGCGCGCGCCGAGCTGGTGGCGGGGCTGGAATGTGTAGACTATGTGGTTCTCTTCTCCGAGCCGAACGCCGTGAACCTCGTGGAAATGGTGCGCCCCACTTACTATGTGAAAGGGGGCGACTACGCCGAAGCCGACCTGCCCGAAGCGGAAGCGGTGCTGAAACACGAAGGATTCGTGGTCATCCTGCCCTATGAAGGGGGCTACTCCACCACCCAGATTGTCGAGCGGATTCGGGGTGGAGACTGACAGGGTAGAAAACCTTCATTCTCAAGCCTCGTCAAGCCCTCACCCACCCCTGCCCTCCTGACAGGGGTACAATCTTCCAGTTCACTCTTGGGATGAACGCCAAATTTCTCCTGCGATTTCAGCCCTCACCCCCAACCCCTCTCCCACGCTGTGCTTACTGCACGACAGTTTTTCGTACTTGTGCCTAAGGTGGGCTTCTGTTTGGCAGGGCAGACACGGGGGTCTGCCCCTACAGGTAAGGCGGTTGTGTAGGGGCGCACCCCCGTGTGCGCCCATTCTCTATTCTCCCTCAAAAAAGTGTCGTGCAGTAAGCCTTGTGGGAGAGAGAGGGAGTGCGACTCCCCTCTCCCACAGCGTGGGAGAGGGGCTGGGGGTGAGGGCTGAAACCTTTACCTACTCGTACCTCAGTGCCTCAATCGGCTGGAGTTGCGCGGCGCGCCAAGCGGGATACAAGCCGAAGAAGATGCCAATCAGCGCCGCCGAGCCGAACGCCAACAGCACGCCCTCGGTCGGGATAAGCACCTGCCAGTTCGCCTGCTTGCTGATATAGCCCGCCGCCCAGTAGCCTAAGCCAATCCCGATTAGCCCGCCCACCACGCTCACTACCACCGACTCAATCAGGAACTGGAGCAGGATATTGAAGCGGGTAGCACCGATTGCCTTGCGCAAGCCAATCTCGCGCGTGCGCTCCGTGACCGACACCAGCATAATATTCATAATGCCAATCCCGCCCACAATCAGCGAGACCAACGCCACCCCGCCGAGCAGGAAGGTGAAGGTCTGGGCAGTCTGCTCGACCGTCTCCACAAAATCGCCCTGATTGAACACGCGGAAGTCGGGGTCGCCCCATGGTGGGATGTTGTGCGCACGCATCAGCACCTCTTCTACGCATGCTTGGGTCTCAAACATCTGGTCGGAGCGTCGGGCTTGCACATTGATAGCGTCTAAATAGTCTTGGCGTGAGACGCGCCTCATCGCCGTCGTGATGGGGATGTAGACGCGGTCGTCGAAGCTTCGGAACCCTGTATCGCCTTTATAGCCGAGCCGACCCACCACCTCGAAGGTCTGCCCCCCAATCCGAATGGTTTTGCCGACCGCTGCGCCTCCCTGAAACAGTTCTTGCCAGACGGTGTGCCCAATCACCGCCACGCGCGCCATACTCCGCACATCCTGCTCGGTGATGAACCGTCCCTCCTCCACCACAAGGTTGCGTATCTGTTCTAACTCAGGCGTGATGCCCGACACGCTGGTGCGCATGTTGCGATTGAGATATTTCACTTGCTGGGTAGACCAGACTTCGGGTGAGAGACGGCTCACGGTATCGCTACAGCCTTTCAGGATTGCCTCCCCATCGGAGAGTTTGAGCGACTGGACACTTCCGAAGCCCAGAAACGCGCCCCCACGCCGTGCCTGACCGGGGCGCACGGTCAGCACATTCGCCCCCAGCCGTTGGATTTGGTCTAAGGTAGACTGGCGTGCGCCTTGCGCGATGCCAATCATACTAATCACCGCAGCGACGCCGATAATCACGCCCAGCATCGTGAGCACCGTGCGCAGTTTGTTCGCACGCAGACTGTCTAACGCCGTCAGAAAGTTTTCCCATAGGTTCATAATAACCTCCTACCGACCGGGTGAACCACCCGTTCCGCCCCCAGGTCCTCCAGTACCACCACTACCGCGTTGGGAACCGCCCATCCTGCGCCCGAACGGGCTACCGAATGGCGAACCCGCACCCTGATTCGCCTCCACATTGAAAACGCGTCCTGTCACAACAATCTCGCCTGGCTGAACACCGTCAATAATCTCTGTCTTTTCGTTGCCCTGAATGCCGATTTTGACCTCGCGCCGTTGGGGAGTACCGTTGACCATCACTTCGACATAAGTGCCTTCCCGCGACATATTGACCGCCTCGTTAGGGACGGCGACCACATCGTCTTTTCGGGCGACCAAGAACTCACAAGTGGCGTTCAGTCCGGGCTTCAGGCGCGCATCAGGCTTCTCAATCTCTACTCGCACCTTGACCACCGTCACATTATTCTCCACCACTGCTTGGGGGTCGATACGGCTCACGCGCCCTCGAAACCGCTCGCGTGGGAACGCATCGATTCGGATTGTAACGGGCTGACCGATGCGCACACTGCCGATGTCGGCTTCGTCCACCGAGACCTCCACATACATTCGGGAGGTGTCAGCAATCTGAAGCAGGGTGTTGCCCTGTGAGAAGAGCGAGGTGCCGGGAGGGACAATCGTGCCCTGCTCCACAAATCGGGCAATCACCACGCCACCGAGCGGTGCGGTGATGGTGGTGCTTTCTAACTGCACACGCGCATTATAAAGTTGGGCATCGGCGCGGGCGCGCTGGGCTTTGGCGGTCGCAATGTCTGCCTCGCGTAAGCGTATCTGGCGTAGATTCGAACGCGCTTGCTCTAACTGGGTCTGTGCCTGCTTATATTGGGCGCGTGCCTCTTCTAAGGCTTGTTGGGCGAGTTCCACTTGCACACGGTTCGCCTCTGCCGAGCGCAGGTTCGCTTCCGCCTCTGCCACCCGTGCACGGGCAGTCTCCAAGCGCGTCTGCAGGTCTTGCTCTAAGGTCTGGAGCCGTTTCTCTGCGCTGACCCGCTGGCTCCGAGCGTTCTCAAGTTGGGCGAGCGCACTGTCCACCTGCTGTTGCGACACGAACCCGCGCTGAAGCAGGCTCTGGAGCCGTTCGTAGTTGCGCTTAGCGGTCTCTTCGGCTTGGCGCGTGGCGTTGTAGTTCGCTTGGGCTTGAGCGCGCTCTTGGGGGATAATCACCTGCTCTAACTGTTCAAGGCTCTTGCGAGCGGTCTCCAGGGTGGTGCGCGCCGATTGGAGTTGCGCTTCGGTTACGGTCGGCTGGAGTTTGGCACGCTCCTCCGCTTGTTGGAGCCGAGCCTGCGCCGCTTGCAGGTTCGCTTCGGCTTGTTGGACGGCTAATCGGCTCTGTTCGCGCTGGAGCGCAAGGTTCTCCTGTGCCTGCTCGATGCGAGCCTCCGCCGCCTCTAAGTCGGCTTGTGCCTGATTGAAGACCGAAAGCGTATCGGCAGGGTCTATCCGAGCCAGCAGTTGACCGGGCTTGACCACATCGCCCACATCGACCAGCACCTGGCTCACGATACCGCCTGCTTTGGACTTTACATCGACGATGTTGTAGGTGCGCAAGACTCCTGTTGCGGTGATGGAGCGCACGACATCTTCACGGGTGACTTCGGCGGTTCGCAGAGTGACCTCTTCGGTGGCAGGTTCGCTCTCGCGCCCACGCCACCAGAGAACGACCGCCAACGCCACCACGATGCCCACGACGATTGCAACGCGCCTATTCATAGCCTCTATCCTACCCTATAGGGTTTCTAAAACCATAGACGCCAAGAATCGAGCGATGTTCTGGTTTTAATTCCCACCGCTTTCAATTCCCACTGCCCCGAAGGATGGGTGCAATATCGGCACGCTCCCCTTTGTGTCGGACGGCGGGATTGTTTTAATTCCCACCCGCCCCGAAGGACGAGTGCAATGGTATCATTTTTTTAGACCCTTCCCACTTCGCATTCGCACAGAGTCGGGGTAACGAAAAGGGTGGCTCAGGGGTTATGACGCAGGCGAGACGCCCGTACTACAAGTGCCCACTCCCTACTCCCCATTCCCTACTCCCTACTCCCCATTCCCACTCCCTACTCCCCATTCCCCATTCCCCACTCCCCAAAACCAGCAGGAATCGCCGTGATGTGCCCGAATCTTACTTTCGGGTGAGTACGGTGGCACAGGTGACCACATTCCGACGAAGCTGGCTGCGAGAGTGGGGACGCTATTTGAAAGGCGTCTTCACTCAGGTTTTTGCGAACCCTGTTATCGGGCGCGAACTGCGGGTGCGTGTGCGGTTCGGGCGCAGTTATCTGCTCCAATCGGCATACCTCGCTTTCTTGATTATGATGGCGATGCTGTTGTTTGTCAACCTCAGTGAGCTGGGTTTCGAAGCGAACCCTGTCATCATCCAGCAGAGCCTGATAAGTTTCAACTCCAGCGTGATGGGCATTTTGGCGACACTGATTGTGCTGATTGTGCCCGGCTTGACCGCCAGTGCAGTGACCTTAGAGCGGGAGCGTCGGACGATCGACCTTCTGCTCGCGACGCCGCTCACTGCCCGCGACCTGCTCACGGGCAAGTTGGTCGGCTCGGTGGCGTTCGTGGTGCTGTTGCTTGCCCTGACCCTCCCGATTAGCGCGGTGAGTGTGGTGGTCGGCGGAATGACCATACTCGAACTGTTGACCATCTACTTCCTGATGGCGATGAGTGCGATGGTGTTGGGCGCTATTTGCATCGCACTCTCCAGCTATTTCAATCGTTCCTTCGCGGCGATTATCTGGAGCTATCTTGCGGTTTTTGCCTTCTTGGGTGCGACGACGCTCGTCTCATTCTTCCAAGTGGAAGCGTTCTTTACGGGAAGCAATCGCCTGCTATCCATCGGTGCGGTACTCAATCCGTGGTTCGCTCCCTACATCGCCAACACCTCCTTAGAAGTGTTCGGCAAGCAGGTTCCTGTGTGGGTGGTTGCGCCTATCTTCTGCCTTGCGCTCACACGGCTTGTCCTGACCGCTTCGGCACGGCGGGTGGGGCTGTATGACCGCGATGTGATGCCCTCCCTTCGTCGGCAGGGGTTGCTCCTTTCAGGATTGCTCGGCTACTTGAGTATCCTTCCGCTGGCGTCGGGTGGGGCGGCAGGAGTAGCACTGGGCAGGTTCGAGGTGGCGATAATCGGGATGCTACTGGCGTTATTGGCGTCGGGCTTGGCGATGGGGATTGCGCTGTTCACGGCGCCGTCCCACGACGGTGCGCCCCCTGTGCCGACACCTCCCGCTTGGTTCCGCTTTCGCACGATGCTCCGAGCGCACTCATCGGGCACGCTGAACTATTTGCTGGTGTACTGGCTCCTTTTTATGGGTGGGTTCACGCTCGGCTTGCAACCGCTCTGGGTCACGATGACCGTCGACCAGTGGTTCCTGCTGGGGACTTGCGCTGTCTACTTTGGATGTTTGTGGCTGATGGTCTGGGCGGTAGGACGCCTCGCCTATGCGCTCCTGCCTGCACCCACCACACTCAATGTGCGCATCCTGACGCTCGTGGTCGTGGCAGGGATTATCGTCTTACCCGTGATGATTCATATGCTCTTCTTTTTTGACTTCTCCGAATCGCCTATCTTAGAGTGGTGGGTTTTCTCGGCTCTTGCTGATGTCTACAACTACATCCAGTCGTCTTCCACCATACACCTCGATGTGTTCGCTTACAAGACAGGAGTCTTTTTGATTGCTATACTGGCGTTGGCGGTGGTGGCGGACCTGATTGCCTTTGCGCGTGCCCGCCGACAGGCGCGCCGATAATCGGGTACAATTGCAAAGATTGCCTATGACACCGACCATAACCAAAGAGCAGGTAGCCGTAGACTATTTAGCGAGCCATGTGCTGAAGACCTTTATGCAAGACCGCCCCATTCCGCTTCGGGCGAATGAGGTGCGCGAGCGTTTGGCGGAGACAGAAGGAATCCAGCTCAGTTCGTCGGAGGTGCGTGCGCTACTATACAACCTGCCCGACAAACTGCTACAAGAGGAGCGACGCTGGCTTCCCCTGTACCGCAAGGTCTCCCTTCGCACGCCTGTCGCAGCGTTCATCGAGCGGGTCATTCGGGCGGTGGGCGCGCCGGTCTCCCGTGAGCAGGTTGCTCTGGAACTCTCGGCACGCTATCGTCGTTCACACGAATATTTCGAGACGATTCTGCCCCGCCTGTGCCAATCGGCAGAGCGACTTTTTATCACCTCTGACGGACAGATTGGCATCAGCGAATGGCTCTTCATTCCCGACTGGATCGAGCCGATTCCCTACGAGTGGGAGCGTGACGAAGAACGTGAGCGCGCCGTGCACGACGCCCTCTTCTACAACGACCTCACTTGGGACGAAGTGGAGCCGTTCGTCAAACGTGGCGCAGGAATGGACTGGCGCAATCCCAGCACGGCGGTTGAGTTTATAGAGAACTATCTCTCCGAGAATCCAGAAGGGAGCCTCTCAAACCGCATTCTCGGCTTCCTCGGTTGGTACTATACGCTGCTTCCAGACCCACGCTGGCACTACCCCTACGATGGCGTCAAGTTGTTCGAGGCAATCCTCCAATCGAAGGTGGCGCGCTGGGGTTCCGATGGGCGATGGTATCATCCGAACGCAAAAGATGAGTGGCTCCGCGTGGCGATGGAGCAGGTTCAAGAGTGGCTTCGCAATATGCCCGCCGAGGAGACCCAACCGCTCGAACTGCGCCCCGACGAGGTTGATCAGATTGTGGAGTACCTGCTGAAGGGTACGGGAGTACGACGCGCCTCGAACCTGCTGGAGGAGATGTTCGAGGTCTCGCCTCAGAGCCGTACCTTCAAAGAAGACCTCGATACGCTGGTGAACGCGCTCTGGGCGGATGGGCGTGTGGTCTGGTTCGGCTATGACCGTTTCGGACGCGACAGCGATGTGCCCGAATATGTACGCTCGGTGCCCTCGGTGTTCGAGTTCCCGCCCCTGCCCGACATTCGCAACGAAGACGGCGAACCTTATGATATTCTTATTGACCCTGAGGGCTATCCTCGCTCCCTGCGCGAGGAGATACGCGACCCTCGCGCCCAAGATGTGCTGGACGAGGAGACCCCCGCCTATGTGGAGCCTGTGCCCCAGAAGGTGCGCATCGTGCTACGCCCGCCTCACAAAGACCTCGGCACAATCCCGATGTGTCAAATCCCGCTCGGCTTCTTCCCCGACGAGCCGTTCCTCCAGCAGTTGACCTTCATCGATGAGAACGGACAATCGTATGAGGTATGGCTCAACCACGAGACGCGCCTCATCTATGGACTGTTCGATAAGTTCCTCTCGATTGAGGCGATTTCGGGCATTATCTTTGAATTGGAGCGCACTGATCAGCCCGACACCTACTACCTGCGCTACACGGGCGAGACCGACCCGCTGTTAGCCATCTCGCAGTCGCGGTATGAGCGTCTGCTGGGGCTACAGGAGCGTGCCGACCAACTCGCCACCTATCACCTGCTGGTGGAGCTTTTGCGCGACCACCCACGCGGTGCCGACTTCCTGACCCTGCACAACGAACTCAACATCATTCGCCGTACCCAGCGGGAATTGACCGCCTCGGTTCTCAGTGCATATCCCTGCTTCGAGCTCCACCGCGGTTCGCCCGTATGGCACCTCAAGGAGGAGGACATCGGCAAACCCATCACGAAGAAGGCGCGCTCGTACCTGCTGGGGTGAGTTATGCACGCCGATATGCATCTGCTGTATGAACTACAGCAGCTGGACGCCCGAATCGAGAAGATGCGTAGCAATCTCAACGCCCTCGATTCGGGCGAGTCATGGCGCCAAAAACTCGACCACAATCGCCAACGGCTGGAGAATATCAAACGCCAATACCATGAGATGACCGTTAGAGCACGCGAGCAAGAGCTCGAACTCAAGTCCCAAGAGGAGAAACTGCGCCAGTTAGAAGCCGAACTCTATTCTGGGCGTATTCGCAACCCCAAAGAGCTGGAATCGCTCCAGCACGAAATCGACTATCTGAAGAAGAGGCGTGAGAACCTCGATATGGAAGTCTTGCGCATCTGGGAGCAGATGGAGACCACTGAAGTCGAAATCCGTGAGACCGAAGCGGAGATGGACCGTATGGAGCAGCTCTACCAAAAACACCTTGAGCACTATCGTGCCCTGAAGAGCGCAATCGAGGAAGAGTTGGCGCGTCTGCTATCCCAGCGGGAAGGACTGGTGGCGCGCATTCAGCCCTCCGCAGTGGAACGCTACGAGCGGTTGCGCGAACGGGTGGGCGGTGTCGCCGTCGCACTGGTGGAGGAGAAGACCTGTCGCGTGTGCCACACCGCGCTTACCGACTACGCCTACAAGCGTTTGGAATCCGAGAGCAACCTCCTCACTTGCGAGAGTTGTGGACGGCTCCTTTATGACCCCAGTTTGCGCGCAGACGCTTAGAGTGCCTAACAAAAGTGGCTTGGGCATCTTGCCCATTTCGCGCACGAACAGGACGCCCGTGCTACGAATGGGTCTTTCGGACAATCTCTCACGGGGTTGAGATGTTTGTTAGGCGTTCTTAATGAAACTCCCCTCTCCCGAAGCATCGGGAGAGGGGCTGGGGGTGAGGGTTAGCTCATGGAAAAGGAGACAAGTAGCTTGGAAATTGAACTCAAACCGTGTACCCCTGACAAGGATGGGAGAGGGAGGGAGCCAGACCCCCCTCTCCCACAGCGTGGGAGAGGGGCTGGGGGTGAGGGCTGTACACTGATCCCTAACCCTCCCCAGCCCTCCCTCTCCTTGTGGGAGAGGGAGGGAGCAGGGCGTGGCAAGGAGCCAGCCCCCCCTCTCCCACAGCGTGAGAGAGGGGCTGGGGGTGAGGGTTAGCACCCACTACCGAAGTTGAAGAGCACCGTCAGCAGGTCGGCGTCGTCCACGACACCGTCGTTGTTCACATCCTCAGCACCGCCACCTGTGCTTCCGAAGGCAAACAGCACTGCTAGCAGGTCGGCGTCGTCGACACAGCCATCGCCGTTCACATCGCCCTCAGGACCTGCGGGGCAGACCTGAACCGTCACGAACTGCTGACCCGGCACATAGTCCTCGTTGCTGAAGTCGAAGGGGAACATGTCAAAGGGCGGGTCTGGACAGCGCGCCCACGCAGGATTGCCCAACTGCCGAGATGGGTCGCCCACATTCAAGGCAGGCAGGCTCTGGTTGGAGAGGTAGGTTCCACGACAAGGGTCGCCCAAGTCGGCACCACCCGTCAGCATTGCCAGAATCTTAATCTCGCCCTGTGGGTTGCCCAGCGCGCTCAGGGGGATGGCATACTCCATTCCCGTCGTGGCAGTGAGCGGGTCGCCGATGTTGTTGGGGTCGCTCGTGACCCCTTGCACATTCGAGCTATCGAACGCCACGCGAAGCCCTGCAGTGTTATCGCCACCCTGAGGCTCGCTCTGCCCGCTATCTACCGCCACCGCGCCCACATAGGTCGAGGTGTTCGCAAGCAGGTCGTGGATGTCGATGTAGATGAAGTCGTTGCCCTGGTCGTCTCGGAAGCGGTTCACACCGATTGCGTAATCGGGGCGATGCTCGAAAATCACACCGCTCATGCCCTGCATCGAGCAGTTGATACAGCCTGTGGTGAGGTTGAAGGTGTTGCTGTCACTTCGCCCTGTGTCGATGTAGAGGTGGAACGAGTTGCCGTTGCCCTCCAAGTTGCCCGTGATACCGATGTACAGCACACCGTTCACACACTTCACATAGAGGGCGTTCATTTCGGAACCCCAAATATCGTTCGCAGGGCGGTCTCCGAAGCCAGTGTAGTTGGTCTGCACTGCTACGGGGTTGCCAAACTCGGCGGGAATGTTGCGTCCGTCAATCTGCGGAACTTGCGCGCTCAGCGACGCAACCGCGAGAAACGCTCCTAAAGCCATCATCGGTCGTCTCATCGTTGATTACCTCCTTTCCCGCAATCCAGCGGGTGTCTATATTATAGCACAGATTCGAGAAATCGTATACTGAGCAAGAGTCGTCCGTTTAGAAGGGCAGACAAGGGGTCTGACTCAACAGGAAAGGTGGTTTGGTAGGGGCGCACCTCTGTGTGCGCCCATTTTCTATTCCCCCTCAAAAAAGTGTCGTGCCTCGCTTATGCTACGCTTCCTTCACAGGCTCAAGCAGATACAGCACGAGGCACTTGCACGCCCCGCCCGATTTAATAAACTCGCTCATTGGCACTTCGTAGACCGCGTAGCCCCGCTCCTCTAAATAGAAGCGCAATACAGGACAGCCCGCTGGCATCACCACATTCTTGCCCACAACCACCGAGTTGCAAGCGAACTTGAGTGCCTCTTCGGGTGTGACAGGTATCGTCTCAAAGTGCTGTTCAATCACTCGACGGGCGTACCAATCGAATGCGTCGGGATAGTAGGCGACCAGCCGTCCCCCCAGTGGCAGGAAACAGGTATCCAAGTGATACCAACGGTCGTCCACCAGCTCTAAGCTGAGCGTGGGCATCCCTGTGAGTGCGCTTAGATAGCGGTGGGCACAGATGTCGGTGCGCTTCAGATAGCCCGCCACAATCATCCCATCGATCACAAAGGCATCCCCTTCGCCCTCAAAGGCACAGTCCGAGGGCATCAGATGCACTTTGTAGCCTTGCTGGCGGAACCACTGCTCAAAGTAAGGCTCCTCCACTTGGCGTTCGGGGTGGCGAAATCGCGACACCACCACCTGCTTGCCTGGCAGGGGCAGTCCTGCGTTCGCCGTGAAGACCATATCGGGCGCCTCGCTCGCCTGCTCTATCAGCGACACAGGGATACCGACCTTCTCGGTCAGCGTCTGGTAGAGCTGTTCCCACTGTTTCCACGCTTGGCGCTTGTCAGGCTTATCGCTCAAGTGCATCCAAGCGTTGATTTCATAGACCAAATCGTAGGCACTCGGCGCACACATCAATAACTGCACGACACGGGTCGCTGGCTTGGCGTTCATCGTCATCGTCTGCATCGTTCGCTCCGATACTTTTCTTGGTAAGATGATTAGACTGCGGGAAACCCTCGTGCGTTTCCCTTCGAAATTATGCCACAGAATGGGCGAACTTTAAGGGTTGGGTATACTCAAAGTGGTGGTAGATTGAACAACAACGCGCAGGTGATACCGCTGTTCCCGTTGGAGACCGTGCTGTTCCCGCACACGATGCTCCCGCTCCATATCTTCGAGCCACGCTATCGCGAGATGGTGCTGTACTGCTTGGAGACCGACTCGCCCTTTGGAATCGTGCTGATTCGGGAGGGGCGTGAGGTAGGAGGCGAAGCAGAACCGTACGAAGTGGGCACACTGGCAAGGATTGGTCGCTTGCGTCGACTGGAAGACGGGCGATTCCACTTGATTGCGCTGGGCGAAGAGCGGTTCCGAATCCAGAAGCTGATACGAGGTGAGAAACCGTATCTTCAGGCGGAAATCACTCCTTGGAGAGACCATCCGCCCCACGACTGGGACGAGCAGGACCAGTTAGCCCAAGAGGTCTCGGAACTGTTTATGGAGTTCCTCCAGTCTGCGCTGACCCCGTTGGGCGTCACCGCCAGCGAAATCACCCTTCCTGAAGACCCCGTTGCGCTCTCGTTCGCGGTAGCGGGCACACTCCAGACGAACTTGGAGTTCAAGCAGTATCTATTGGAGTTGCAGGATACGATGGAGCGGTTGCGCCTGCTACGCATCATTCTCGCCTACGACCCGACGGAGACAGAAATCAAACACTTCGATCCCGCCGAATGGAGCGAGTACCTCTCGAAGAACTGAGAGCAGTTGGATGAGCCGTTCGGTACGCTCTTCGGGGGTGTCGGTGCGAATGGTGATGTGTCCCACTTTGCGCCCTGGTCGGGGCGATTTGCCGTAGAGGTGGAGGTGGGTGTAGGGGATTTTCAGCACGGCTTCTGGGGGTGGTATCGCTCCGATGAGGTTCACCATCGCCGAGTAGCCTCGTGGAGCGGTAGCACCGAGTGGCAAGCCCAAAATAGCACGCAGGTGGTTTTCGAACTGGCTGGTCTCTGCGCCCTCTATTGTCCAGTGTCCGCTGTTGTGAACGCGCGGAGCGACCTCGTTCGCCAGTAGGGTATCGCCCACTTGGAACCACTCGATGGTCATCACGCCGACATAATCCAGCGCGTGCATAAGGTTGTGGGTGTGGTGGATAGCCCTTATCGCCAAACCCTCTCGGGTTTGGGGAGTTGGGAGTGGGGAATGGGGAATAGCAGAGAGAACCTCACCCCCTTGCCCCCTCTCCGTAAACGGAGAGGGGGTCTCACCGCCCTGTACTCCCCCCTCTCTGCTTGCGGAGAGGGGGGTTGGGGGGGTGAGGTTTTCGGTAGCCCTCACCCCCGACCCCTCTCCCACGCTGTGGGAGAGGGGAGTCTGGCTCCCTCCCTCTCCCGAAGCTTCGGGAGAGGGAGGGCAGGGGTGGGTGAGGGAACTTTCCCCACTGCCCACTGCCCACTGCCCACTGCCCTCAGATGTCCCACTCCCCATTCCCCACTCCCCACTCCCCACAATCGACAACCTCAAGACCCCCTCGTAATGCAGATTCTCAATCAGCGGGTAGCAGACAAACTCGCCCGAATGTCCACGAACGCCTATCGTGGAGACCTCGCGTTCGAACGGTACGAACGCCTCCACAATCAAGGGCTGACCCGCAAAATGAGCCACTGCCTCGTGAAACTGTTCTTCAGTGTGCACGACCACTTGACCTTTACCGTCATAGCCGAAGCGTCGGGTCTTCAGCACAGCGGGAAGCCCTACTTCAGCGAGTGCGCGTTCGGGATGGGCAGGGTCTACCTCCGCAAAGTTCGGCGTGGGAATGCCATACCTGCGCAGTGTCTGTTTCTCTAACAGGCGGTCTTGAAACAATCGGAGCGCATCGGGCGTAGGATGGACAGGTATATGCTCCGCCACCGCCTGCGCCACAGCCAGATCGATATTTTCAAACTCAAAGGTAGCGCACTCCAACCCTTCAATAAAATGCACGAGCGCATTAGGGTCGGAGTAGGGTGCGTGGAGCAGTTCGGTAACCTGTCCTGCGCAGGCATCGGGTGCAGGGTCCCACAATCGGCAGGCAATGTCAAGTGGGTAGCCCGCCAGCGCCATCATTCTGCCCAACTGTCCACCGCCCAAGATACCGACTTTGCGCATCAGTTAGCCCTCTCGTGGGTCAGGATGTGCCAGCACCGATTGGGTCTGCCGTTCGCGATAGGCGCGAAGCGCATCGCGAAACTGGGGATACTTGTTGCCCAAGATTGCCGTCGCAAGGAGCGCGGCGTTGATGGCACCTGCCTTGCCGATTGCCAGCGTGCCAACAGGGATACCGCCTGGCATCTGCACGATAGAGAGCAGGGAGTCCAGCCCCTTCAGCGCATGGGATTCGATAGGCACACCCAGCACGGGCAAGGTGGTTTTGGAGGCGGTCATGCCAGGCAGGTGCGCTGCGCCCCCCGCCCCTGCGATAATCACTTCCAGACCGCGCGCTTCGGCAGTGCTGGCGTACTCAAACAGCAAATCGGGGGTGCGATGTGCCGAGACCACACGCACTTCATAGGGCACGCCCAACGATTCGAGCGTCTCCACCGCATGGCGCATCGTCTCCCAGTCCGAACGCGAACCCATTATCACTCCGACCAGTGGATTCATCGCGCCGATTCTACCCGCAAATATGGAAGAATCCTCCTGGCGATGAAACCGCTGGTCAAGGTTTTGGTGGTCGGGATTGTTGGTGCGGTGGTGGGAGTTTTTGTGGGACAGAAGATGGCGCCCCAGCCAGACCCGCCTCCCAAGACGCCGTTCGGCAAACTCCAGCGGGGCAACGAGCATTTCGTCAAGGGTAAACTCACTCACCCCAATCAAGACCCCGAAACGCGCCAGAAACTTGCCTACGAAGGGCAATCGCCGTTTGCAATCGTGGTCACTTGTGCCGATTCGCGCGTGCCACCCGAACTCATTTTTGACCGTGGGCTGGGCGAGCTGTTCGTGGTGCGCTGTGCAGGCAATGTGGTGGACGACTACCAGATTGCATCGATTGAGTATGCGGTGGAACATCTCAAAGTGCCCTTGCTAATCGTGTTAGGGCACACCGATTGTGGCGCAGTGAAGGCGTGCGTGGCAGGGAAACCTTTAGAAGGGCACCTTCCGAAACTGATGCAAGGCATCGAGCCTGCCCTAAAGCATGTGAAATCGACCCGCCCCCACCTGAAGGATAAGGAGCTGGTGGAGCGTGTGATTGCCGAAAATGTGCGCCTGACTTTGCTCAGCCTCTACCAACGCAGTGAAATCGTGCAGAAGCATATGAAGATGGGCAAGTTGGAGGTGGCGGGCGGGGTCTATCATCTCAGCGAGGGCACCATCGAGTGGCTGAAACTGCCTGAGGAGATTGCCTTTGCAGAGGCAAAACCCGAAAAGAAGGGCGCACACGCCCATTCGGACGAACATTCCCACTCGGAAGGGGAACACAAAGAGAGCCACTAAGTCATAGTGGCTCTCTCTGATTAGCAACCGTTGCCGAAGCTGAACAGCACGATCAGCAAGTCAGCATCGTCAATCAGCCCATCACCGTTCAGGTCGGGGTCAAGGTCGAGCCCATTATCCCCAAAGGCGAAGAGTACCTGCAGGAGGTCGGCATCGTCCACACAGCCGTTGCTGTCCACATCGCCTGCGCGTCGGAAGGGGCTTTGCACCGACCAGAGCGGACCTGCGGGATTACCGCCGAACCGACGCACCCCGTGGCTGGGACCGCCCGACGCGCCCGAACTGTCCAGCACATCATTCCCATTTCCCTCGTCGAAGTGGTAGAGCGCCGCGGTGCTTGAATCCGACACGAACGGGCTACTGGGCAGGGTGAAGTTCGTGGAATAGCGCAAGACAGTGGAAAGGCGCAACTCGTCCATCCATCCGCTGAAGGAGGGATAGTTGTTGCGGTCGTAGTCGTGCTTCTCCGCGCCCAGCACGATGTAGGGGTCGCTGAAATCGCACGGATTGCCATTACAGCAGGTTCCGCAGGGCACGCCGTTATCGGGGTAAGAGATGTCGCCGTCGGGACCGTCTGCCTGTGCTTCCAGACGCCCGTCCACATAGAGCCACATAGAGCCGTCGGAGCGTCGGCGTTGGACTGCGATGTGATGCCACTCGCCATCCAGCACATTCGTCGTGCCACAAATCGTGCGCGCCTGAAGCGAGCCGTTTGTCACCCCGAACACGACACGCCCACCCGCAATCGAGATGCCGAACTTGCGCCCTTGCGAGAATCGGTCGCGGTCGAAAATAATGTTGCCGAGTATCCAATCTTCGTTCGCTCCACACAAGACGGGGGCGGTAGGGTTTTCGCTCAGGTAGCCCCGCACCCAAAACTCAATCGTGAAGTCGGTCGCACCGATGTCGGCAGGCGGTCCGGGCAGGTTGTTCGATGGGTCATCGATCTGGATTTTGACGCGGTCGATATCGTCCACACCGTTGCCGAAAAAACGCAGAGAATACTGGGGTTGGGCAAACGCTTGAGAGCCAAGCCAGCCCAGAAGCGTTATCAAAGCCAAGTTCAGAATCCTCACTTTCATAACGACCTATTATAGCCCAGTTTGCCTTGGGCGTAGCTGAGAGAGATGCCCGTTTGCGAACAGTAGGACAGGGTATCATACTGCCGTCTATGAAAGCGAGCGTTGAAACGCGTTCCATCTTCTGGCTCTGGTTTCCACTGGCGTTGAGTTTTACTATGATGATGGCGGAGGCGCCCAGCACAAACGCCATTCTCTCACGGTTCCCTGAATCGGCAATCCAAATCGCAGGCTTCGGGGTGGCGTTAGGGCTATCCCTGCTCATCGAAAGCCCTGTGATTATGTTGTTGGCGACAGCGATTGCGCTGGTGAAGGGGCGCGAGTCGTTTTTCGCGCTGATGCGCTTCGTGCTGTATCTGATTATCGGGCTGACCCTGCTCACGGCGTTGGTGGCGTTCACTCTACTCTATGACCTGATTGCGCTCCGCCTGTTAGGTCTCCCCGAACGGATTGCAGAAGCAGGGCGCTCGGCGATGCAGGTGATGCTGTTCTGGACGGCGGCGATTGGCTGGCGTCGGTTCTTGCAGGGTGTGCTGATGCGCTATGGGGGTGCGCGGTTCGTGTCGTGGGGCACGGCAATTCGGCTCGTGAGCATCCTTTCGGTAGGGATTGGACTTCTGTTATGGGGCAAACTGCCAGGTGCAACGGTCGGCGCGTGGATGGTAATGGCAGGCGTAATTGTGGAGGCAATCGTGACGACGCTATTCGTGATGCCGATTCTGCGTGAGCGGGTGCTGTGCCATTCGGACACCGAACCTGTGCCGACGCAGGGCGCAATTTGGCGGTTCCACTTGCCCCTTGCGGGCACGAGCCTGCTCACACTGTTGGTGCAACCGCTCACGGCAGGCGCACTTGCCCGATTGCCCCAGCCCGAAATCACGCTGGCGTCGTGGTCAGTCGTATTCGGCACTCTGCTTGTCCTAAGAAGTTGGGGATTGGCGTTGCAGGAGACGACGGTGGCGGTGCTGTCGCATCTATCAGACCTCCGACCGCTCAAGCGGTTCGTGAATTGGGTGGCGTGGGTCACCAGCGGGGTACTTCTCTTTGCGCTCATCACGCCCATCGAGTCGTGGTTTATGGGGCGAGTGCTGTCGCTGAGTGAAGAGTTGCGTGCGCCTGTGCGGGCGGGGCTTTGGATGTGTCTTGTCCTGCCTGCGATTACGGCGTTCGGTTCCTACCTGCGCGGAGTGCTGATTTCGGCACGGCGCACGCCTACGGTCTCCATAGGGATGGCACTTAATCTCGCCATCAACGCGCTCGCTTTGGTGGTGGGTGTGGTGGTTGGCAATCAGTTTGCAAGTGGAGGCGCGCTGGTGGGGCTGGCAGTGGGCACCAGCGCGTTCCAGTTGGCAGGGCTGGTGGAGATGTTCTACCTCGCTCGGCTGGTGGCGAAGTGAATTTCGGGGAGTGGGGAATAGGGAGTGGGGAGTGGTACTATCCCAAGTCAAACAGTTCGCCCACCCGCACTCGGAACTCTGGTAAGAGCGACCCGCCCGTCAGTTCATCGTTCTCGCCTAAGGTGGTCATCTCGAACGGGGCAGTGAAGACCTTCACGACCCGCTTCTCGGGGAACAGGAGCCAGACCATCTGCGAACCCGACGCGAAATACTCGCCCACCTTGCGCAACAGGTCCGCCTCGTCTTCAGAAGGTGAGACCACCTCCACTGCCAAATCGGGTGCGAAATCCTCGAAACCGACGGACGGCTTGCCCTCTTGAAGACGCTCCTTGAGCGTGAACGCCACATCGGGACAGCGTACATTCCCGCTCACCATTCGGAACCCTGCCTGCGAGCCTGCAACATAGCCCCGCTTCTCTGCGCTAAGCCCCAAGCGCGTCACAAGGCGCATCGCAATCACATCGTGTCGGTGTCCTGTAGGCACCTCCTTTGCCTCCCCGTCGACCAGTTCGTATTTGCGCCCATCGCTTGGCAGGCTCAGGAACTCCTCCTCCGTGAGTTTTCTCTTGCGTTGCAAGCGCAGGCGAGATTTCTTTGGAGCAACCAGAGTCGCCATCGCTTCCACCTTGTGGAGTATACCCCCCTCATGCAGGATTTTCCCTCGTTATGCCGAATCTGGACTGTGCTATGCGAAGCCGAGTCTTATGGAGCCTGCTTTTGGGGCTGTTATGGGCGAGCCTGTTGGCGCAGACGCCCCAGTTCCTCATCAACCGCGAGCGTATGACCGAGACCTTCATCGCCCTCGCCAAAATCGAGAGCGGGAGCGACAACGAAGGTGAAATTGGGCGGTTCCTGATGGAGCGCCTGCGCGCGCTCGGAGCGGATACCGTCGAGATGGACGAAGCACACAAGCAGATTGGGGGCGACGGTGGGAATGTGATTGCCCGCTTCAAGGGCACGACCAACGCGCCACCTCTCCTGCTAAACGCCCATATGGACACCGTCTACCCCACGACTAACATCCAGATTGTGCGCGACGGCGACCTCATCCGCACCGACGGCACAACCATTCTGGGAGCAGACAACAAGGCAGGGATTGCAATCATTTTAGAGGTGCTGGAGACGCTCCGAGAGCGCAACCTGCCCCACCCGCCGTTAGAAGTCATCTTCACAATTCGGGAGGAGAAGGGACTGCTCGGTGCGAAGGCGTTAGACCCCAACAAAATCACCGCTCGGCACGGCTTGGTGGTGGACGGGCGCGAAATCCCTGAGGAAATCTTTATTCAGTCGCCCACGCACTGGAAGTTCGAAGTGGTGTTCACAGGGCGCGCTTCACACGCAGGAGCCGAACCCGAAAAAGGGCGCAACGCCATCGTGATGGCAAGCAAAGCGATTGCACAGATGAGTTGGGGACGCATCGACGAAGACACCACTGCCAATGTCGGGGTCATCGAGGGCGGTCAGGCGATGAATATCGTGCCAGAGAAGGTGAAGCTGGTGGGCGAGTTCCGCAGTTTTGACCCTGACCGCGTGAAAGCGCTTGCCCAGCAGTGGAAAGAGACCTGTGAGCGGGTCGCCCAAGAACACGAGGGCACAGCCGAGGTCACCCTAAGCAAGACCTTCGATGCGGTGCGCACGAAACCTGACTCACCCCTTTCACAGATTGCGCGCCGTGTGATGCGCGAGATAGGGGTTGAGGCACGGCTCACGCGCACGGGAGGCGGTTCTGACGCGAATGCGTTCGCTGGCTTTGGTGTGGACTGCCTCGTGTTCCCGACAGGTGCAGCGGACATCCATTCCACGCGCGAGAGCCTCATCCTACCCAACTTCTACAAGTGTGGCGAGGGCGTGCTGAGAATCGTGATGGAGTGGGCGAAGCAATCACCTTGAAAAGACTGCTCCAAGAGGGCAGACACAGATCCAAGAGGGCAGACACGGGGGTCTGCCCCTACACGCGCGTCGGTTTTTTGGTAGGGGCGTACCTCTGTGTGCGCCCTCGTTTGAATCCCTTCCCAAGAGGGCAGACACAGAGGTCTGCCCCTACACGCGCGTCGGTTTGGTAGGGGCGCACCTCTGTGTGCGCCCTCTTCTCGATTCTTACAACTTCTCCTGCAACCACTCGGCGGTCTGTTCCAGCAGGCTCCGCTCCCATTCGGGCGTGCTGAAGATGTGGTCGGCGTTAGGGATTAGGCGGAACTCGAACCGCTGGGCATTAGAGAATGCCCCCTCATAGGCACGCCCTTCGTCGGGGCTGACCGCTTGGTCGTTCGAGCCGTGCAGGACCAACACCGTGCCCTTGTAGTGGCGCACTGCCTCCAACGGCTTGATTTCGGGCAGTTCCCGATAGAAGTTCACGCCCACCAGATAGCCCCCGCGGTTTTGAGGGCGGTCGGGCACACCAGTTGGGGGCATCCATTTCATCGGGTTCGACACGGGCGCCCACAGCACCAGCGTGCGCACCGAACCTGCGCGGGGCTGAGCGAGCGCGGTGACACATCCGCCCAGCGAGAACCCCAACATTGCAATCCGTTCGTGGTCAGCACGGCGTTGGGCGCGCAGGAACTGGAGGGCGTTCAGGCAGTCCTCCACCTCGCCTCGGATGGTCATCTCCTCGAATAGCCCCTCGCTGTCGCCTGAACCGAGGAAATCGTAGCGCAAGACCATCATCCCACGCTCGGCAAGCAAGCGTGCGGTATGCACGAACAGGCGGTGGGTTTCGCTCTTGTTGCCTGTGAAGCCGTGTGACATCAGCACGGCAGGCACGCGCCCACGACCACGGGGCAAGTGCAACACGCCCGCCATCCGCTTACCCCTGCTGGGAACCCAAACTAGTCGCTCGTCCATCGCCTGAGAGGGTTCGGCAGGGGAATAGCTTCTTCCTGCTCGCTTCGCTCGAAGTGTCAAGCAGGGGAACGACGAAAGGGTCGTCCCCTACTCCAACCTTTTACAACTCATAGGTCAGCGCAGTCAGGTTGAACTCCAATCGCTTGCCCCCGCGCTCAACGGTCAACTTCAGCGGGCGACCAGGCTTGGTGTAGGAGATACGATCGACCAACTGCTTCTCCGTCCAGCTCGCAGGCGATTGACCGTCCACCAGAACAATCTTATCGCCCTTCTTCACGCCAGCGAGGTCGGCATCGCTGAGGGGCATCACCCAATCCACGATGATGTCCTTGCCTTGCCTGCGCCACCAGATGCCGTAGCCTGCGTTGTCTGCCATACGCTCTTCAACTGTATTCGGCTGCCACACCATCACCTCACGGAAGTAGTTGAAGGTGACCTTGTAGTGGCGCATCGCAGGGATGCCCAGCAGACCGTGCTTAGTTTTCATGCCGATAATCGAATCAGCGCGTGCGCTCTCCGCAAACTGCTGGAAAGCGAACTGGTTCTCAAAGCGCAACGGTCCCAGCGTCATCTTGTGGATGCGGTAGACGCGCATCGTTTCGGTGATAAAGCCGTAATCGTCTGCTTCAAACATCTCCCCCATGCGCTTGTACCACTGGTCCATATTCATCCAGACGCCATCTTCTTTCAGAGGTTGATAGCTCGGCGGGAGTAGGTTCGCCGCTGCGCCTGTGTCTACAATCATTCGTATCTGTTGTTTATCCCCAATGCCCATCGTGACCAGAATGTGGTTGCCGTAAGTCTCGTAGGGGATTACCATCCCATCGGGCAGGTCGGCGTCGGGTGGCTCGAAGGTCACGGTGCGCTCTGCGAAGTTGAGTGTGGTCTGGAACGCAGCGAGCGTCTCCCGCCCCAGTAGCCCGATAATCGGCTTACCGTCCATTCGGTCGCCACCGAGCGGGGTAAGGCGCACAGGTCCGACCGACACCTCCACATCCCTTATCTCGGCGTCGCCAATCCGAATACTCTTGGCGCGTGCGTTGTAGGATGGGAACGCACCATACACCAGCACCGACACATGCTCGCTGTTGGGCACTTTCTCCAAACCCGTCTCCTTGACGATGCTATCGTCCAGCCACGAGGTGTATGCGCCCGTGTCAAAAATCACCCAGTAGGGTCCCTTGTCGTTGATGTGGATTTGCACGAGCATCGAGAATCCCTTGAGTCGGAAAGGAACCTTTGTGGGCAGTTTCTCGCGCACGATTGGAGGCATCTCCGATTGGGGACGCTCGAACAGGCTCTCGGCTATCTCGGTTTGGGCATCTAAGGCGCGCACGAACATCGTGGAAACATGCGTGCCCCCTGCATAGATGCGAATCTCGTTCGGCACGAGCAGTTTGCCCTGCGGAGTCTCGAACTCGCGGAACGACTGATAGGAGCGCACGATGCGCGTGATTTCGTCGGTCTCGTAGTCCACCTGGTCATACTCGATGCCGATGATTCGGTTCTCGTCGTCCAGATAGCAATAGAACTTATTTTCGGGTCGCTTGGGCAGGCGTTGGTGGCGTTCGGGCACGGGGAACTCGAAGGTGATACGATAGCCCGTGCGTCCGTCCGCCATTCGTGCAGGTGCGCCTCCTGCTACGGTAGCAAACTGGGTCCAGCGGGGTGCAGACCAGAAGTTCATATACTGCGTATCCTGACGCACTCCTATTTCTTCTTGGGCAAGGCTCCCCACAAGATAGTCGCGCCGATGCCAGCCTTTGGAGCCGTCAAAAGCGACAATCTCGGTCTGCGAGCCAATCGTGTTCTCAGTGCGCAGGAAGTTTGCGCGTCGGTACTCCACACGTTTCGCTTCGCTTTTGCCACCATACTCGCGTGTGATGTCGTATTCGACCTTGAAACCGCGCTGAAGCAGTTGTTTGTAGGCGTCGCCCCCGTGTTTCTGGAGCGCGCTTTCAAAGCGGTCGCGTGCATCAGAGCCATAAACAGCAATTAGAGCAAGCGAAATGACAAGTGTCGTCAGCGATTTCACCATCCACCGCATAGAAAAACCTCCGAACGCCCGTATTGTACCCAACAGGAATCTCCGCACTTGGCACGAATAGGCAGGCTATGCACCTAAACTGGGCAACTTTCACTGTCAATAAACGGTTTCCACTCACGATTAGCCGAGGTACGACCGCTCAGACGACCAATGTCTGGGTTTCTGTTGCGCACGAAGGCATCGAGGGCTGGGGCGAGGCGTCCCCCTTCGGTATCGGCGACAGGCGTCAATCAACAGAGATGATACTGGAGGGACTTCTGCAAGCACGCACCTTGCTGGAAGGCTACCACCCCCTCCAGCGCGAAGCGATTGAGAAGTGTCTGATAGAAAACGAAGTGCCCTCCGCCGTGCGCGCTGCGATCGAGACCGCCCTTTGGGATTGGCTGGGTAAACGCGCGGGGCTACCTGTGTGGCAGTTTCTGGGACTGTGTACCGAAACGATTGTGCCCACCTCCGTCACCATCGGCATCAACCCGCCCGAAATCGCCCAACAGCGCACTCGCGACTGGCTCGAACTCACGAATGCGCGCTCGCTCAAAATCAAGTTGGGCAACCCCGCTGGAATAGAAGCGGACAAGGCGATGTTCTCAGCGATTCAGGAGGTTGCGCCCCACGATATTCCCCTGCGCGTGGACGCAAATGGGGGGTGGAATCTGGAAGACGCTATCGCGATGTGCCAGTGGCTTGCCGAGCGGGGCGTGGAGTATGTGGAGCAACCGCTCGCTCGCGGGAATGAAGACGCCCTTACCGAACTCTATCGCCACTCGCCCATCCCAATTTTCATCGATGAGAGTTGCTGGGATACGAGTGATGTGGTGCGCTGGGCAGACCGCATTCACGGCATCAACATCAAACTGATGAAGTGTGGTGGGCTGGGCGAGGCACTCCGCATGATACACACCGCCCGTGCGCTGGGACTGCAAGTGATGTTCGGGTGCTATTCGGACAGTAGTCTGGCAATCACGGCGATGGCGCACCTATCGCCCCTTGCTGACCACCTGGACCTGGACAGCCACCTGAACCTGATTGATGACCCGTTCACAGGAGCGGTTCTGCACGAGGGGCGTATTGTGCCCAACACGGAGCCGGGCTTAGGAGTCTCACGCAAGGAACTGGTGATATGATCGAGAGTCTGCACGCAATAGTGGGTGCGGAGGGCGTCGTGCCCACAACAGAGTTGCATCAGGTGGGCGATTCGGCTCCTTCCACAGTGGTCGCCCCCTCCAGCGAAGCGGAAGTGGTGAGCCTATTGGAGTGTGCGCGGGGTCTGCGCTTACCACTGGTGGTAGCGGGTTCTGGCACCCATCTCACCGCACTCAACCCACCAAGCGACTCGTGGTGGCTCCTCTGCACGCGCCGAATGAACCGAGTGATTGACTATTCGCCTGAGGATTTGGTCATCACGGTCGGGGCAGGAATGACCCTTGCCGAAATGCAGGCACATTTAGAACGCCATCGCCAGTATCTTCCGTGGAATGTGCCTTTGCCCGAACAGGCGACGATTGGGGGCATCGTGGCGAGCAATCGCGCGGGTTCGTGGCGCTATCGGTACGGCACGCCACGCGATATTTTGCTGGCGGTGCGCGCGGTTCGGGGCGACGGAGTCGCATTCAAGAGTGGGGCGAAGGTCGTGAAAAGCGTGGCAGGTTATGATCTGCATCGCTTGCTGTGTGGCTCGTGGGGCACACTGGCGGTGATCACCGAAATCACGCTGAAGGTCTCGCCCCTGCCCCAGGAGCGGGAGGCAGTCGGTTGGTACACCTCGTGGGAGCAGCTGGAACCGACCCTTGCCGAACTGATGCGCTCGCCTCTCCAACCTGATGGGATTAGCGTGGTCTGCATTCGTGGCAGGCAAGTTTCGGGCAGTAGGCAGTGGGCATTTCAGGGGAGTAGGGAGTGGGGAGTAGGGAGTGAGGAAAATGCCCTCACCCGCCCCACCCCAACCCTCCCCGTCAACGGGGAGGGAGCCAAGCACTCCCCTCTCCCGCTGGGAGAGGGGCTGGGGGTAGGGGTTGAAGAGAGGCAGCGGGCGAGGGCTACTGGCAATCCCCTCACCCTCCCCTGCCCTCCCTCTCCCGACGCTTCGGGAGAGGGAGGGAGCCAGACTCCCCTCACCCACAGCACGAGAGAGGGGCAGGGGGTGAGGGTTGAAGAGAGGCAGGGGGCGAGGGCTACTGGCAATCCCCTCACCCTCCCCTGCCCTCCCTCTCCCGACGCTTCGGGAGAGGGAGGGAGCCAGACTCCCCTCTCCCACAGCGTGGGAGAGGGGCTGGGGGTGAGGGCT
>FWWL01002874.1_pt1 | contig 33676 bp, 30 predicted proteins | sample 2228331 | NCBI WGS metagenome assembly FWWL01 (sample SAMEA103939775, study PRJEB20133) | metagenome
AGAGCGTACACTGGCGGCTTCCTGCGGAACCGCCAGAGGCCGCGCGTCGTGATGGCCGCGTAGCACACTCGATCCGGCCGGAGGGCGCGGTGACGGCTGGCGCACGGCCCGCGCGCGCACGCCGCCGCGACGGCCGGCCGGATTCGAGAGTGCGTGCTTGTGAGCTCCTGGCGGAGCGGCAAGCGCGCTGCGCTTGAGATGCTGCGGTCGGCGCGCCGCGCCGGCGTTGTTTGTTCGGCCGCGGCCAAGGGGGGTGGGCGTCGCTGCCTTCTAGTCCCGCCGCGGCGGGTCGCAACCGGCGTTGCCGGTCCTTCGCGCCGCCATTGATCAGCGTACCGAGCACATAGCTGTTGGTTCCGGTGACATCGAGGACACCGCTGCCCGCCTTTACCAGAACCAGATTGCCGGTCAGGTCATTGGCCAGCACCTCGTCGTTCGTGTTCCCGACCGCGAGAATGCCGCCCGATGTGGTCGATGTGACGAAGCTCGATCCCAGCGCATTGACGCTGGCGACATCTAGGACGCCGCCCTGAATGTCGAGCCCGAGTGTGGACCTTGGCCCGCGGCCCACCTTGCAATTGCTGCGGATCCTGCAGGAGGCGGTTACGAATGCGATGCGCCATTCGGGCGCGCGGCGGATCGCGGTGACGGGCAGCGCAGGCCCATATGGGCCGATCCGAATTACCGTGCGAGACGATGGCACTGGATTGGTCGAGGGCTATCGCCGCGGGCGCGGACTGACCAGCATGGAGACGCGCGCGCGCCATCTCGGCGGGGCGCTGACCATTGCAACCGGCCCCGACGGCACCTGCCTGACGCTCGAAGTGCCGCTGGCGCGTGCCAATTCCTCTGGTTGATCAAGATGGGATCGACGACGCCATATCTGGCGCCATTGAGCATGACGCGTATGAACGGGGCAGGCCTGCCGCCCGACCCGAGCATTGCCGCTCCAACGCTGGCGGCGCAGGCGGCGTGTCGATCAGGCGCGGCGTCGCGCGGCGTTCACGCCTGCGCTAGCCGTCCGGCGGCGAAGTCCCGTGCGAGTGCGATGAACGCCTGGAAGGCCGCCGAGGCATTGCGGCGGTTGGGATAATACAGGCACAGCGGCGCGATGGGCGGCGTCCAGTCTTCCAGAATGCGAACGAGACGCCCCGCCGCAATGTCTTCACGGACATCGGTCTCCATGAAGTAACCGATCCCCACACCGTTCATGACAGCAATCCGGGTGAGCGACGCCTCGTCGAGCGTCATCGGCCCCTCGACATCAAGCTGCAGCTCCGCGCCGCCCCGTTCGAAGCGCCACCGGAACAGCGCACCGTTGGGAAGCCGGACCCGCAGACAGGGGTAGGTTGCAAGGTCCTGCGGCACCTTCGGGATCGCGCGCTCATGGAAGAAGGCCGGGGATGCCACGACCGCCATGCGCCGTGTCTGGCCGAGTGGGATCGCGATGGCGTCGCTCGGCACCAGGTCTGCGCTGCGCACACCCAGGTCGAAGCCTGCAGCCACGACGTCCACCAGCCGCCCCTCAGTGACGAGATCGATATGCACCTGCGGAAAGCGTTGGAGATAGGTCAGCACCAGCGGCGCCATGATCTCGCGCGCGGCGGTCGCAAAGGCATTGATGCGCAACGTGCCCGACGGCACCTCCTGCTGCGCGCGTGCCGAGTTCATCGCCTTCTGAATGTCCGCGAGCGCCGGCTTGATCTGCGCGACGAAGATCCGACCGGCATGGGTCAGCGACACGCTGCGCGTGGTGCGATTGAACAAGCGTACGGCAAGCTCGCGCTCAAGCTTCCCCACTGCGTTGCTGATCGCCGTGGTCGACATGCCGAGGTCGAGCGCCGCGGCCCGGAAGGAACCGCACCGTACGATCGCGAGCACCGCTTCGAGTTCGATCAGGGAGTGGCGGACCATTATTCTGATTTTCGTGACACGCTATGCCGGTTTGTCGCGATTATCAGGAGTAATGTCCATCGCTAAATCATGTTCATCGCTGTCGAGGAGATGACCATGCCAATCGCTCTACCCAAGCCGATCGCCGATTATGTCGCGGCGAATGCCCGTCTCGATATCGACGGGATGATACAGCCCTTCCGGGGTGATGCCGTCTTCATCGACAACGGCAAGCGGTTCGAGGGACAGGCGGCGATCCGCCAGCTTTTCGAGAAAGAAGTGATCCCGGTGAAGGCGGTCTTCGCGCCCGACGCCGTTCGGCACGCAGGCGACGCGGTGATCGTCGAAGGTCCGGCGCATGGCGACTTTCCGGGCAGCCCGCTGCGCTTCACCTACCGTTTCGTACTGGCGGACGGTGCCATCGAGACGCTGGAGGTCACGGTATGAGCATCACGGCGGATCCCACCGAGTTCTCCGGCAAGCGGGTGCTGGTCAGCGGTGGCACCAAAGGACTCGGCCGCGCTACGGTAGCGCGCTTCCTGGCTGGCGGGGCGCGTGTCATCACCGCCGCGCGGGCGATCAATGATCCCATCGACGGGGTCGACTATGTCCAGGCTGACCTCACCACGCCAGAGGGCAGCGAAGCGCTGGCCACGGCAGCAGTCGCGCGACTGGGCGGCATCGACATTCTCGCGCATGTCATTGGTGGCTCGGCGTCGCCAGCCGGGGGCTTCACCGCGTTGAGCGACGCGCACTGGCTTGCCGAGCTGAACCTCAATCTGCTGGCCACCGTCCGGCTCGATCGCCTGCTGATCCCGCAGATGATCGCGCGGGGCAACGGCGTTGTGGTGCATGTCACCTCGATCCAGTCGGTGCTGCCGCTGCCCGAATCCACCACCGCCTATGCCGCAGCCAAGGCGGCGCTGCGGACCTACAGCAAGTCGATCTCGAAGGAGCTGGGTCCTAAGGGTGTGCGCGTCAATGCTGTCTCACCCGGCTGGATCATGACGGAAGGGGCCAGTCACTTTCTCGAAATGCTGCGCGCGGCCAATGGCGGTACGATCGAGGACGCGCGGCAATCGGTGCTCGACGGCTTGGGCGGGATTTCGATCGGACGCGGTGCCGAGCCCGAAGAGGTGGCGGACCTGATCGCCTATCTCGCCGCTGACCGCGCCGCCGCGATCCACGGGTCCGAGTTCGTCATCGACGGAGGGACGATCAGCACCGTGTAGCTAGGCCGCCCGCGCGCTCTGCCACAGCATATAGGCAGCGATGACAAAGATCAGGCCGGCAAAGACCAGCGTCAGCTTCCCGCTGCCCGAAAGTCGGCGCGCGACTGCAGTACCGCCAAGTCCACCGACCACCCCGCCTGCAATGAAAATGCCGGCGAGCGTCCAGTGGACCAGACCGGACACCGCATAGTTCGCCGCCGTGGTCAGGCCAAAGGCGGTGACCGCGACCAGGCTGGTGCCGACCGCGTTGACGATCGGCATATGGGTCGATGCGATCAAGCCGGGCACGATCAGGAAGCCGCCGCCAATCCCGAAAAAGCCCGAAAAGGCGCCACTGCCCAAGCCGAAGCCCAGCACGCGCGGCGCATTGGTGCGGGTGCATTGTGCCGTGGGATCGCCCTTTGCCTTGCGGCCGCGGATCATCAGCACGCCGACCCCGACCATCACCAGCGCGAACAGGAACAACAGCTGCTGACCGTCGACAGCCTTGCCCAGGCTAGATCCGGCGAACGCGCCGACGATGCCCGCTGCGGCGTACATGCCGCCGCAGCGCCATTTGACGGTGTGGGCGCGAGCATGGCTGAGCAGCCCGGTTGCGGCATTGGCCGCGACCGCCAGCGCCGCGGTGCCGATCGCGATGTGCGGATTGGCGACGCCGACGACATAGACCATCAGCGGAACGGCAAGGATCGACCCGCCGCCGCCGACCAGGCCGAGCGAAAAGCCGACCAGCGCACCGGACAGCAGCCCGAGCAGGAGGTAGGTCACGTCAACCATTGCCCACCGTCACGCTATCGCCGGAGCGGTCACACCGCATCGAGCGGGATCTTGAGATATCGGGTGCCGTTCGCCTCTGGCTCGGGCAGGCGGCCGCCCCGCATGTTCACCTGAATCGACGGCAGGATCAGCCGGGGCATGCCGAGCGTCCGGTCGCGAGCGGTCCGCATCGCGACGAACTCGTCCTCGCCGATCCCGTCATGCACATGGACATTGACATCACGCTGCGCACCGATGGTGGTTTCCCAGCGGAATTCCTTGCGACCCGGCGCCTTATAGTCATGGCACAGGAACAGCCGCGCCTCACGCGGCAGCGCCAGCAGGCGGCGGATCGACTGGTACAGCCGCCGGGCGTCACCACCCGGAAAATCCGCGCGGGCGGTGCCGTAATCGGGCATGAAGATCGTGTCGCCCGGAAACACGGCATCGCCGATGACAAAGGCGAGGTCGGCCGGTGTGTGCCCCGGAACGGCCAGCACGGTGGCGCGGATCGACCCCAGCATGAAGCTGTCGCCATCATCGAACAGCTGGTCGAACTGCGATCCGTCGCGTTCGAATTCAGTGCCGGCGTTGAACAGCTTGCCGAACGTGTCCTGGACCATGGTGATGTGGCGGCCGATCGCCAGTTTGCCGCCCAGCTGCGCCTGCAACCAGGGCGCGGCGGAGAGGTGGTCGGCATGGACATGGGTTTCCAACAGCCATTCGACCGTCAGCCCGCGCGCCGTCACATAGTCGACGATCGCCTGTGCCGAACCATGGCTGGTGCGTCCGGAAGCGGGGTCGAAGTCCAGCACGCTGTCGATGATCGCTGCAACCCGTGCGACCGGGTCATGCACGACATAGCTGACCGTGAACGTCGCCTCATCAAAGAAGCCGCGCACGATCGGCACCGGCATCCTGTCGCTGCGACACGCGCGGACAATGTCTGCCGCCTGTGCCAGCGCGGTGTCTTCATGGGTCACGATCAGCTACTCCGAGTTGCGTCCTCGGAATATTACATAGCCCTTATATTCGTTATTGTCAATATAATGGTCGGTTCAGGCCGGGGTAGCATCCGGCTCGCGGCATGCGCTGCACAGCGCGTCGAAAATCCGGCCGACCTGGGGGTCGGAGATCGAGTAATGACGCAGCTGCTGATCGACACGCGCCGCCACCGCGCCGGCTTCGCGCAGCAGTGCGAGGTGCTGGGACACTGCCGATTGCGACAAGCCCGTCACCTCGACCAGCTCGCCCACCGACGCTTCGCCAGCCGACAAGCGGCACAGGATCAGCAACCGCGCCGGGTTGGCGAGCGCACGCAGATGGCGGGCCAGGCCATCTGCCTGCACGCGCATTTCGTCGAGGGATAGGTCCAGTGCGCTCATTGAAGTGCCTTCGTCATGGGCCGCTCGTCATCGCGCAGCACCACATAGATGGCAGGGATGACGAGCACGGTCAGCAGTGTCGAGGAAGCCAAGCCGAACAACAGCGAAATCGCAAGCCCCTGAAAGATCGGGTCGGTCAGGATCACCGCCGCGCCGATCATCGCGGCCGCCGCCGTCAGCACGATCGGCTTGAACCGGATCATCCCCGCCTCCAGCAACGTGTCGCGCAGGGATTTATCCTCTGACCGGGCATGGCGGATAAAATCCACCAGCAGGATCGAGTTCCGCACGATGATTCCGGCAAGCGCGATGAACCCGATCATCGAGGTCGCGGTGAACGGCGCGCCGAAGACGATATGGCCCAGCACGATGCCGACCAGCGTGAGCGGGATCGGGGTCAGGATTACCAGCGGAATCTTGAAATTGCCGAACTGCGCAACGACCAGCACATAGATGCCGAGCAGCGCGACCATGAACGCCGCCCCCATGTCGCGGAACGTGACCCAGGTGATCTCCCACTCCCCATCCCACAGCAGCGATGGGGTGCTCTCGTCCTCGGGCTGGCCGTTCAGGCGGATTTCGGGCTTGGGCAGGCCGCGCGCGGCCCAGTCATGCGCGTCGATCGCTTCGTTGACGGCGAGCATGCCATAGATCGGCGCTTCGTAGCGGCCAGCCAGTTCGGCGCTGACCATCGTCGCGCCGCGCCCGTCGCGGCGGAAGATCGCCGGATCGGCCGTTACCATCCGCGCCTCGACCAACTCGCCCAGTGGCACCAGCTGTGGACCGGCGGCCCCGCGCGTCACCGCGACCGGGGTCGCGGCAAGCGCCTGGCTCCAGCTGCGCTGCGATTGGTTGAGGCCGATCTGGATCGGCAGCGCGTCGCGTCCGTCGCCCTGCGGCGCATGGCCGACCACCGTGTTACCCAGCAGCGCGCCGATCGAATCGAATAGTTGGCGTTCGGACAGGCCGTAATAGTCCAGCCGGTCGCGCTGCGGGATCAGCCGCAGCTCGGGTGCCGCCGTGCCGAAGCTATTGTCGACATCGACGATAAAGGGGACGGAGCGGAACAGCTTCTCCACCTCGGTCGCGACGTTGCGGCGCGTCGCTTCATCCGGGCCATAGACTTCGGCGAGCAGCGTTGCCATGACCGGCGGGCCGGGCGGGGTTTCGACGACCTTGATCGACCCACCGGCGGGTAGCGGCAGCGCCTTCAATCGCTCGCGTAACGCGACGGCGACGTCGTGGCTGGCACGCGCCCGCTCCTCCTTCGGCGCGAGGGTGAGCATCAGGTCGCCCATCCACGGCTTGTCGCGCAGGAAGTAATGACGGACCAGGCCGTTGAAGTTGAACGGGGCGGAGGTCCCGGCATAAGCCTCCATCGCCGTCACCTCGGGCACGGTGCGCGCGACCGCCGCCGCCTGTTCCAGCAGGCGCGACGTTGCTTCCAGGCTGGTCCCTTCGGGCAGGTCGACGACCAGCTGCACCTCCGACTTGTTGTCGAAGGGTAGCAGCTTCACCGTCACCGCCTTGAAATAGAACATCGATCCGGCGAGCAACGTCGCCAGCCCGACCGCGATCAGGAAGGTCCAGGCACTGCGCCGCGTGGCGATCACCCGCGCGGCGACGCGGCCATACAGCGCGCCGAGCTTGCCGCCATGCGCATCGTCATGGCCATGGCCCGCAGCCAGCGTCTTGCGGGCAAAACGGATCATCAGCCACGGGGCGATGATCACCGCGACGAAGAAGGAAAAGATCATCGCCGCCGATGCGTTGATCGGGATTGGTGCCATATACGGCCCCATCAGGCCCGACACGAACAGCATCGGCAGCAGTGCGGCGACCACGGTCAGCGTCGCGACGATGGTCGGGTTGCCGACCTCCGCCACGGCGTCGATCGCGGCGGACACGCGCGTGCGGCCGCCCTCGGTCCCGACATCGCCCATCGCCCAGTGCCGGGCGATATTCTCGATCATCACGATTGCGTCGTCGACCAGGATGCCGATCGAAAAGATCAGCGCGAACAGGCTGACGCGGTTGATCGTGAAGCCCATCAGGTTCGACGCAAACATGGTGAGCAGGATCGTGGTCGGGATCACGATCGCCGTGACCCCGGCCTCGCGCCAGCCGATCGCAAAGCCGATCAGCAGCACGATCGACACGGTGGCGAGCGCGAGGTGGAACAATAGCTCGTTCGCCTTGTGATCGGCGGTCTCACCATAGTTGCGCGTCACCGCGACGGTGACGGTATCGGGGATCAGACTGCCCTTCAGCCGCTCGACCCGATCGGTGATTGCGTGCGACACGGTGACCGCATTGGCCCCGGCGCGCTTGGCGATGGCGAGGCTGACCGCCGGAGCGCTCGACCAGCGATCGCCGTTGCGCGCCCAGCGCCAGGCGCGCGCCTGATCCTGGGTCGGTGCTTCACTGACATCGGCGACGTCGCGCAGATAGACGGGCGCGCCGTTGATCGAACGCACCACCAGCGCGCCGACCGCCTCGGCGGACTCGAGCGTGCGCCCGGCCACCACCTGAGCGGTCTGGCCGCCCTCGCGCACCTGTCCGGCGGGGAAGGCGCGATTGGCCTGTGACGTCGCCTCGATCACATTGCCCAGCGGCACCTGCATCGCCGCGAGCCGCGCGGGATCGGGGGCGATGCGGATCGCCTGTTGCTGGCCGCCGACGATGAAGGTCAGGCCGACATCGGGCACCTTGGCGATTTCGGTGCGCAGCCGCCCGGCGAGCTGGGCGAGCGCCTGATCATTCCACACCCCCGGCGCATCGGGGCGCGGGGTGAGGGTGAGGACAACGATCGGCACATCGTTGATGCCGCGCACGGTAACGCGCGGCTGGGGGATGCCGACCGGGATCCGGTCCATATTAGCGCGCAGCTTTTCCTCGATCCGGATCGCCGCATCCTCCGGCTTGGAGCCGACGAGGAAGCGGGCGGTGACCATCACGCCGTTGGATTCGGCCTGGGTATAGACATGCTCGACCCCGTCAACCGACTTGACGATCGTCTCCAGCGGCTTGGCGAGCAGTTCGACCGCATCGCCCGCCGACAGACCGGGCGCGGCGACCATGATGTCGACCATCGGCACCGAGATTTGCGGCTCTTCCTCACGCGGGATGGTGATGGTGGCGAGCAGGCCGACCAGGATCGCGGCGAGCAGCGCGAGCGGGGTCAGTGGCGAATTGATGAAGGCGCGCGTGAGCCGACCGGAGATTCCGAGATTCATTGCGACGCTCCGAGCGCGAGGCGGTCGCCCGCAGCGATGCCCGACAGAATTTCGACCTGCTTCGGATCGCCGGTCGGCGCAGTCTGCACCGGCACCGTCGCGAGTGTCCCGTTCGAACCGACCAGCCGCACGCTGTCCACCCCGAAGCGGGTGGTGATCGCGGCCTTGGGCACGATCAGCGCCGCGCGGCGTCCTGCCTCGACCCGCGCCGACACGCGACGGCCGATCAGGTCTGCGGGCAGTTTGTCGATGACGACATCGGCGGCGACCTGTCCACCATTCACTGCGGGATAGAGCTTGGTCACCGTGCCGCGCCGCGTATCGCCGGGGGCCAGTTCGGCGGTGACCGCTGCACCGGGACGGATCGTGGCGGCGAGGCTCTCGGGCAGTTCGAGCCGCAGGATGACCGGGCCGGAGGTAATCGTCGCAATCGCCATGCCCGGCGCGACTGCCGACCCGGCGGGGATGTTCGCGATCAGCACGCGCCCGGCGGACGGCGCGGTCACTGCGCCCTGTCCGGCGACAGCGGACACCGCTGATTGCTGCGCGCGGGCGGCGTGAATCTGCGCCTCCGCCGCCCGGGCACCGGCCTGTGCCTGATCCAGCCGCGCCTTGGCGTAAACGCCGTTGTCATAGAGGAATTGCGTGCGCGCCAGTTCTGCCCGCGCCTGTGCCGCCTGCGCCTCGGCAGCCGCAGCCTGCGCACCATAAGCGCTGCTCTGATAGCCCAACTGGCTGTCGATGATGCGCCCGATGACCTGCCCGCGCGCGACCATATCGCCTTCCTTGATGGTCAGGCTGGTCAGCACGCCGGGGATGCGCGCCATCGCCTGCGCCTGATCGACGCTGGTGATGCTGGCGCTGACGGTCCGCCAGTCGGTGGTGTCGGTGCTCCGGACGGTCAGCGTCGGCCCGGCATAGCGGGACGCGCTGGCGGCTGGCGACTCGGCCTCACCCCCGCACGCGGCGAGCGGAAGGGCGGTTGCAGCGAGCAGAAGAGGGAGGCGCCAGCGCATCGGTCAGGCTCTCTGGGTGACCGGAAGGCCAGCGGCCTTCCACGCGGCGATTCCGCCGGCGAGATGCGTGTCGACGGCGGCCTCTGCCACCGCGCACTTGCCCAGCGCCATCGCCGATCGCTTGCCGCCCGCGCAGTTGAGCACGAGCGTGCGTGCGCCGGGATCCGGCAGGGCGGCGGGGTCGAACGCGGAGAGCGGCAGATTGACCGCACCGGCAATGTGGCCGCTCGCGAACTCGTCGCGCTCGCGCACGTCGACGAGCAGCGCGGTTCCGTCCGCGATCATCGCCTGCAACTCATTGGGTGTGACCTCACGCATCGTGCGTCTCCTGAACAGACCAAACATGGCAATCCTCTAAAATTGAGTATTGCTAATATGCATTACACAGCATATTAGTCAACTCGAATTTATTGGAGAGAGGTCATGTCGGACTCACATGTCGTGGTGCTGGGGGCGGGGCTGGGTGGCACTATCGCCGCCTATGAAATTCGCGAGGCGCTGAAGGGCAAAGCGCGGGTCACGGTGGTGAACAAGGGCGAGGATTACTGGTTCGTCCCGTCCAACCCCTGGGTCGCGGTCGGCTGGCGCGAGCCGGAGGCGATTCGCGTCCATCTGCCCCCGGTGATGCAGAAGCACGGCATTGCCTATTCGAGCATTGGCGCGGCGAAAGTGCATCCGACCGAAAACCGCGTCGAACTGCTCGACGGCAGCTCCATTGATTACGACTATCTGGTCATCGCGACCGGCCCCGACCTTGCCTTCGATGAAATCCCCGGCTTCGGCCCGGATGGCCATACTGAATCGATCTGTCACACCGATCATGCGGCGGCGGCGCACGCCAAGTTCGAGGAGCTGTGCGCCAACCCGCGCCCGATCGTCGTCGGCGCGGCGCAGGGCGCGTCCTGCTACGGCCCGGCTTATGAAATGGCGATGGTGCTCGACACCGAGCTCAAGCGTCGCAAGATTCGCGACAAGGTGCCGATGACCTTCGTCACGCCCGAACCCTATATCGGCCATCTCGGCCTGGATGGGGTCGGCGACACCAAATCGATGCTCGAAAGCGAAATGCGCGAGCGGCACATCAAGTGGCTGACCAACACCCGCGTGACCAGCGTCGAGGATGGCGTGCTGCACGCCGAAGAGGTCAATGAGGACGGGTCGCTCAAAAAGGCGCACGACCTCGATTTCGGCTGGGCGATGCTGTTGCCGGCGTTCCGTGGCGTTCCGGCGGTGCAGGGGATCGAGGGGCTGAGCAATCCGCGCGGCTTCATCCTGACCGACAAGCACCAGCGCAACCCGACCTATCGCAACATCTTTGCGCTGGGCGTGTGCATCGCGATCCCGCCGACCGGGCCGACGCCACTCCCCGTCGGCGTGCCCAAGACCGGCTTCATGATCGAGAGCATGGTCACTGCGATCGCGCAGAATCTGAAACAGATCCACGCTGGCGAGGAGCCGACGCATGAGGCGACGTGGAACGCCATCTGCCTTGCCGATTTCGGGGATGGCGGCGTTGCGTTCGTTGCCAAGCCGCAAATCCCGCCGCGCAACACCAACTGGTCGGCGGCGGGCAAATGGGTGCATCTCGCAAAGATTGGCTTCGAGAAATATTTCCTGCGCAAGGTCCGCAAGGGCGAGAGCGAGCCCTTCTACGAGAAGCTCGCGCTGCACGTGCTCGGCATCAAGAAACTCCGCTTCGACTAAGGAAAGGTCTGTCCCATGAACCTCGATCGCGCCGTGCTCGCCTTTGCCGGAACTGTGGTGTTGGTGAGCGCCATCCTGTCGCTGACCGTTCACCCCTGGTGGATCGGCCTGACGCTGTTCGCCGGGGGCAACATGCTCCAGGCGGCGTTCACGGGCTTCTGCCCGGCCGCGATGCTGTTCAAGCGTTTGGGCGTACAGCCGGGCAGGGTGTTCCGGTGAGGCGCCATGCTCTGAGCGCGCTGCTGGCGGCGTCGGCGGCGCTGGCATTCGGCGTGCCGGCACAGGCGCAGTCGCTCGATACCGTGGTCGAAGCGACGCTGGCGCGCTCGCCCGACCTTGCCGCAGCGCGCACGGACCGATGGCGCCTCGGCAAGAGTCGATCAGGCGCGTGCCGAGCGGATGCCGAGCGCCAGCGTGCAAGGGCAGATCGGTGTCGGACGGATCGATCCGCAGGGATTTTTCGGGCTCAGCGCCGATTCCGTCACGCCGCGTACGCTTCAGTTCGGTACTGAGCTGCCGCTCTACACTGGTGGCCGGGTCGGCGCGGCGATCAGTCAGGCACGCGCGGGCGAAACCGCCGCTCAAGCGACGACGACGATGGCGGCGCTATCGCTGCGGATCGACGTGGTGCGCACCTATGCCGAAGCCGTCGCCGCGCGAGACACCGCCGCCGCCTATGCCCGGATGGAAACCACGCTGACTGAAGCATTACGCCAGGCGCGGCTGAAATATGAGACCGGGGCCGGGACCAGCACCGATATGGCGCTGGCCGAGGCCCGCCTCGCCGAAGCGCAGGCCGCCCGCGCCATGGCAGAGGGTGAGCAGGCGGCGGCGCGCGCGGCGCTGCGGTCCCTGTCGGGAATGGACGTCGTGCTCGATGAACGCCTGCCGGTTCCGCCGCTGCCCGACCTGTCGATGCAGGCGGCAATCGATCGCGCGCGCGCGAACAATCCCGGCATCGCAGCGGCGCGGGCGATGGTGGGTGTGGCGCGCGGCGGCGTGTCCGGGGCGCGGGCCGAGCGGCTGCCTACGCTGGGTGCCTATGCCGAGGCGGCGAGCGTACGCGATCAGTTCTTCCCCGGCTATCGCGCCGATAGCGCGAGTGTCGGCGTGCGCGCGCGCTGGACCCTGTTCGATGGCGGGCGCACCGGGGCGAAGGTCCGTGCGGCCGAGGCTGACCTCGCCGAGCGCAGCGCACAACTCGCCGCTGCCGAGCAAGAGGTCGAGCGGCGGACGGCGGGCGCCTATGCCGCATTGATCGGCGCGGACCGTTCGCTGATCGCGGCACGTGCGCGGCGCGGAGCTTCGGACGCAGCGCTGCGCGGCGTCAGGCTCGAGGTGCAGGCCGGCGCGCTGCCAATGCTCGCCCTGCTCGATGCCGAACGCGACGCGGCGGCGGCAGCAGCGGAGGAAACCCGCGCGCTGGCGCGCAGGCTGGTCCAGTCAGAGGCGCTTGCCGCTCTGCTTGGCGGGAACTGAGGGCGTGTTCGCTTGGTGGATCAGCCGCCGGTCAGTCCGCCGCAATCTCGAGCCGAAAGGGGACCACTGGCAGCCCCGATCGCGCATAGAGGTTGATCGCCGGGCTGCCCTGCCACGCATAGCGAACCATGCTGGCCGGGCGGCCATCGTCGATTACCAGCACCCTTTGGTCACGCACAATCGCGCGCGCAAAGCGGCACGCGCCGTTCGCCTCGCACAGCTCGAACCCGACTGGCTCGACCGCGCCCATCACGGCCAGCCCTTCGGAGGACCGCAGGGTGATTTCGATCCCCTCGCGCGTGCGGGTCGCCCGCACCGGCTGCGGCGCTGGCGGGACGGCTTTGCCATAGGCGACACGCAGCGCTTCCTGCCCCATGCGTTCGCCGACCACGTCCTTGTGCGCGGGGTGGATATCGGTCGCGATGCCGAGGTCGATGGCGACCGCCAGCCCGGTAGTGGGGTCCTCATTGGCAACGACCCGCTGGGCTTCGCGCAATTGCGCCCATGGGGCGTCGATCGGGCGGGGGCTGCGCGGCCCATAGCCGGGCAGCTGGACGATCACGACCGGCAGCGCCGGGTCGGCGAAATGCGCGCGCCAGCTCGTCCGCCATGTGCGCAGCGCGGCGGCATAGCCTGACGCACGGCTGGTGTTCGATTCCCCCTGATACCAGGCAATGCCGCGCAGTCCGGTGCCCGCGAGCGGCCCGATCATGCCGTTCCACGCCATCGCCAGCCCGCGCGGCATGCTCCACGGGATCGCGGGCGGCGCTTCCTTCCACGCGCTGTCGGCGGTGCTGCGACGATAGCGCCACGAACCGGCCAGCGGCTTGCGTGCGCCACCCGGCAGCACCAGCGCGAGTGCATCGGCTGGACCGCTGAACCCGCCGCCGCCCATTTCGTCGATGACGCGGACGGCGATGCTGTTCTCCCCTGCGCGCAGCACGCCCGCCGGGATGCGGTAGCTGCGCTGCTCGGCAGCGACCAGCTGCGCGCCCACAGGCACGCCGTTGATCCACACGCGGTCACGCTCGTCGATCCGGCCGAGCTGGAGCACCACATCCTTGCCTTCGCCGAGTTCCGCAGCGGTGAGCGTGATGCCGGTGCGGAACCACATGATGCCGTCATAGCCGCCAAGCCCGTCGATCCCGGACCGCTCCCATTGACCCGGGACAGCGATCCGGTCCCAGCCGCTGTCGTCAAAGCCCGGCGCGGCCCATGCGGCACCCGCTGATCCGGGGTCGGCCTGCTCCGCCCAGCGGTCGGTCGCAGTCACCGCTGCCGTGAGCGCCCCCGCCGGATCAGCCGCGTAACGGTCAAGCCAGGCCAGCTGTTCGGGCGACGCGCCGGTCGAGCGGAGCGCTGCTGGCGACATCCAGTCCTCGATCGTCGACCCGCCCCAGGCGGCGTGGATCAGGCCGAGCGGCGTCTTGGGATCGTTGCGCAGAATCTCACGCGCCATGTGCCAGCAGGCGGCGGAGAAGCCCCCGAGATTGTCCGGCGCGGCGCGCGACCAGGTGAGTTCGGGCACGATATCGCGGGCCGGCTTTGCCTCGGCGGTGCGCTTCACCTTGAGCAGCCGGATCGGCAGCCCGGCACTCTCGCGCGCGGTGCGGTCGGGGTTGGCGCTGCCCGATACCGGCAGGTCCATGTTCGATTGGCCCGAGCACAGCCAGACATCGCCGGTGACGACATCGTCCAGCTGTAGCGAGCCGCCGCTTGCCGCGCGGATCGTGACCGCCCCACTCTGGCCACTCGGGAGGGCGGGCAGGGTGACCTGCCAGTTGCCCTGCGCGTCGGCGCGCGCGGTTGCGGTGGCGGTGCCAAAGCTGACGCTGACCGCTTCGCCTGGCTGCGCGCCACCGCCCCGGAACTGCGCGGGCTTGCCCTGCTGCAGGACCATATGGCTCGCCAGATGCGGCGCCACGGTGAGCGGTCCGGCGAGCGCCGGGCTGGCGGCGGTGAGCGCGAGTGCGATCAGGGCGGTTCGGATCATCGTCACTCTCATTCGATCAGCGCGGATAGGGGATCAGCCAGCCGGAATCGCTGGCAGGCACTTCGGGCGGCATCAGCCGCGCATCGCGGAAGCCCCAGGCGGCGAGGGTCAGCATCGTGTCGCTCTCGGTCATCGCGCGCGCGCGGCGGCCGGGGTCGGCAAGGTCGATATCCTTGAACGGCCAGCTGTCCAGCTTTGCGCGATAGCCAGCGAGGTAATCGACCCCACGCCGCAGCGGATTGGCCTTCGCATCGCCCTGCCACAGATCGACGCCGACACATTCGCCCAGCATTGCCATCTGGACCCCGGCGCGCAGTGTGAAGGCGGAATAATGCCAGCTACGCGTGCGTGCGGTTTCGGCGGGCAGGGTTCCAACAGCATCGACTTGAGGGCCGAGGCGACGGGCCAGGAAATCCTGCGCCAGCCGTTGGGTCACGCTGTCCATCCGCGCGAAGAGCGCGAACTGGCCGAGCAGCATGTCGTAGTAGACGCCGTGATTGTTCTTGGCCGCGCGCTGCCCCTTGCCATTGGGGCTGGTCGCCAGCCAGGTCGCGAAGTCCGCGAACCAGCCTTCGATCGCGCGCTGATCGGCCGCGCTTATCGCCTTGCTCGGGCCGAGTACGCCGACCGCCTCGATCACCGGGACCAGCCGTGTCGCTTCGATAATGCCCTCCGGACGTCCGGCTGACGCGCCGGGCACCGCCTGCGCATAATCGAGATTGGGGTTCATCCGCGTTTCGGCGGTGACGAACCATGCGCGCAGCAGCTTCGCCGCATGCTCAGCATAACGCGCATCACCGGTGACGTGCCATGCCAGCGCCAGCGTTTCGACATCGCGGCTGAACGCACCGAGCCGCTGCACATCGAACCGCTCACCATTGCGCTCCGGATTCACCTCGCCATCGCGGCGGCGATAGGGTTCGCCATTGGGTTTCGACGCGTCGGGCCACCAATAGGGGCCGATCGACAGATAGTCGCGCTTGTCGCCGCTGCCCGCCGCGCGTGGCTTGTCGGTCACACTGTACGGGCCACGCCGCAAAGCTGCATCCGCTCCGCGGATCAGCCGCTGGCGCAGCGCGGGGTCGCTGGCGGCGGCGGCACGCTGCGCCGCCAGCCATTCGGGCCGCCACAAAAAGGTGCGCTGACCGCTGGCCAGATAGCCGTCCGCCCCCTTGCACTGCGCCAGCACCGGGGCCGCTGCGGCGGGGGCTGCTGCGAGCAACAATCCCGCCAACAGTGCTGCCGCACGCATCAGAACTTCACCGTCACGCTGAGCGCACCCGTGCGCCCGTCATAATCGGCCACGCGGTTGAGGCGCGGGTCGCCTTCATATTCCTCACGCCGCGAATTGGTGATGTTGTAGATTTCCAGCTGCAGCTCGAGCCACTTGCTCGGCTTGAGCGCGCCCGAAAAGTCGAGCTGCCCGCGCGGCCGCACGCGGCTGGCGCTGCCGGTAAAGGTCGACCCGCCCGCCAGTTCGATGTCTGACGCGTGGTTGTACGCCATACGCAGCTGGACTAGGCTGTCCTCATAATAGCCGATGATGTTGTAGGTGTCGTTGGCGACATTGTAGAGCTTGGTGCCATTGGCCCCGCCCGAGCGGACGCGGGTGTAGTTGAACACACCGCCGGTGTTGCGCAGGAAGCCGGGCAGAAAGTCGAAGCGCTGCTGGATCTGGAATTCCAGCCCGTTGACGGTGATCGCGTCGGGATTGTTCACGATCTGATTGATGATGATGCGCTGGTTCGCGGTCTCGATCGGGTTGCCCTGATTGATCCGGCATCGGCCCGACCCGTCGATGAACAGCGGCCCGAAGGTCTGACCCTCGATCGTAAAGCTCTGTCCCGCAGGGCAGAAATTGTTGAGGGTGAGGATGTCGTTGGTCACCCGCTTGTTGAAATAGCCGATCGCGATCACGCTGCCCGGACGGTTATACCACGAGATGCCGAGGTCGAACGCGCGCGAGCTGCGCGGTTGCAGGCCGAACCGGTTGACGTCGATGCGCACCGAGCTGACCGTATCGCCCGCATCGGGATCGACGTCTTCAAGGATACGGGTCGGGGCGGGGCTGAATTCGACCAGATCGAATGCTTCGAAGGTTTCGTAATAGGCTGCGCGCGCCACCAGTTTCGGCGTGATCTCATAGATCAGGTTCGCCGAGGGCAACCACGCGCTATACTTGCCCGTCGCCGGTTCGGGCGGAAGGAAATAGCCCGGCCGGAAATCCGCTTCGGTAAAGCCGAGTGCCGTGTAGAAATCGAGCGCCTGATCGCGCGTGATGCCTGACAGGTTCGAGCGGACATAGCGCATCCCGATATTGCCGCGGACCGGCAGGCCCTTCCACTGCTCCAGATCGAACTTGGTCATCGCGAACAGTTCGAGATTGTCGCGCTCGGAATTGAAATTCTGACCCTGAACGCGATTGAGCGGGAAGCGCTGAACGAAACCGGTCAGCGAGTTGCGCGGGGCGAGCGCGAGGATGTTGGCATAGGTGATCCGGCTGCGCGCGGCGGGGGTCAGTTCGGGGAAGAATGCCGCCAGCTGGGCTGCGGTCGGCGCGAAGGTCACGCCCGGCGGCACCGTGCCGATCACCGGATAGATCGCGGCTTCGATATTGGCGATGTTGAGCGAGTAGAAATTGCCGAACTCCGCCCCCGGTGCGCCGCCGCCGAAGAAGGTGCCGCCGGAGGTGACGGCGTCGTTCAGGCGGAAAATGTTGTTGGTCAGGTTGTTGAGCTGGGTGCCGAGATTGGCGTTTTCCTGCAGCGTCTGGTCCGCCGTCTCACGCTGATAATAGGCGCCGACCTTGACGCTGGTGAACGGGCCGAACTCGACGAAGCGCTCGACCTTGAAGTCGGCGGCGAGCATGTCGCGCTTGACCCGCACGCCATTGCCGCTGGCGGTGAAGACGACGTTCTGCGGCCGGGTCGAGTTGCGCGCCTGAATCGCGTTCCCCGCGCTGACCGTGTAGGTGCCGTTACCGACATCGAGCAGCGCGCCCGGCACCGTCAGATCGAACAGGAAGTCGTTGTAATTGCCAAGCCCGGTGTTGATGATCGCATAGGCGCCATTGCCCGCGTCATCGATGCCATCGCCGTTGAAGTCGGCGCGGCCGGTATTGGGCTGGATGCGCTGTTCATAGAGGAACTCGCGCCGGTCGCCGACCGCCTTTGACCAGGTGCCGACGAAATCGACTGCCCAGTCGTCGTTGCGGAAATTGACCTGCGGGTAAATTGCCCAGCTCTGGTCGATCGAGGGGAAGTTGCGGTTGCCGATCGGGATCGCAAAGTCGCTCGCCGCGATATTGTTGACGACATAGACATTCTCGACCGAACCGTTGGAGCCGCGATCGAACGTGCCGAGCGCGACCGGGGCCGACAGCGGGGTGACGATGCCGGTTGCGTCCTGCGGGAAGGCGATCAGCAGGTCGAGATTGGCGTCGGACAGGTCGCGGCGGGTGTAGATGCCGTCGACTCGCACTTTGAGCGCGTCGGAAATCTCCCACTCCATGCCCGCGCCGCCGGACAGGCGATAGCCCTGGTTGGTCTGAGAAATCTGGCGCACTTCGGAGGGGAATACGACATCGTTGGGCACGCCGCCGGAGTCGGTCGCGGGGATGGCGAAGGCCGGGTTGGTCAGCGCCAGCTGATTGAGGCGCGCCTGCGTGAAGGAGGTGTAGGAATTGACCCGGATCGTGTCGCGGCGGAAGCTCTGCTTAGCGTAGGAGCCGGTGGCGTAGACCCCGAAGTTCGGCGTGATGCGCTTGACCGCCGAGAGGAAATAGCCGGGATTGGCGTCCTCGGTCGTCTCTTCATATTGCAGCTCGGCCCGGGCGACGAACCCTTGCTTGCGCGACAAGGCGGAGCGCAGCCGCAGGTCGACGTTGGAGGCAAGGCCACCTGCGGGGATTTCGGCGGTGAACGACTTGATGACGTCCGCGCCGCTGAAGATCGCTGCATCAAAAATGCCGAACGGGTTGCCGTTGCCGCGCGTGCCGAAGGTCGGCGTCGCGATGCTCTGCCCCATCACGGTCGTCTTGGTATACTGGCTGGGCAAGCCGCGCACGCTGATCGACGCATCACGCCGATCGGCGGAGCGGTTGATCTGGACGCCGGGAATCCGCTGCAGCGCCTCGCCGAGGTTAAGGTCGGGGGTGCTGCCGATATCGTCTGCGGAAATGCCGTCGAGGATGACGTCGGCCTTGCGACGAATATCTAGCGCGTTTTCGAGCGAGGCGCGGATGCCGGTAACGACGACCTCTTCTTCCGCCTCCGGTTCTGCGGCGGGTGTGGCTTCGGTCTGTGCGTAAGCCGATGGTGCCAATGCAATTGCGAGCCATGCGGTCGAACTGACGGCGGCAAGCCGGGCCGCTCGTGCGAAGTTGGTCATCTGGTCTCTCCCCAATTTTCTATCTGATACCGGTGTCATGCGCTGGCGCAGGAAAAGACCTGCGCCCACCGCCTATTCGTCGATATTTTTGCGGAACGTCTCTGGCAGGAACAGCAACCCGACCACCAGGGTGAGCCCGGCGACGACGATCGGATACCACAGGCCGTAATAGATATCGCCGGTCGCCGCGACCATCGCGAACGCCGTCGTCGGCAGGAACCCGCCGAACCAGCCATTGCCGATATGATAGGGCAGCGACATCGATGTATAGCGGATCTTGGTCGGGAACAGCTCCACCAGCATCGCCGCGATCGGGCCATAGACCATCGTCACCAGCAGCACGAGCCAGGTGAGGATCGCGACGACCAGCGGCTTGTTGATCGCCGCCGGATCGGCCTTCGACGGATAGCCGGCGGTCGTCAGCGCGGCCTTTAGTTCGCCCTGGAACGCTGTGATTGCGGCCTTGCGGTCGGCGCCGGTGACCTTAGCCGGATCGGGCGCGGTGAAGGTTGCGTCACCCACCTTGACCTGCGCAATCGCCCCGACCGGTGCCTCGACCGAGCTGTAGCTGATCGCATTCTTCGCAAGAAACGCCTTGGCGATGTCACAGCTCTTGCTGTCGAACTTGTTGCCCCCGACCGGATCGAACTGCAGCGAGCAATCCGCATCATTGGTTACCACCGTGACCGGCGCAGTCGCCGCAGCCCGCGCCAGCGCCGGGTTCGCCGCCGAAGACAGCGCCTGGAACGCCGGGAAATAGGTCAGCACCGCGAGCGCGCAGCCCGCCATGATGATCGGCTTGCGCCCGACCTTGTCCGACAGCCAGCCGAAGAAGATGAAGAATGGCGTGCCGATGGCGAGCGCGATGGCGATCAGGATGTTGGTGGTCGCGCCATCGACCATCAGCATCTTTTCGAGGAAGAACATCGCGTAGAACTGGCCGGTGTACCAGACCACCGCCTGCCCCGCGACCGCGCCGAGCAGCGCGATCAGCACCAATTTGAGGTTGCCCCATTTGGCGAACGCCTCGGTCAGCGGTGCCTTCGACGTCTTGCCCTCTTCCTTCATCTTCTTGAAGACAGGGCTCTCTTCGAGTTGCATCCGGATCCACAGCGACACGCCGAGCAGGATGATTGAGACCAGGAACGGCACGCGCCAGCCCCATTCCTTGAACGCCTCTTCGCCGACGATGGTGCGGGTGCCGATCACGACGAGCAGCGCCGCGAACAGGCCGAGCGTCGCGGTCGTCTGAATGAAGCTAGTGTACAGGCCGCGCTTGTTGTTCGGCGCATGCTCGGCGACATAGGTCGCCGCACCGCCATATTCGCCGCCGAGCGCAAGACCCTGAATCAACCGCATCAGGATCAGCAGGACCGGCGCCGCAACGCCGATCGTGGCATAGGAGGGCAGCAGGCCGACGACAAAGGTCGCAAAGCCCATCAGGCCCATGGTGACGAGGAAGGTATTCTTGCGCCCGACCAGATCGCCGATCCGCCCGAACACCAGCGCCCCGAACGGCCGCACCGCGAACCCCGCCGCAAAGGCGGCGAGCGCGAAGATAAATCCCGTCGTTTCGTTCACGCCGGAAAAGAATTGCGCCGAGATAATCGTCGCCAGCAGCCCATAGAGGTAGAAGTCATACCATTCGAACACCGTGCCCAACGAGGAGGCGGTGATGACCAGCTTCTCGCTCTGCGTCGCCTTGTGGTGCTTGGGCAGGTCCGGGGCTTGGGTAGCCATGCGCGCTCAACTCTCCTGATCGATCCGCCTTCTATCCCGCACGCGCGGTTCGAGGCGGGATGATCATGGCTGCGGCGCCGCTGAAAGTCATTACGACAATGGTCGTAGATGTATGACATCATGCGCCGACGAATCGTCCAGCGCAGAGGCGCGATCGGACGAGAAATGTGCCGGATTGCGTGACTTGTCGTCCGTTCGGGGTTAGTTGAAGGCGCAGTGGAGGGAAGCAGGCTTGGCGCAATCCGTTCTTATTGCCGACGACCATCCCCTGTTCCGTCAGGCCCTGCGTCTGGCCGTGCAAAATGTCCTGCCCGATGCGATCAACGTGGAGGCGGGTACGCTCGATGCAGCCGTCACCGCTGCCGGGACTGCCGATGCGCTGCGGCTCATTCTTCTCGATCTGAAAATGCCCGGCGCGGTCGGCTATTCTGGCATCGCGCTCCTCCATGCCGAGCGACCGGAGGTGCCGATCCTGGTCGTGTCGAGCTCCGGCCCCGAGGTCGCGGCACAAGCGCGCGCATTCGGCGCGATCGGCTATCTGCACAAGGGCAGCGACTTGGATGCGATCGAGGCGGCGATCGTCACTGCGCTCGACAGTCCGGTTCCTTCGCAGGTCGATGTTCAGGAACAGCCGGTCGATCAGGTGCGCGCGACCGTCGCGAGCTTTACCCCGATGCAGCTCAAGGTGTTGCTGGCGGTGCTCGACGGACAGCTCAACAAACAGATCGCCCACCGCCTCGCCATCAGCGAGGCGACGGTCAAGGTTCACATGACCGCGATCATGCGCAAACTCGACGTGCGGACGCGGACCCAGGCGGCGCTCGTCGCGCGCTCACTCGGGCTTGACCTGCGCGGCTGAGGCGCGTCGCAGAAAGGCTTCGATTGCCGCTGGATTCGCGGGTTTGGCGAGCACATCGACACCGAGCGCAGCCGCCTTGGTGCGGACCTCGGGCGCGGTTTCGGCGGTGAGAAGCAGCGCTGCCAACCCCGCGCGTCGCGTGCGCAGCTGCGCGATGAGGTCAAGCCCGGTCAGCGCGCAGCCCAGCTGATAATCGACCAGCGCAGCATCGATCGGATCGGTCACGGCCAGCGCTTCCGACCCGCTACGAACGCCGATCGCGCGATGCCCGAGCGCTTCGAGCAGAGCGGTGCTGGCGGCGACGATGCGCGGATCGTCGTCGACGACCAGGACGCGGAGCGGGCGCGGCGGCGCGTCAGCGACAGCGATTGGTGGCGGGGGGGCCGGAACATCTTCATGGACCGGCAGCGAGAGGCTGAAGCAACTGCCATGACCGGGGCGGGAGCGAACATCGAGCTGTCCGCCGATCAGCGGCACGATCCGGCGCACCAGCGCCAGCCCCAGCCCCAGACCTTCGGTTTCGATGGTGCCGAGCCGCCTGAACTCGGCAAAGATGTGCGACAGCTGCGACGGCGCGATCCCAACGCCGCTATCGACGATATCGATGCGCCAGAACGCGCCGCGCCGGCGCACGCCGATCAGCACGCCGCCGCTGACCGTGTAGCGCAGCGCGTTGCTCAGGATATTCTGCAGCACCGACCGCAACAGTCCCGCGTCGCACCGCACGGTGCCGCGCGGATTGACGAGGCGCAGCGCCAGCCCCTTGTCCGCCGCCATCGGGCGAAAGCTGTCGGCAAGCTCGGTCAGAAACGGGCCGAGCGCGATCGGCGCCGGGTCAGGCGTCACGCCGCCCGCATCGAACTTGCTGATGTCGAGCAGCGACCGCAACAAATCCTCGGCGGCGAGCAGCGCCTGGTCGACCTGATTCAACAGACCGGCTTGTCCGGCCGCTGCGTCGCGCGACAAGGCGCTGGTGAACAGTCGGGCGGCGTGGAGCGGCTGCAGCAGATCGTGGCTTGCCGCGGCCAGAAACCGCGTCTTGTCGCGATCCGCCTCGGCCAGCCGAGCATTGGCATCGCGCAGCTCGCTGGTGCGCTGTTCGACCCGGCGTTCCAGCTCGTTCAGCGTGGTGCGCAGCGCGGCGCGCATCCGCGCCTCTTCGCTGATGTCGGTGAACGACATGACATAGCCGCCGCCGGGCATGGGCCCGCCGACGGTCTTGATCGTCTTGCCATCGTGGCGCAGCCGTTCGAACTGGTGCGGCTGCCCGTTGCGCAGATGCGCGAGCCGCTTGCGCACATGCATCTCGATGTCGCCATCGCCAAAATCGCCATGCCGCGCGTTGTGCCGGATCAGGTCCGCGACCGGCGCGCCGACATAGACCATGCCCGGCGGGTAATCGAACAGGTCGAGATAGCGGCTGTTCCACGCGACCAGGTTCAGCTCGGCATCGACGACGCTGATCCCCGCCTCGACATTTTCAAAGGTCGACGCCAGCAATTTACGCGAGAATTGCAGGCTCGCCCCGCCTTCGTCGAGCATGCGCGCGACATCGTGTGCGCTCAGCTTTCCGCCCGCCAGCGCCGAAGCGACCAGCGCGCGGGCCGATGACGACCCCACGACCTGCGCGATCAGGCCGCGTGCCCGCCGCGCCGAGCGGCGATCGACGGCAGCCGCCGGATCGACGTCGCTGAACGCCCGCTCGGCTTGTTCACGCCCGACGAAACTGCCGGCCAGCTGGATCAGGTCGCGCTGATTGCTGATCAGCCGCTCGCCGCCGAACATGCGCGGGAACTGCGGCCGATTGAGTCCGCGCGCCGCAATCACGCCGAAGACGAGCAGATTGGCGCCGACACTCCAGACCACCCCATGGGTCAGCGGCGTAGCGGAGCCGATGCCGAGCAGATTGGTCGGATCGGCCGGCCCGCCCCGCAACACCGCCATCACGCCGTCGGGCAGCACCGGGGGCAGTGCCAGCGTGTAGAGCCAGACGATCAGACCGGTCGTCAGGCTCGCCCGCGCCGCAAGCGCGTCGCGGCCCTTGCCGGTCGCGGCGAGGATGAAATGGGGCACGAACTGCGCCATCGCGGCAAAGGCGATCAGGCCGATCGACGCCAGCGAATCCTGCGACGACACCAGCAACGCCCATGCGAGGCCGAGCAGCATGATGCCGAGGATGGTGGCGCGCCGCAGCATCAGCATCCGCTGGCCCATCGCACCTGATGTGTTGGCGCTGGACAACATGCGCCGGCGCACCATTGTCGGGAACAGCAGGTCGTTCGACACCATCGTCGCCAGCGCCGTCGAATCGACGATCGCCATTGATGCTGCGGCGCTGACTCCGCCGAGCAGTGCCGCCGCCAGCACCAGGCTGTGTCCCTGCGCCGCGGGCAGCTCCAGCACATAGACATCGGGGGACACACTCGGGTCGAGCAGCATCGTGCCGGCCAGCGCGATCGGCAGGATGACGACCGCCATCACGCCGAGATATCCGGCAAGGCCAAAGCGTGCGCGCACCAGATCGTCGGGATGCCGTGCCTCGACCAGCCCCATATAGAATTGCCGGGGGAGCACGAGGATTGCGGGCATGGCGATCAGAAAGATAATCGCGACTTCCAGTGACATGCGGTCGGCGCGGAAACTCTGCTGAAACCGCTCGATCCCGGCCTGCATCGCGGTGGCATCGGCGTGGGCGATCACGATGATGGCGATGCCAGCGACGAGCAGCAGCGCCAGTAGCTTGATCGCGGATTCGAGCGCGATGGCATAGACCAGCCCTTCGCTGCGCCCGGCCAGCTCGAACCGACGCGCGCCGAACAAGGCTGCGAACACCGCGAGCAGGGGGGCGGCGACGAGCATCGCGGGCAGGCTGACATCCGCGCCGGATACGATCGACAGCGCCGCGCCGATCGAGCGGAGCTGCAGCGCGATATAGGGGATGGTGCCGAGCAGCGCGATCAGCGTCACCAGCCGCGCGACGACGATGTCATGGCCAAAGCGCGCGGCGATGAAGTCGGACACGGTGGTCGCGCGTTCCTCGGCCACGGCTTCGGCCAGCCGACGCAGGAAGCGCGGGGCGGCCAGCAACAGGATGATCGGCGCGGCATAGATGGGCAGATAGCTCCACCCGTCGCGCACCGCGCTGCCGACCGCGCCATAAAAGGTCCAGCTGGTGCAATAGACGCCCAGCGCCAGCGTATAGGCCCGGCGGCGCAGGCGCGCATCGGCATGCTCCGCCGCGTTACGCTCGACGATCGCGGCAACCGCGAACATCACCACGATCAGCGCCAGAGCGACCAGAGACGCGACATGGAGGCTCATGCGGTCCTGCATAGCATGATCCGCCCGGCGCTGGGCAAGCCCGTCACATGGCGTTGCAGATCAGGGTTGCGCGTTGCTCCGCAGCGCGTCGCCCAATGCGGCGAGCTTGCGGTTGAGGCCTTGCAACTCCTCCGGCTGCATTCCGGTCGCCTCCAGCATCGCCGCCGGAATGCAACCGATCGCGTCGTCGATCAGCGTGGAGCCGGCATCGGTCAGCGCGAGGCGGACGACTCGCTCATCCTGCTTGTCTCGCGTCCGGGTCACCAGCCCCGCCGCTTCGAGTCGCTTGATCAGCGGCGTCAGCGTGTTCGATTCCAGATGCAGCTGCGCCCCCAGCGCGCTCACCGTCTGCCCGCTGCGGCCACGCAACGCCACCAGGGCGAGATATTGCGGGTAGGTGATGCCGAAGCGATCGAGCAGCGGCTTGTACACGCGGTTGAACGCCAGCCCGGTCGCATAGACCGAAAAGCACAGGAACTGGTCGAGGGGGTCGCCGTCGCGGGCGGCAGGGGGCGTGTCAGTCATGCCGAGAATATAAATCGTGCACGATTTAATCGCAAGGGTTGACAGCGCGACGCGCTCAGCTATGTAGATCGCACACGATCTAATCGTGCCCGATATAGAAAGGACCATTGATCATGCGCACCATGCCTCGCCTCGCTGCTCTCGCTTCCACCGCACTGCTGGCCCTGTCGGCTGCCCCCGCTTCGGCGCAGACGCTCGAACCGTCGGCCAAGGCGTTCGCCGCTGCCGCCGCTGCCGGAAAGCCGATCTACGAACTTCCCTATGCCGACGCCCGCGCCGTCCTGGCGAGCGTGCAGGCCGACAAGGTTGCCGCCTCCGCCGCGACCAACACGCAGGATCTGGTGTGGAAGATTGGCCCGACCGGCCAGGTCCGCGTGCGCATCGTCCGCCCCGCCGATGCGAAGGGCGCGCTGCCCGCGGTTCTTTACTATCATGGCGGTGGTTGGGTGATGGGCGACCGCAATACCCACGATCACCTGATCCGCGAACTGGCGGTGCAGGCACGCGCCGCGGTGGTGTTCGTCGAGTATGACAATGCCCCGGAGGTTCGTTACCCGATCAACAACGAACAGGCCTATGCCGCGCTCGACCATGTCGCCACGCATGGCGCGTCGCTCGGGATCGATCCGTCGCGGCTGGCGGTGGCGGGGGACAGCGCCGGTGGCAACATGGCGATTGCGGTCACGATGATGGCAAAGGATCGCGCGGGGCCAAAGATCGCGCACCAGCTGCTCTTCTATCCGGTGACCGACGATGTGTCGGACAATGCCTCGTATCGCGCATTCGGCAACGGACCGTTCCTGACGCGTCGCGCGATGGATTACTTCCTGGAGGCAAACTACCCCGCCGACCGGCGCACGGATGTACTGGCCTTCCCGCTGCGCGCCTCGCTCGACCAGCTGAGGGGACTGCCCGTCGCCACGGTGATCGTCGCCGAAAACGACCTGCTGCGCGATGAGGGCGAGGCCTATGGCCGCCGTCTGATCGAAGCCGGCGTGCCGGTCGCGGTGACCCGGTACAACGGCACGATCCACGATTTCGTGATGCTCAATGCACTGGCGGGCAGCGAACCGGCGCGCGCCGCCATCGCCCAGGGCGCCGCCCGTCTGCGCAGCAGCTTTGGCAACTGATTTCCACCCCAACGAAAGGACGATGACAATGACGAAGATCCTCTACTCCACCCGCGCCACCGCAACCGGCGGCCGCGATGGCACGGCGCGCACCGACGACGGCACCTTTGAAGTGGCACTCGCCACACCGAAGGAGCTGGGCGGCAATGGCGCGGGCAATAACCCGGAGCAGCTGTTCGCCGCCGGCTATGCCGCCTGCTTCCTGAGCGCGATGAAGTTCGTGGGCACTCAGGGCAAGCACGTCCGCCTGCCCGCCGATGCCAGCGTCAGCGCAACAGTCGGCATCGGCCCGCGCGCGGACAAGGGCTTTGGTCTGACCGTCACCCTCGATATCGCGCTGCCCGGTTTGAACCGGGACGAGGCCGAAGCACTGGTGGCCGAAGCCGACACCGTCTGCCCCTATTCCCACGCAGTGCGCGGGAACATCGCGGTCAGCCTGGTGATCGCCCAGGGCGCCTGACCCCGCGACGGTGACCCGGACGGTATCGTTACCGTCCGGGTCGTTACGCTTTCGGCGCTATCCATTGCGCCGCGCGTACCGAAACGCCTTCCCGTCGCTTCTGAAGCTTTGTAGCGTAACGGCTTAGGGAGGCGCGCATGGGTATTTTCGATTTTCTGTCCAAGCAGTTCGTCGATGTCATCGACTGGGTGGACGAGCCAGGCGTTCTCGCCATCCGCTACCCGATGCAGGACCGCGAGATCCAGAATGGCGCGCAGCTGACTGTGCGCAGCGGGCAGACCGCGATGTTCTATAATGAAGGGGTGCTGGCCGACGCCTTTCTGCCTGGGCTGCACACGCTCGAAACCGCCAACCTCCCGGTCCTCACCTCGCTGCTGCACTGGGACAAGGGCTTTTCCGCGCCATTCAAGTCCGACGTCTATTTCTTTTCGCAGAAGGAGCAGACCGGCCTCAAATGGGGGACGCAGCAGCCGATCACGGTGCGCGACAAGGAATTCGGCCCGCTGCGTGTGCGCGCGTTCGGCAGCTACAGCTTCCGGGTCGAAGATGTCGCCGTGTTCGCGGTCAAGATGATGGGCTCGCTCGACAAGCTCACCACCACCGACCTGGAGCCACAGCTGCGCGCGGCGATCGCGACCGCGCTTGCGACCGGCCTTGGCGGGGGTGAAATCGCGTTTCTTGACCTTGCCGCCAATCAGGCTGCGCTGTCTGAACAATTGCGCGCAGCGGTCGAACCAGCGTTCGCGCAATGGGGTCTGACCTGCACCAGCTTCTTCGTCGAAAGCCTGTCGCTGCCCGAAGACGTCCAGGCAATGCTCGACAAGTCGAGTTCGATGCGCGTCGTCGGCGACCTTGACCGCTTCGTGCGGTTTCAGAGTGCGCAGGCGATCGAAACGGCGGCCGGCCAGTCGGGCGGCGTCGCCGGCGCCGGGGCGGGCGCAGCGGCCGGCTTTGCGATCGGGCAGCAGATGGCGGCGGGGATGACCGGCGCTCCAACTGCTGCCGCACCAGGCGGCGGTGAGGATGCGTTTGCGCAGATCGAGAAGCTGCACAAATTGCTGACCATCGGCGCGATCAGCCAGACCGAGTTCGACACCAAGAAGGCCGAACTGCTCGGACGCATCCGCTAAACGCGATGGGCTTGACGATCGCCTGTCCCAATTGCGGCGCCGACGCCGTGTTCCGCTCGGCGGCACTGCCGTGCCGCATCTGCGATTATTGCCAGACGATGCTGGTGCGCAGCGATGACGGCGTGCGCGCGGTGGGGGAGGCGGCGGTGCTGCCGTTCGACGTCAGTCCGGTGACGATCGGCATGCGCGGCCTGGCGGACGGCATCGGCTTTCAGGTGATCGGTCGCGTCCGCTGGGCATGGACCGATGGCGCGTGGAACGAATGGCTGATGCTGCTCGACGATGGTGGCCATGGCTGGCTGGGCGAGGCGATGGGGCAGTTCATGCTGCTGCGCGAGGCGCCGCTTAAGACTGCCCGCGCAAAGGTGCTGCGCGACGTAATCGGCGGAGGCGAGGCGGTGCCCGGAACCACCGCCGAGATTGGCGGGGTCAAGATGCACGTCGCCGATGCGCGCGACGTGCTTTGCATCGCGGCGGAGGGCGAGCTGCCCTTCACCGCGCCGCCTGGCTGGCGGGTGTACAGCGTCGACCTGAAAGGGCCGGGCGGCGAGTGCGTGTCATTGCAGCGTGATGGCGCGAGCGCGACCTTCTATACCGGACGCTATGTGACGCTGGCCGAGCTGGCCCCGCGCGGGCTGCGCCGGTTCGATGGATGGAGCCTGCCCGACTATGCCGGCTGAGCCCAACACCATCGCCTCGCCGCCTGCACCGGCGGTGCGCGCGCTGAGCTGCCCCGCATGTGGGTCGGCGGTGACGCTGCGCGCGGCGGGCTATTCGGTTACGGCGGGCTGTCCATCGTGCGGGAGCATCCTCGACGTCGCCGATCCGCTGGTGAAGCTGGTCACGCGCTATGCCGAAATGACGCGCGCGCTCGATATTCCGCTCGGCACGCGCGGCACGCTTGACGGCATCGAGTGGGAGGCGATCGGCTGGCTCGCGCGGTCTATGAACGGATCCTATCCGTGGGAAGAATATCTGCTGTTCAACCCGTATCACGGCTATCGCTGGCTGATCTTCGACGGCCAGAGCTGGAGCCTGGGCGAACAGCTCACCGCGACGCCGAATTTCGTGACCTATGACACGCTGAGCGCCGGGGGCCGCCATTTTCGCCGCTTCTTTAAGGAGCGTGAGGCGCGGGTCGATGGCGTGCTCGGCGAATTCTATTGGCGCGTCGCGATCGGGGAACAGGTGATCACCTCCGAATGGGCTGCGCCCGGCTGGACGCTGTCGCGCGAGGCGAACGCGAAGGAAGTGAGCTGGTCGGTCGCCCGGCTGCTCGCCCCGCGCGAGATCGAGGACGCCTTCGGAGTGGAGGCGGAGCGCCATCCCTGGCCGCCTCCGCCGCACATGGTGTCGCCGCATGCCGGCTGGCTGTCGACCTGCGTCAAGCTGGGGTTGGCCGCGATGGCGTTTCTGGTCGTCGTGTCGATCTTCATGGGCGGTGGGCGCTGGAGCGATATCGGCACGCTGCCCATCGCGCGCGACGGCAGCGCCCAGTCGGTGACGGTCGGATCGGTGACGTTCGACCAGCCCTGGCAGCGGGTAGAGCTGCGTGCACGCGTCCCCCGGCTCGAAAATGGCTGGGTCGATCTCGATTACGCGCTGGTCGATCGCACCACCCAACGCGTCTATGAAGCCTATGGCGTCGCCGAACGCTATTCGGGCCGGGATGATGAAGGCGACTGGAGCGAAGGATCGCGCGAATCCGAAATCTCGATCGCGAGCGTGCCGCGCGGCACCTATGATCTGGTGATCGACTATCGCGGCAATCGCTGGATTGCGAACAATCCCGGCGGCTGGGGCCAGGCTGACTGGCTTGCGACCAGTGACGCGCCCGAAGTGGTGGTCGAGGTACGGCGCGGCGGGGTGTTCTTCTCCAACCTCCTCCTCGCGCTGGCCCTGATCGCGATTCCCCTGCTCTGGGGCCTTGCCCGCCATGTCCGGTTCGAACAGGCACGGCAGGCAGAGAGCGATTACGACCCGATCGGGGTCGCCGCCCTGTTCAAGGAAAGCGAATGACCCGCGGCAGCTTCTTCTTCGGCCTGTGGTGCCTGTGCGTCGCGGCGCTGTTCATCGTCACCGCCATCTTCGGCTATTCGCCCTTCGCGCAGGGCGGGCGCAGCGCCGCGCGCGCCGGCGCTTATGGCCCCACCCATAAATAGGAGACGCTCATGGTCACCACCCTTCCCGCATTTCTCGCCACCATCCTCTATGCCGCCGTGGGCATCGTCGTCTTCGTCGTCGGTTTCGTGATCCTCGACGTGCTCACGCCGGGCAAGTTGTGGGACGAGATCGAGAAGAAGCAGAATGTCGCGGTCGCGATCTTTGCCGGCGCGGTCGCGATCGGGCTGGCGATTATCGTCGCCGCCGCCATTCATGGCTGAGGGCGATCCGTCACCCCAGTTGCGCAAGCCCACGGCGCCCGGCGCGGCGCTGCTCGCATCGGCTTTCGTGGTCGCGACCTGTGGCCTAGTCTACGAGCTGCTGGCGAGCACGCTGGCGAGCTATCTGCTCGGCGACAGCGTCACGCAATTTTCGACCGTCATCGGCAGCTATCTGTTTGCGATGGGGATCGGCAGCTGGTGCTCGCGCTATGTGAAGCGTGACGAACTGCGCCTGTTCGTGCGGGTCGAACTGCTGATCGCGATCCTCGGCGGCTTTTCCGCGGCGGCCTTGTTTCTGCTGTTCCCGCTGGTCGATCATTTCCGCGTTGCGCTGTACAGCATCGTGCTGGCGATCGGCTTTCTCGTCGGGCTCGAAATCCCGCTGCTGATCCGCATCCTGCGCGGCTATGATTTCCGGGAGGTCGTGTCGAACGTCCTGACCTTTGACTATGTCGGCGCGCTCGCGGCGTCTTTGCTGTTCCCGCTCGTGCTGATGCCGCATCTCGGCATGATCCGCACCGGCTTCCTGTTCGGATTTGCCAATGCCGCCGTCGCGCTGGCGCTGCTGCTGACGCTCCCGCGCGCGGCGCGGCTGGGGCTGGAAAAGGCGGTGGCAGTTGTGATCCTGATCGCGCTCGCCGCCGGGTTCGCGGGCGCGGAGCGGCTGCAGAAATGGGCCGAGGTTGCGAGCTATGCCGAGCCCGTCATCTACGCCGAATCGAGCCGGTTCCAGCGCATCGTCCTCACCCGCCGCGACGACGATCTGCGCCTCTATCTCAACGGCAATCTGCAATTCTCGTCGCGCGACGAATATCGCTATCACGAGGCGCTGGTGCATCCGGCGATGGGGCGGGTGGCCAGCCCGCGCAACGTGCTGATCCTGGGCGGCGGCGACGGGCTCGCGGCACGGGAGGTGCTGCGCTACCCCTCGGTCGAACGCGTGACCCTGGTCGATCTCGACCCGGCGATGACTGATCTGCCCCCTGCTGAGTGGCCCAGAGGCTATGATAGTCTGGACCACGAAAGGGACATTGAATGCCGAGCAAGAAGCACAAGCCGGAAGAGATTATCGGCAAGCTACGTGAAGTTGAGATCGTGCTGGCGCAGGGGGCATCGACCGCAGAGGCGTGCCGGCGGATCGCGGTCAGTGAGCAAACCTACTATCGCTGGCGCAAGGAATATGGCGGGCTGAAGACCGACCAGGCGCGGCGGATGAAGGATCTGGAGAAGGAGAACCAGCGGCTTCGCCGTGCGATTTCCGACCTGACCCTGGACAAGCTGATCCTGCAGGAGGCGGCAAAGGGAAACTTCTAAGCCCCGCGCGGCGGCGACGCTGCATTGATCATGTGCGACGAGAGTTTCCGGTATCCGAGCGACGGATATGCCGGGTGCTGGGTCAGCATCGATCGACGCAGCGCAAGGTGCCGCGCGGGGCGGATGACGAGCAGGCGCTGACGGAGGACATCATCGCACTGGCAAAGCAATATGGTCGATACGGCTACCGCCGGGTGACGGCGTTGCTGTGCCATGCGGGTTGGACGGTGAACCATAAGCGGGTCGAACGGATCTGGCGGCGTGAGGGGCTGAAGGTTCCGCAGCGCCAGCCAAAGCGCGGGCGTCTATGGCTCAATGACGGATCCTGCATCCGCATGCGGCCGGAATATCCGGGACATGTATGGGCCTACGACTTCGTCGAAGGGCGCACGCATGATGGCCGCAAGTTCCGCATCCTGACCATCATCGATGAGGCCAGCCGGGAGTGCCTGGCGCTCGTCGTGGCGCGTCAGCTCAAGCATGAGGATGTTCTGGCGGCCTTAGCCGACCTGTTCATCTCGCGCGGCCCTCCGGCACATATACGGTCCGATAATGGCAGCGAATTTATCGCGACCGCCGTCCAGCAATGGCTGGGGCAGATCGGTGTGAAGACGCTCTACATCACGCCGGGATCACCATGGGAGAATGGCTATAACGAAAGCTTCAACGGGTCGCTTCGCGACGAACTGCTCAACGGCGAGATCTTCTACAGCCTCGCCGAAGCCAAGGTGCTGATCGAAGCATGGCGGCGGCATTACAACACCGTCCGCCCGCATAGCAGTCTGGGATACCGGCCACCGGCACCGGAAACGGCGACACCGCCATATCCGGCCTCCGGTTCCGCTTCGCTCCACCTCCGTCCGGATATGGCGGCGATGGGCTTAATCCACTAACAAACCTATCGGTCCACTCGGTGGGGGCAGATCAGGATCAGCTATGGCCCATTCGATTATTACACGGGCGGCGACCTCTCCAGTAAGCCGGGGGAAACCGAGTTCGAACCCGCCGCCTGGAAGGATATCGAAAGCGCCGTCGGCCAGGCCACCGGCCCGGTCGATGTGATGAAGGCGAACCATCACGCCAGCTGGGACGCGAACAGTTCAGGGCTACTCTCGCGGCTTCGTCCGCGCGTGATCCTTGTCACTGCGCGCGCCGACGGTCATCCCGCTCAGAACACCTATGAGCGGATGACATCCAAACGGATATGGCCGGGCGACCGCGATATCTTCATTACCAACCTGTCGCCGTCTACGCGCGCCACGACCTATGACAGCAAGCACGCCAAGAGCGCGCAAGGCCATGTCGTCGTCCGCGTCGCGCCGGGCGGCGCCAGCTATCGCGTGTTCGTGCTGGAGGATGGCGATGAATCGCTGCGCGTGAAGGCTGAATTCGGGCCTTATCCGTCGCGTTGAGCCGCTCTCACACCTAACTCCGAGAGCCAGCCATGAAATTCTTAGCCGACACCGCCGACACCAACGACATTCGCGAGCTGGCGGATGCCGGCCTGCTCGACGGGGTGACCACCAACCCGTCGCTGATCCACAAGGCGGGGCGCAACTTCCTGGAGGTCGTCGCGGAAATCTGCGGCATCGTCGATGGGCCGGTGTCGGCCGAAGTGGTCGCGCTCGACTATGACGGCATGATGCGCGAGGCGGAGATCGTGCGGAAGATCGCCGACAATGTCGCGGTCAAGCTGCCGCTGACGATCGAGGGGCTGAAGGCGTGCAAGG
>FWWL01002879.1_pt1 | contig 33656 bp, 33 predicted proteins | sample 2228331 | NCBI WGS metagenome assembly FWWL01 (sample SAMEA103939775, study PRJEB20133) | metagenome
AAAAAAATAAATAATAATAATAATAATAATAATAATAATGATACTCTTTTAGCAAGTCTTTTGAACATACAAAATCCACCAAATTAACAAAAGCAAGAAAGTTCCAGAATTATTAGAATTATTACAACAAAAAATAATAACGGCCAATACCACCCACAACAGCCATTTTAATTAAGACAAACACAACAACTAGAATTTGTACTGCTTGACTGACTAGATCGAATAATAGTGTAGCAAAATTGGTGAATGGTTTAAGAATATTTAGAGTATCGCTGGACTATTTGTTAAAGGCTATAAACAGTGTAACAGAGTTAAAAAATAGGAGAATACTAAAAAAAAGAATATTATAGGGAAAGATTTATTAAAGTAACTCAAGATAAAATGTCGGACTTAGAAAGTAAAGAAGAAAGAAGGAAGCTCGAAAGAAAGTTGTAAAATAATGACTAATTGAGAAAGTTTGGTGATGTTTTTTAATGATCTAAAAGCAAATCTAAAGCTAACTCGTTTCTTGCCACTGTTTAAGAATTGAGTAAGGGTTTTGGTAGCCTCGAGAGGCTAAGAAAGCTAGAATTTTTTGTTTGGTTTTTGGTTCAATATCTTGCCAGTTTTCAATTTTGTATTTTTGAGCAACTTTGTTTTTTAGTTCAATTGAGATTTGCTCTTCAAAATTTTCTAAGACAGAAATGATAACTTCGTTTGGTAGTTGGCGATATTTTAGTTTTTGTATTAGCCATTTTCTACCTTTAGACTGACCATAATGATATATCAGATTTTGAGCCATTCGCTGGTCATTGATAAAATTTTGGGACTCAAGCCAATTTAGAGACTGATTGATTTTTTCTTCAGAAAAGCCTTTAGCTTTAGCTTTGGTTGTGAGTTCATTTTTGCTATAATCCCTGGTGGACAGGAGTTTTAAAAAGTATTTTGTTAGCTGGTCTTGGCTGTTTTGCATTTTGCCAAAAGTTAAGTTTGTGTACGAATTTCAGTAATTATGTTTGGGTTGGAGATGGCTGTTTGACCAATTAAGACAATATCAAAACCTTTACTAAACAATTCTTTGGCTTGGTTAGCTTGCTGAATACCACTAAGCGAGGCCTTAAGTAGATTTTTAGGCAACAAATTAACAAATTGAAAGCCGTGAGTGTAGTCCACTTCAAAAGTTTCTAAATTGCGATTATTTACTCCCAAAATAATTTTATCTTGAGCCTTTAATTTATTGATTATAGGTAACACGAAATCTAGCTCTTGCGGGTCGTAAACTTCAACTAGTGGTTGTAAATTTAACTGTAAACTCAGGGTAAGTAACTCTGCAAAATTATCCGAACAAGCTTTATAAATCAACAAAATCAAGTCGGCTTGGTGAGCTTTGGTTTGATAGACTTGGTAGGGGTCTATGATAAAATCTTTACGAAGTAGGGGAAGAGAAGTTTGAGATCGAATTTGGTCAAAAAGCTCTAGGCTACCACCAAAAAAGGTTGTATCTGTTAAGACAGACAAGGCACTGGCTCCATTTTGTTCATAAATTCTAGCAATTTCAAGAGGGTTTTTAGAATCAATTAAACTACCAGCACTAGGGCTTTTGGGTTTGATTTCAGCAATTACTTGGGGTTGATTTTGGTGTCTTAAATGAGTTGGGGTATAATTATTTAATTTTATTTTTGCCTGCAAGGTGGTTAGGGGGGTTTGTTGTTTTTGATTAGCTACTATTTTGGCGGTATTTTGCAGAATTTTACTCAAAAATGACATATTTTTGGTTAATTACGATTAAACTCAATATATTGACGATATTTTTTCATAGCAGTTAGTACCAATTCTACAAATTCGTTTAACGGTGTGTTGAGAGTTTTTTCACAAGTTTTGATCAATTCACGATTCACTTGAGCGGCAAAACTTTTGTCTTTTAGTTTTTTGAGTACACTTTTAGCTTCAAGATCTTGAATTGACTTAGAAGGCCTAACCAAGGCACAAGCATTGATAAAACCAGTAAGCTCATCGGCGGCAAACAGGGTTTTTCTAAGTAGAGTATCAGCTTCAATTTGAGTACTATTTTCTCCAAAACCGATTTTTTGACCATCTATAACTACAAAGCCATAATGGCTAAAAGCATCCTCGATGATTTCTGCAGGAATTTGATTTTGTAAAAGTAATTCTTTGGTTTGGTTACCACAATGAATACTAGGGTCTTTACCACAAGCATCCCAGTCTGTGTCGTGAATTAACCCTGCCAAAGCCCATCTTTCAGCTTCATCACTATCACCAAAATGGCTAGCCAATTCAAACATCACTACTTCAGTGGAGATGAGATGCGAGAGTAGGGCAGGAGTAACATAAATAGAAAAAAGTTTAGAAATGTTATTTCTTTGAGTAGCAAAAAGTTTGTAAGAAATTGGCTCGGAGACGGAAATTGGAGTAGGGTTGACTGGTTGTAGTGGCATACATCGTTGTTAGTAAAGTATGGTTAAATTATTTTGCACATATCTTAATTTTTGACTGTTTTTCAAGAGACTTGATTGTTTTTTTGGCTTTAAGATTGATCAAGAAATTCTCAATCTTCAAAAAGAAGGGTTAAACAAAAAAACTCTTTTGTCAAAGAACAAAACATGAATCAGCTAATTCGTATATAATTTTTACAAATTTCCTTAATCTTTTTCACGGCTGACTCAAAACCGACAATTCGTGTGGGCATAATATTATCTTTCAATCCAAGTTCTGCTAATAAATTTGAGTTATCAGACAAAATATCTTCTGGAGCTTGACCGTTGTACAGACTAATCAAAATAGCTACAAGACCAGCTACAATTTGCGAGTCACTACTAGCTTTAAAATACATTTTTCCATTTATTTTTTCTCCAGCTAACCATAATCTAGAAGTACAACCTTGAACTCGGTTTTGTTCTATTTTTTGGTTGTCAGCAACAGGATTTAGTTTTTTACCTAAATCTATTATCAGCATGTATTTTTGCTCCCAATCGTCGCAATTTGAGAAATACTCGACAAGTTTATTTTTTTGTTCTATAATAGACATATTCTTATTTTTTAAGTTGACAAAGTCACATTTAGGACTATTTAACTTTTTTGATAAAAATGCAAGTCTATGAAAAATACTAAAGAATATGATGCAAAAGCTTTTTTAGCAATTTTTGGTCTTTTTACTATTCTTTTTTTGCTTATTTTAACCGAGATTTTTGCTTTTGATGAATATAAACCCAGTAGATTTTTCTCAAAACCAAACCGTACGGAGCCTGTAGTAGCTTCTGCATTTGAAGATGTTAGAAGTTACCGAACTAAGCAAATGGATATTAAAATTTATTTGACTACCCAAAATTTATTAGTTGGCTCGTGTAGATCTACTGTGGCTGTGGATAGAACAATTTATACGGACCTAAATCCAATTAGAGACAGACTAAATGCTCTTTTTGAAGGTCCTACAGTTGTGGAAAAAGCCAGCGGATATGTTTCTAGTTTTGAGGGGTGGAATCAAGTTTTTATGGGTACAGTATTACAACGAGACGGAACTTTGTTGATTCGTTTTAGTGAAGAAGTTATTAATCCAGAAAGCAATTTTTATTTGGGTAGATTTGATAATGATTGCGGAAGAGGTGTGTGGCAACAAATTTATCAAACAGTGAAAACTGATCCACGGGTTAAGTATGTAATTTTTATGGTTAATGACGACCCTTGGATTTGGAATGAATATATTACTAAATTTGAATGTCCTCCCATCAAAACAGAACAGATGACCGACGAAGATTTCATTTTTAGACAGAAACAGTGTGGTATAAAAAATAATGAGGTGGATTAAAAAATATTGCTTCTTCAATCAGAAAATATCATAGACTAAATAAAAATCAAAAATTACATAGCATATAAGACAGTAAATTAAGATTTAAGATTTTGAGTTACAAAGGCTATTCTTGACAATTAAACAAAAAAAAGATGCTCGTTCTGTTTAGATGTTTGTGGTATCATGAAATGATAATTTTATGTACTTTTTATCTGGAAAATTTTTTCTAAGATTTTTTGCTTTATTTTTTTTAGGACTTAGTCCTTTTTTGACCGTTTATTCATTGGGATATAATTTAGATTTGGAACAAGTAAAACTTACTCATTCCATAGATATTACAATTAATACCATTCCAAGTGGTGCTACTGTTTACAACAACGAAATTGAAGTAGTCACAACCAATGTTGTTGGTTCCAAACTAACTGCTAGAGATGGAGAACTAATAAGCTTAAAAGTGGTTAAGGATGGTTTTTTATCTGAAAAGTTTGATATATGGGGCCAGCCAAACCAAAATACTACGGCAAGATTTTCTCCTTTGGTTTTGTTACCAAGTACAAGTGAAATAAAAACTTCAGACGATAACAAAAAATTACTAACTTTAATTGACAAAGATAATCTTTTATACCTACGAAATAATCAGCTTTTTGTTCAACTTTATAGTTTCGCCGGAATTCGTGGTAATCCCGAGCCTGTATTTTTAGCTTCTCCAGCCTTAATTTCCAGAATTGATGAAAATCATTGGGAAGATTTGTTTGATGGTATTTATTGGCAGAGTTCAAGTGATCTGATTTTACACCGTTTTCAAGGAAACTGGTATTTATTTGATTTAAGAAAAACAAATTTGAATATTTTAGATTTAGTTAGATTAAACGAAACTAGTGTTTTAGCCCTTGACAACGAAAAAAAAGTATGGATCATCAATCTTTCACCTTTACTCAATCCTTCAGCAGATTTGATTACCTTTTTAATTGGTGGCATTAATGGTATATCCTATACCAGATCTCCAGACAATATTTGGTTTTGGAGTGGTGAACGGATATTTGGGGTCCCCCGAGGTAGTGTCAGATTGCTTGCTCAAAATCTAGATATTTATGAATATCTTAGGTTTGAAGACTTTGGTAGAATTGCTAGAAATATAGAAAATCAGGATGTTTTGGAGTCAAAATTTGTAGTAAAAGCGGTACATCAGGGTTTAGCTTTTAAAATTGACCATAGTCTTTATTACATCCCCGATTTTGCTCGAAATCAGCCTATTTTAATTACTTCAGATGTTTTTGCTTTTTCTACTGCTAGTACTACTCTAATTTGGCTTGATAACCAATTTGGGCTTTATGCTCATAATCTTAACTTAAATAATAGACAATTTCTTGGAGACTTAAATTTAGAAAAATTTAATAAAAAACAAATAAAAATAACTTATTATCCAAAATGGAAACGGGTTTTAATTTATTCACCAAGCCAAGTTTTTGCTGTGTGGTTTGATAAAGACATTATTAATCGTAGTGTAGTTGGTTACTATCCAGTTTTATGGATCGACAATACTTTTTGTAAAAGTGAAATTGTAGAAAATTTTCAGTTTTGTCTCAGAGATAACAACTTAATTAGCTATCGTAACACAGACTTATGGTAAATTTAATAATAGAAAATTTTGTTTGACGTAAAAAACTTAAAATATACCGCTTTGATGGTGTAAATATCAAACTTATATCAATAAATAAAAAAGTTTACTTAAATTTTTTCTTGATTTATTTGTGAAACAATCACTATTTAACAAAATTTAACCAGTCAAAAAGATTTTCTTGTTTTCTTTTTTTACGATAATTCTGGGCTATTTTAAAAACAGTAGGATGATCTGTCGGGTTTGCACCCGCTAAAATTAAATCAAGGTAAGTCAATAGTATAAATTTTTTGGTTACATGCTTGTTCTAGTTTTATCTGTTTTTGTATTCCAGAAGAGTACTGAGTTTCTACAAATTCTAATATACTTTCTAATAGATTATATAGATGTTGCTCTGGATTAGTGATTTTTGGTTCATCGCCTCTACATACCCCTTTTGCATATTCTTCAAAAGCTTTCCAAAAAGTTGGAATAGATATATTCTTTAGGTCGGGAACGTAACCTTCTTTATTATAAAATGATCTGTCTTTTTCTGTGTCAACACTAACTGCAGCGACTGTTGCCAAGGAATATAGTTTGTCATAAAGACAAACTAATAAGTGAAGCCTATTTACTTCTGATTGTTCCCCGGCGTTATAAGAGTTTCTCTTTTCATATGCATCATAAAGTTCCTTAAAAGTTACAAATGCACCACCAGCTCTAATTCCTATAGTCTCCGAGACTTTGGCTTCTATCTGTTTGAATAGATCATAAGTTAAAGTAGACTCTTGAGAATTTGGATCTAATTCGCTTTGTGAGATGTCACCTACTACAGCTTCTGACAGATCGTGTAAAATAATAACTAAAAACAATTTAGCAAGATGTTCCTCAGGAATCTCTGAAATTTTTGCAAGATTTTTTGCTATAACCATCATTTTAATTACATGCATCAGGTCCGATTCCTCAAAGTGAGGATCTACTATTGAGCTTGCATATTCTCCCCCACCCAAACCCCATCTACGAACAGAAGAAAGTAAGACCATAGCATATTCCATTAACTCATCACTAATCTGACTACCATACTCGTTTTGATTACTTAATCCACTAAACTATCTAAATCAACTAACTAAATTTGCTCTATCAACTGGACTGGTTCCTTGAAGTTTAGTTAAATAAAACTTAATACCTTTTCGTATATCATCTAGGGCTTTCTGCATTAGTTTTTCTTTTTTCTCACCACCGATTTGCAAATCCACCAAAATTTCAAGAGAATTAATTACATTATTTTTTATTCTTTCTACCAATCTTTTTTTTGTACTTTTTTCGAGATTTGGAGCTTTTTCTCTTATTAACTTAAGAGAATTTTTTGCAAAAGTAATTATATTTAATAGTCTTATCCATTCTTTTAAAAGTTCTTCTCGTCGCTCTTCTAAATAATTTTCAATTAATTTTGCAATTCCTTGTCTTGCTTGATTAATTTCTGTTGGACTTATACCTCTATCTAGGCGGTTCATAATGTGAACATTATTATAAAAAAAAGTTAATGTCAAATGTGGGTTTTAGTCTTTAATAAAATATTTTAAGGTAGTTTTTGACAATTAGGCAATAGGTTGATATGCTATGCATAGTAATCATTTTAAACAAAAATAAAATTATGTCAGATACTCCTGCTCGTAAAGACAATTTTACTTCAGATCCTGCTAATTCTTTTGAAAAACAACCAGAATCAGAAAGTTTTTTAAAAAAGGAAGAAGAGGTATCTTTGCCATCTGTAGACAAACAGGATGATCTAACTAAAGATAATACAAATAGCTTAAAAACAGAACTTGATCCCTTAATTGAACTTGAAATTCAAAATCTAGAAAATCAAAAACCGGCTAGTATTTTTCATAATAAAAAAATATCTTTAATTGTTGCCACTTTGGTTGTATTGATTTTTGCTAGTGTTGGGGTTTTGGGTTATGTGTTTTTTGCTCAAAGACAGGGTAATTTAAATTTTGGTGAAAATAGACAAGCTTCTTTAGTAGAAGAGAAAAAGAAAATAGAAGAAAAAATTATCATTGAAAATGAAGATGCAAAAATTTTGGATGAGTTGAAACACAAATTGGTTTATGGCTCTACAGATTCAAACACTAATTCAAACGACACAGGATTTGCGAAATATTATTCCCCTACAATCAATACTTTACTCCAATTTTCTGCAGAAAAATACAGAATTAGAGAAGATTTTAGAGGAGTAGTTTTTTCTTTTATAGACGGAGGATTTGATATTAATAACTATGGTAAAATGTTTGTAGTCAAGAAAGCTAATTTAGACACTCAAATTCTTGATTTTTTAATAAAGGAAAATGAAAATCTAAATGATTTTGAGATAATCAGTAAAACAACAGATAAGCCCGGCAAACTACATATTCGATTTTCTCAGCCTTTCTTAGCTTTCGAAAATTCTTCCAAGTTTAGAAAAAAAGAAAAAATTTATCTAATTAGAGATTTTTCAGACCAATTTTTGATAGCAGAGCTAATTTTTGATCAGAATTTTGATATTGAGCCGCACGAAAAAAATTTTATAGCTATATTATCCACAGCGATAATCGATCCTAAGATTGATAATGAAATTCAGGTTGTACTTTCTGACTCTAATCTTACGACCACTTTTGACAGAACCAAATGGGAAAATTCGTTTATATCCAGCAATAGTGCTAGTTTTAGATTTCTCAATAGAGACGAAAGGCCAGAAATACAATATCCTTCCACTACATTGGGATTAAGCACTGCTCGTCTTTTTGGGGATCATTTAAATCAAAATGAAGAGCAATATTTTGAAGATATTATAGTCAAAAGTATAAAAGATACCTATCAAAATAAAGATTTTACGGAAGAAGGTAAAAGCAGGCAAAAAATTGGAGACATAGAATATTTTGTATATAGTTTTAGTTATAAATCTTTCGAGACTGATAAAGACAAAACTTTTGGTTATGTTTATCTATCCAAATTACGAGATGACTTACTATTAGAAATTAATTTGAGAACAAAAGGTAAAGATTCTGTAGGCTTTAAAGAAAGTCAAGAAATTATAAAAAATATTAGATTTAAAGAGAATATAAGTACCCAATCAACATCAGAAATTATTCAAAATCAATTTAAAGATAAGATAGAAACCACTGGTCAAGTGCTTGGCACCAATTCTGTCGAAATTGATACTGCCACCATTTTAGCCAGACCTGCAACTTTGAGAATATTTAACAAGTCTTGTGTAGACTTAAAATTTAGCACTAAAACCCCCTTGTACGGTTTAGCAGGAAAAACTGAAACTGTTTGTTCAGCGAGTTTTGGTACTGGGTTTTTCATAAATAAAGACGGTTATTTGCTTAGCAACAGTCATGTAATGACACCTAACAAGTACCAAGTATTAGAAACTAGTATGAGTATTCCGATGAATGAATCTTTTTGGAAAAAATATATACAAGAATTAAAAATTAACAACCCGAGTTTAGTTATAAATGAGTTGGTTGTATTAGCGACTCTATTTGAGCAAGAAAATATGAAGGTTTTGGAAATGGTTCCAAATTACACTAATTATGCTGGTAAAGAAATTCCTTTTGAGTTTGATACCAATTTTAACTTAATTAACCCAAAAAATTACATCAAACTTGATTTGATAGATACTAAAGGCGATTCCAGCAATACAGAAGACATAATTTTAGCAACCTTTAACCAATTGCCAGAAAACTTAGTAGGTACTTTAAGGAAGCAAGATATAGCATTAGCGAAAGTTAGTAAACCAGAGTACGAAGATTATCCTTTTATTGAATTAGAGGACCCTGAAATTGTTACTTTAGGTGGGTCAATAACTATAATTGGTTTTCCAAGTAATGCTCACAATACTGCCGCCTATTCTGAACAAGCCTCAATGATACCTACCATTACTAAAGGTACAATTAGTGCTATCAAACCGAATCCCACTAACGAGTTTAAGATTGTGCAGTTTGATGCTTCTATATCCGGTGGTAATAGTGGGGGTCCTGTTATAAATTCGTCCGGAAAAGTTGTAGCTTTAGCTACATGGGGACTAAACAATAAAGATTCTGCCATTTATAATGGAGGAACTTTTGTAGAAGAAGCTCAAAAACTTATTTTAAAAAATAATGTTAAGATAAATGATGGAAAGTATAATGATGCGGTTAAAAAGGCTCTTTCTGATTTTTCTAAAAAAGATTATGTGTCTGCCAAAAGCAATTTTGAAAAAGCAGTATCACTTTATCCACCAGCCTTGGATTCTTTATCTCCTTTAATTAAAATTTCTCAAAATAAAATTGATAGAGGTGAAAGTATAGATCAAGCTACTTCTAATAGTGCTAATTTGAGTGGCAATGAAAGTACCACGACTAATAATACTCAAGGCGAGAGTGAAATTCTTGCCCAATTACCTAAGATTATTCGTGAACATAGAATGGTTGTGATGGTTGGTCTAATCTTATTTTCAATAGTGTTGCTTTTGATTCTTTTGTTAACCATTTTGATGGCTAATTCTAAAAAGAAAAAACAAGAGCAGATAAGACTAGCTAGACTACAAGAACTCTATAGACAAAGACAAATGCAGATACAGGCTCAATCGCAAATGAGATCGTTGCCTCCTCAAGGCTATCAATACCAGCAACAAAATTTTTCTCAAATAAATAGTTTAAGATAAAGTTTTTGCAATGTATTTAGTTGTTATTTTACAACATTTAAGGAATGTCAGAGATTTAATAAATCGTTTTTAACGATAAGAAGTATTAAAGAATATGAATTATGCTTCAGCAGTTCACAGGTGTGGTTGAAATCAACAATGATTAGAATAAAAAGGTACAATTGTATTCAAAATAAAATAAGCTATTAAAAATTATTTGACAAAAATAGTAGTCTAAACTAAACTACTAAAGGTTTGGATTAAATAGATTTTTTGTGAAAAATATACAACCATCTGTTTTTTTAAACATAAATTTTTAAGTGTTAATTTTTCGCTTAAAAAGGTTGTCTTGTTCAGTATTAATTTCTCATACAACTAGTTGGTTGTTATATACTTTTGTTATATCTTTTCCGCAACAAAAATTTTTTTAAGGTTTATTTCTTTATCTTTCAGATAAACCTAAACAGCTACAAGCCGATGTAGCTCAGCTGGTGGAGCAAGTCTTTCGTAAAGACTAGGTCGCAGGTTCGAATCCTGTCATCGGCTCCATAAAATTTTCCTGCAAGTTCCCTAAAATACTTTGCCTTTGAAGTAGAACATTTTTGAACTGATCTTGATACTTGCATTTTGAAAATTATCTAGCTTATAAATATTTTTGTGAAATCTTTAAGGATAAGATAAAAAACATTAACTAACATTAAAACAAATTTTATGCCTGAATTATTTCAAACATTAGCTACTATAGTTTCTGTTTGTGTTGCCGCTTACTTTGCTTATCAATACAATTTGCTAAAAAACACTTCTAATTCCGGCAGTCTCTCTCAAGCAGAGATAGAAAAGAGAATAGCCGAAAAAACAAAAGAATTAGAGATGAAAAAAGATCAAGAAATTGCGGTTATTAAAAAAGAATTGACAGAAAAACAGTCGGAAAAGGAAAAACTTTTAAGAGCAGAAATTTTGGAAGAGTTTAAAACTAAAAACGACATACTAATTCAAAAACAAATGTTGGAAATGCAAACTAAAATTAAAGAAGAGGAAAATGAGATGCGACAGCGAATTTTGGAGGCTCAAGTTAGTCTTGACAAGCGGGAGGCCTCGCTGTTGGAGAAACAAGAGAAGTTAGCTGAAGAAAAAAAAGAGTTAGAACAACTAAAACTACAATTAAGAGATATTAAAGATAAACTACAAAGCAAACAAGAGGAGCTTGCTCAAAGAGAGTCAGAATTACAAGCCGAATTAGATAGAAAATTAGAAGAAGTGGCAAAATTATCTAAAAAAGAAGCTAGAGAGAAAATTATTCAACAAACCACTGAGGAGATGGGTGAAGAATTGCTGTTACTTCAACAAAAAATGCTTGATGATGTAAGAGATAGGGCCAATGAAGAAGCAAGAAATATAGTGGCTATGGCAATTCAAAGGTGTTCTAGTGAAGTGGCGAATGAATTAACTGTTACTACTGTTAAATTGTCTAACGAAGATGAAAAAGGTAAAATTATCGGTAAAGGTGGTCGAAATATTCAATGGCTAGAAAAAACCCTTGGTGTAGAGTTTATAATTGACGAAACCCCAGAAGTGGTAACTATTTCTGGTTTTAGTTCTATAAGAAGACATATAGCTAAAAGAAGTTTGGAAAAATTACTTGAAGACGGTCGTATTCATCCTTCTTCCATTGAAGAAATGTACGAAAAGGCCAAAAGTGAGATAGCTCAAGAAATCGCTCAAGCTGGTAAAGAAGCTGTAGATGAATTAGGAATTGTTGATTTTCCTGCCAAACTAATTCGCATTTTAGGTAGATTAAAATTTCGTACGAGTTACGGTCAAAATATGTTAAAACATAGTGTGGAGATGGCGAGATTGGCCGGCACTTTGGCTAGACAGTTAAACGAGTATTTTCCCTCTTCCTCAAACCCTATAGATGTTGATATTTGTATTAAAGGGGCATTGCTGCACGACATTGGTAAAGCTTTAGATGAAGAAGTTGAACCAAAATCTGACCATGTAACTTTGGGTGAAAAGATCTGTGATATGTTTAATTTAGATTGGAGGATTAAAAAATGTATTTCTAGTCATCATTCTACAGGTGGAGATGTTCACAGTTATCTACATGATGAACATGGTTTTTGTATAGAGGCGGCTATAGTGGATGCTTGTGATAATATTAGTGGAGGTAGGCCGGGTGCTAGAAAAGAATCAATGGAAGCTTATTTCCAGAGAATGGAAGCTCTAGAGAATATAGCTAACTCTATAGATGGAGTTTCAAAAACTTGGATTATGCGAGGAGCTAGAGAGTTGTGGGTATTTTTTGATACAAATAAAGTATCTGCGACTAAGATGCATTCAATTACCAGAGAAATAGCTAAAAGGGTTAGGTCGGAGGTAAAGTTTCCCGGTGAAATCAAAGTCATTGGTCTTTGGGAAGGTAGAGTTATCGAATATGCTAGTTAGTTATACAAGATAATATCAATCTACTTTCTTTTAATTTAGAAATAAGCCTGGCTATATTGGACAATTTAGAAAAGATTATACGAATTTTCTGAAATTCTCGTTTAGATAGTCATCCTAGGTGTTTTTGCATAAATTTTGATAACCGAATATTGATTTTTCGATTCAAAATTTTACATTTGTGTATTTAACTTAATGATGATTAGTTTTATTAATAATAATGCAGTTAGACAGAATGAAATTAAAAATAAGTCTTGACACAAAACAATGCTTGTAGTTTATTTAGTCGAAAATCATTTTTATAAATGACTCCAAGACTAGTCTCTTCCTATTATATCTCAATTTTATTTGCCACTGTTTTGTTTCAGTTAGATGCCATAAGATGGCTAGTAAGTTCCATCCATGAATGGATTGCCAGTAGTTTACAAGCTATAACTACTATTACTATTCCTTATTGGGTTTATTGGTTTTTAATGTTATTTGCTGCTTTTTTAATTATCACTCTCCTTAAAATCTTTATAATTGATCCATTAGAGCTTCATGCTAACGATTCAGATACACGAAACTGGCAAGTTTGGCTTTTTGCTTTTTTAGTGTTAGGATTATTTATTTACATCCTCAATCTTAATTTTAGTCAGCCTATGCCTTCAGAATTCCCTGGTTTTGTTGTTAAAATTTTTCAAGGCAGCCGTAATACACCGGGTGTTGAGATAAATTCAGTAGCAGAAAGTAACTTTTATTCAATTTTCCCTTGGATTTGGCAACTTGGTCCAATGATGTTTATGTATTATTATGCTAATCAAGCAAAAAATAAAAGTTGAGTTTAAGTAAAAAGTTAGCCTTGTAATTATTCAATTTTAATTAGTTTGAGTAGGCATCAGCCATGATTTATTGTATAAGGGATGAGTTTTTATAGAAAAACTTTTTATTTACGGAAAAATCACCTATTATAACCTTAAACTAGACTTTTGCTAGAACTATTGCATTACTTGTACCATTATAATTTTCTTTGTACTTGTGTAGATCTTTTTTATAGTCCGATCTAATTAACCAGAAAGACACCAACATAATTACTAAATTATTAACAACTAAAGCAAAAGCCGTAACGACCCCAGCATCGAAATTTATTTCAATAAGTAAAAAAGTGGTTATTAGTTGCATCAAAGTCCCTAAAACAGAAATCAATACGGGTTGCCAGACTCGTTCTCTAACAAAAAAATACTTGGATAAAATCTCGTTAACTGATTGAAACACCAGTCCCATAGTAGCTATTCTGGCGAGCAGGATAATATACTCTGCGTTATCTTGTCCTTTACCAAATAGTTCAAAAAACCATAACACCAAGGGAATTAAAACAAAAGTCAGTACACCTCCAATTAGAGATAAAATTGCTACTTTTTCAGTATAAGAAAATAGTTTTTCCCAAAAAGGGTTGGTGTTAGTTTTGTTTAAATGAAATAATTTAGCTAAGTCTGGAAAAAATACTGTACCTACAGCTCCAATTAGCACCAAAAATAGTGCTTGGATAGATAAGCCAATATCTAAAGCAGTGACTTGACCTTCATTTTGGGCAATAAAAATAATAATTAAATTAGCAAAAACTGCTCCGTTAATCAAAAAAATTCTAGGCAAGAACAGCTTGCAAGTTTGGAGAAAATCTTGCTTATGAATTTTAAAAGACTGCCATATTTTAGTTGGCGAAAATAATAGTTTAGTTTGTAAGCCTACTTTAGCAGCGGTTATCCAAAATAGTAGAGAAGCTATGGTTGCTCCAGCGGTCATACCTAGTGCTACCGCAGTGTAGTCGTTTGGTTTAGCAATTAACAATGAAGCAACAGTACCAATATTATAAATTACACTAGCAGAACTAAACACCAAAAACTGTTTTTTCATCGTTAAATACACACCAAAAATGCTTTGTAAGGAAAATAGTAAAGGTCCAGTAAGTAAAATTCTAGTTACCAAAACATAATCATCAAAAATACCGGCATTAGTATATATCTGAATAATTTCTGTGCTAGTTACAAACTTTAAAACAGGTTCTGTAAAAACCATCAAAACAGCGACGATACCAAGCATGATCGATAATAAAACGAATAAAACCAAATTGAAATATTGTGATAATAATTTTTGGTCGTTAGTTTTGGATTCTATTCTGGAAGCAACTGGTAAAACTGATGTAGCAATTGTCCCCATCACTAAAAAAGAAATTATAGTTTCTGGCAATTTAACTGCAGAAAGTAGCAAATCAGAAGAAATTTGATCCATTTTTTGATAGATCAAAATTTGTCTAATAAAACCAAGACCTCTAGATAAAAGTAAAAAGAAAGTGATAATTAAAACAGACTGCACAGTAGGCTCAAAAACCCTGGACAACAGTTGGTAAATTCTCGGAGGTAAGTGTCTTTGCAAAAATTTACCTAGATGTTTTTCTAGGGAAGTCTTAGTCTTAGGGGTAAAGTTATTTGAAGAAGGTTTCTTATTTATTACTTTTAGTGGTAGATGCACAATATTCTAGGTTAATTGAGTGTTTCTGGATTTAAAAAATTTATTCTAACTATAACTTCTAAAAAAGGTTTTCTATCTAATTGCTTTTTTGGTTTAGGTAAGTCAACAACTGGAATTTCCCTATCTGTACCAGCTAAAAAACCGGTGAGAATTGATTTGTTAATACCCACAACCTCCCCGTTCTGATCTCTCAAAAGATAAATTACATCAATCTGCTTAACATCGAACCTGTCGTCGTTTCTAAAAAGAATATTTATTTTATAAGAATCTCCATTAGGGTTTTCAGTAAGTGTAGCTTGCCTTTGAACAATTTTTGGAGGCTGGGAAAAATTAGGTGAATCAGGGTTGTGGGGGATTAAAATACTATTAATTTCATCTAACTGAATTCTTAGTCTAGCGGCTCTAGGATTGGTTGTGTAGACAACTATATATGTTTGTTCATCAGGAAGTAGAAATTCGTCAAAAATAGTTCGTTGCTCTAAAACTTCACCAGTTTCGGAAAGAACTTGATAAGTATAAACCCAAGGGAAAAAACCAACATTTGGATTAACTTTGTTATTAACAGAAACAAACAAAACCTTTTGACCGTTGACTAAATCTATAACTTGAGTCGGACCGATAACATATGGCTCTGCTGTGATCATCTTAGGTATTACTATATCTTGCTTAGCTACAAAATTATCAAAATAAACTCCGGCAATAAAAGGAGCTACATTTTCATAAAATGGCTTAACCAATAAACTAAGCAAGATCACAGTTATCCATGTAGTCAAATGAATCCAAAAAATCTTGATAAAATCGAGCCTTGTCTTAAAATAATGAAAACCTCTTTGCAAAGCCATAGTTTTATTTACTTTTAGAATAAGGATTCTCGTATGATCGGTGGTCTGTTATTTAAAGGTCTATTAAGACTTTCGCTAATACCTTCAACTACTCTACTAAAACTGAAGGATAAAAATATAGCATTAATTATAAATAGTGCAATTAAGGTGAGAAGAACAAGGGCTGTTTCTTGTGGTCGGTAGCTATTTTGATAGATATTAAATATAATTATCAAAAAATAGACAACACAAAACAAACCACAAAAAATTGCAACAAAGGCAGCAATATTGGCAAAAGTTATTACCCCCCCATCCATAAATAATATGAATTTAGGTTATACATCAACCACATTTTGAGTAGCTTGGATCAATTTTGTCTTAAAAGTTATTGGTTCTTGTCCACCTATAAACTTGGTAACAATTTCGTAATTACCATTTTCGGTAGCTCTAAATAAAATGAAAGTAGGTATGCTCTGAATACCAAATTGCATAGACAACTCTCGCTCCTCGTCAACATTAACTTTAACGAAAGTTATTTGCGACAATTCAGGATCTTGGCTAAAACGATCTATAATTGGAGACATCATTTTGCAGGGCGGACACCAATCCGCATAAAAATCAACTAAAACATATTTAGAAGTTTTGAATATATTTTGAAATTCTTCTTGTGTAATGTGTTTTGCAGACATAGAAAAATAAAAATAAAAAATTTAAAATGCTAATTGCATCTAAACTCAAACTTTTTTTTGGTCAAGGGTTTTTGTTATTTTTTTGTTTTATTTAAGAATAGTAGACTTCGAAAATTAACCAAAAACTGACTTAGACACCAAATTTGTGTAAATCAACTTAGACTATTTTTATACCCATTTTACTAAATATCAACACCTACTCAATTCAACCACTCTCTGCTCTGACGAACAAATTCTCCCACATAAGCAGAACCAGTCAAAATCCTCTTCTTTGAAAGTGTGATAGACGAAGTCTGGCGGGTTAGCTTCATTTACTCCTTTCCCAAAGAGGTGTCACCACAGGTGACGGGGTATTAGTGAAACTAGTATAAAAACCATCTGACGGAAAAAATTTGACCAAAAATAATTTTTACTATACTGTAAAAAAATGATTGCAATTATTGATTATAATGCTGGCAATATAGCTTCTGTACAAAATGCTCTTAAACGACTTGGGTTTAATTTTGCATTAACTAGCAATATTGACACTATTAATAGATGTTCACACATTATTTTACCAGGACAAGGCAGAGCGGGTACTGCCATGGAAAATCTTCAAACAAACAATCTTATTGAGTTAATCAAAAAAACCACTAAACCCTTTTTAGGTATCTGTTTGGGGATGCAAATTTTAGCCGATTGGAGCCAAGAGGATGATACAGAGTGTTTAGGAATAATTCCCGGTAAGGTTAAATTATTTGATACAAAAAATCTTAAAGTGCCTCATATGGGCTGGAATAGTGTACATTTTGAAAAAGATTCAGTTTTATTTGAAGGTATACCTCAGAACAGTTATTTTTATTTTGTACACTCTTTTTATTTTGAAACAACATCAGAATACACTCTAGCTAGTTGTCATTATGATCAAAAATTTGCGGCAATAGTTGGTAAAGATAATTTTTTTGCTACTCAATTTCACCCAGAAAAATCCGGTGAAGTAGGTCTAAAAATGCTCCAAAATTTTTGTAGAATTTAGAGTTTTTATATATTATTAATCTTCGTATTTAGTGAATTTGTAGAAAGAATGCAATCAAATTCGTGTTTGGTCAATATTGTTTTTTGGGTCAGAATTTTAAACACAAAAATTAATTTTAAGCTTTCTGATTCAGAAAACCTTGACAAAAAATAAATTTCGGCAAGTTTATAGCTCCGCTAGTAAAGTATCTCTACTAGAGTTTAAAATAATTTATGTTAATTATTGTAGAATCACCCGCTAAAGCCAAAACTATTAGTAAAATTTTGGGATCTAAATACATAGTCAAAGCTTCAATTGGTCATATTCGCAAAATCTCTGATACGAATACTACTGCTGATGGTCGTAGATTGGAGATAAGTGGTATAGACATAAATAACCATTTTCAGCCAATTTTTGAGATAGATAAGGATAAGAAAAAAATTGTTTCAGAAATCAAACAACTTGCTAAAGCCGCTAAAGATGGGATACTGCTTGCCACAGATTCGGATCGGGAAGGTGAGGCTATTTCTTGGCATTTAGCTGAAGTTTTGGGAATTAAGGATAAAACTAAAATCCAAAGATTAGAGTTTCACGAAATTACTGAAAAAGCTCTTAAACAGGCAATGGCCAATCCTAGACCTTTAAACTTAAAACTCGTTGAAGCTCAGCAGGCCCGGCAAGTATTAGATAAACTTGTAGGTTATAAACTTTCCCCCGTGCTTTGGTCGGTTATGGGTAATTATAGACTCTCAGCTGGAAGAGTGCAGTCTCCTGCTTTGAGATTGATCTGTGAAAGAGAAAAAGAGATTGAATCTTTTATAAGTGAGGAGTATTGGGAAGTTAAAGGAATTTTTGAGACCACAAAAGTGTCTAGCCCTACAGTTCGTTGGTGCACAAAAGAAGATGTTTTAGACAAAGAAAAAGAAGGTGAGACTAATTGGTTTAGACTAACTAAGGTGAAAGGTAAAAAATTACCAGAAAGAATAAATTCTAAAGAGAATCTTATAAATTTACTGGATGGTTTAGATTGTATTAGTGAGTATATAGTTTGTGAAGTGTCACAAAAAACTGAAAAAAGTTACACTAAACCACCGTTTACCACTTCCACACTGCAACAGGCTGCTTCCTCTAAACTTGGCTATTCACCCAAAACGACCATGCAAATTGCTCAAAAATTATATGAAGGTGTGGAAATTGACGGTTTGCCGACAGCCCTTATCACCTACATGAGAACTGATAGTACTAATTTATCTGACGACTCTATCCAAGCTTGCAGAGAGTTTATTGCCAAAAATTATCCTCAATATTTACCATCCAAAGCTAAAATTTATCAATCTAAAATCCGTAATGCTCAAGAGGCTCACGAAGCCATCAGACCCACAGATCCGCTAAGGACCCCTGCTAGCCTAAAAGGTAAACTAGATCTACAGCAGTGGAAATTGTACGATTTAATTTGGAAACAGACGATTGCTTGCCAGATGACAGACGAAGTTCGTCAGAGAGCCACTTTTGTACTTCAAAACAGCCGACAAGACGAGTTCAGTGGATCTATTGCTTGGACAACTCATCTTGGTTTTAAGGTGATTATGGATGATAGTCTTACAGAAGAAAAAGATGGTAAAAATTTATTACATCAAGGCGACAAAATGTATTTACAGGAAATTTTTTATTTTCAAAAATTTACCCAACCACCAGCTCGTTACTCTCCTGCCAGTTTGGTTAAGAAGATGGAGGAACTAGGAATTGGCAGACCAAGCACATATGCAACGATTATTTCCACACTACACGAACGAGAATATGTACAGGAGAACGACAAAACTTTGATACCAACCTCATTAGGTATGAAAATAAATGAAATTTTGACTACCAACTTTACTCAAGTTACTAGTAGTGAAATGACTGCGAAAATGGAAGATGATTTGGATAGAATTAGTAAAGGAGAAGCGGATTATGAAACGGTTTTGAATGATTTTTGGTGGGACTTTAAAAAATTAGTTGAATCAAAAGCTGAAGATCTTAAAAAAGATCGTAAAAAATACCGAGACACTGAAACGGAAGTGCGATGCCCCAAATATGGTGATAAAATGATTCTAAAGATTGGTAAATTTGGCGAATACTACCAAAACCCAAACCACCCTGAGTGTATATATCCTAAAAACTTTAGAGAATATGAATCTGCTTTGCAAAAAGCTCAAGAAGAATTTGGTCATCTAGCGAAAGGATTAGTTTGTGAAGAATGTGGCAAACCTTTGATCGTTCGGGTTTCTAAAACTACTCTAAAACCTTACATTGCTTGTCCAGATTACAAAGTAGGTAATAAGCATACAGTGAAATCTATTAAATCTCTGCAAGTTGGTGAACCAGATACATCATCTGGCAAATCCAAATCAAAACAATAGTTATTATTAATTTAAACAAACTTCTTTTCTTAGTTTTCTAAATATACTTTTCTGAAACGAAATGAAATTTTGTTTTGATATTCTGACATATCAAAAAATTCAATAGTATATAACAGTATGAATAAAAATTAATCTAATCAATAACTTCTCCCAAACTAGTAAATAACTATAAAACTAAGTTGCAAATAAATCTACAAATAGAACATAATGATCAGATTTACCAGTGTCTAGAGCAAGTGATTCTCCTTTATGCAAACCTCTAGAAATTACTAAATCCAATTTTTTAGGCCAACCAAGAAAATTCAACACAGGGCTGAAAAACCGAACTAATTTGTTTGGTAGATTTACCGGCTCAATCCTACTAGGAACATAAGTTTGATTAATTTTTTCTGTTACTTCTAAAAAACCTCCATAAGTGTTGATTAAATTACGAATATTAGTGATGTCTTTGAAGGTTATTCTATTAAAATCACCACCAACTACCACTGTTGAATGGTCTTTAACTTTTTCAAAAACTGCTTTAATTTCAGACATTCTCGATTTCCAATCAAGCCCAGCAGTCAGATGCACATTAATGATTGTCAATTCTTTTGATGTCTTACGGTTTTTAATGTAGCTAATAAAAGCTCCATGTGGATTATCTGTGGGTTTAAATTTTTTAAAAGAAATATATTCTGTAGAAATTACTTCAAAAGTTTTATATATCTAGTTCTAGATATTTATTATTTTGGGTAGTTAAAAATTTTCTTAGTGAGATATATTTACTATCTTGCAATAATTTATTTACTTGTTGTCCTAGAGTATTAGGATATTCTTGCAACATCAAAATTTGTGGTTTGGTCAGTTTCAGGATATGTAAAATAGATTTGACTATTTCATCTGGAGTGGATGTTTTAGATTTTTGTACATTCCAAGTAACAATTGAATATCTATACAATATCTATACATATAGCTTCATTATTTGTATTTGTTTGCCAAAAATTACTACACACTAAGCCAGACCGACATTTTCGGTTGGATACCTGTGAAAGTGAGAAATGATAAAGTAAAATAATTATATTTCAAATATATAACTTGGTCAACATATTTAATAAATTTCACAATTAACCAATTCAACCTTGGTTTTTTATTTATTCTGTCTATGATTTTTAATTCTAAATCTGTCTAAAAACAATTTTCTGAACAAAATTTTTACCTGATTTAAAAATCCACCCCTCAAACAAAAAACTAGTTTTTGCTAAAATTTGCCAATGAAAGTTGCCTTCCGAGTCGTTGATCAAATAATTATTTAATTCCCAGTCGGGTAGCATTGATTCTAGTTTTAGCAAAAAATCTTGGCTTTTGAGAGACATAAAATCAATTGCTGGTTGAATCTCTAGGTTAGTATCTTGAATGCAGTTGCAAATTTTGAAAGTTTGTGCTATACACTCACTGTAATCTTCACGGTTGATTATCCGTTCTTCATTTTGGTGTGTCCAGAAAAAATAATCCAAATATTGCAGATATCTGTCTTTTTCGTCTTTGTTGCCAATATAGTTCCATTCAGCCAGACAGTCATTTTTGGTTATTTTTTTAATTTTTTGCCAAAGTTTGGTAGCCACCTCTAAAGAAACTTCAAAAGTTTCACTTTTTACAAAAGCCTTTCCTTGAGTTGTACTTAAAACAAAGTATTTTGCACTAAAAAATTCTTTGTATTCTGCAAGTTCTAGAGGCAAAATCTGAAAATTAAGCTCTATAAAAAAGAGCCAAATTTGTTGCCAAAAAGCTAAATCAAAAGACGGTTGTTTATTCTTATGTGGTGGCATTTGAGTTTATTTAAGTAAATTTCCTTGACACAAATCAAAAAAAACAGTTTTGTGAAGACTAGATTTTATCAGCCATACAATTTTTCGGTAATTTGCCGAATTCTTAGTATTTTTCAAGTTTATTATAAATTGTTATGCACAGCGATCTAGAATCAGATTTTCTTAATCCAGTTCAATCTTTTGATCCTAAAAATGTAATTATCACCTCGAAAAAGTTTTGTCGTAGACATGTTTTTAGAGCCGGGGCGGTAGTATGGACAAAACACCGTGGAAAAGACTTTTATGTGGTGTTTCGTTCTCTTAGCAGACCTTATAGGGGGATTCAAATTCCCGGTGGAAGAGTGGAAAGGGTAGAAAATATTGCTCAAACGATTATTCGAGAAATTAAAGAAGAAACTGGTTTGGACACTCGTATTGTTTGTCCTCTTGGGTATATGTTTTTTGAAAATAGTGTCGATGAACATTCAAGTTTGCAAATATTTTATATTGTAAGACCGATATATCCTTTGGATGTAAAAAAAGTCTGGCAACATACAGATAAAGATGAAAGCCAGCAAAAAGTTGAGTGCTGGTGTGTTCCTGTGGAAGAAAATTGTGAGTTTTTATCTCACAATCAACATGAAGTGATAGAGATGTTTAGACAATGGTTAGAAGAGCATAAGAAACCAGAAATTAAAGATCAAAAAATACAAAGATTAATTGACAAAAAAGTTGTAAGTGAAAAATAATTACTCTTTAATAGTTAAGTTTTTTTTAACTTAAAAAATAAAATGCAATCTTTAATTCTTTTTTCAGATGGTGGTAGTAGAGGCAACCCCGGTCCGGCCGCTTTTGGAGTAGTACTTTATGCTAGTCGTGAAAAATTAGAATATTTATCAAAAGAACCTCCTAAAATAGCTAGTAGATTAGACTTTTTGGAAGACCATAAACAATACTTGGGGGAAGAAATAACCAATAATGAGGCAGAGTGGCACGGTCTGGTAGCAGGGTTACAAATAGCTTCAAAGTACTCTTCACAAATTAAACATTTAAGGGTGTACTTGGATAGTGAGTTAGTAGTTAAACAACTATTGGGTGACTACAAAGTCAAAAAACCCGAGTTAAAACCCTTTTTTAAACGAGCTAAAGAACTAAGAAATAATTTTGAATATGTAGAATTTATCCATATTCGTAGAGAATTCAATCACTATGCCGATAGTTTGGTAAATCAGTGTTTGGATAATGAATATACTAACACTTAAATTTCAGATTGAATAATTTTGTTTATTTTATCTATAAGAGACAAACTTATGCTGGAATCATCTAAAATAGGTATAAATAGCAAGCCTTTAGAAACTTTTTTCTGATCTAACTCAAACAAGCATCTGTAGAAATTTTTGGCAATTTCTGGAATTGTTTCGCCAAGAAAAATAACATTATGACTAGGCTTTATCTTTTCGAGATCACTTAAAGAACCACCAAAAATGATTGTTTGACCGTGTTTATGTTTATATTGTTCAATTTCAGCAAAGCTTTTTACCCAAATTACTGGTGTTACTGGAGCATAGTGTTTGTATTTACTGCCCGGAGTAACCATTTTGGTTTGAGTTGAATTTCTATCGAGTATTTGAACATTCTCAAATCTTGTTTTTTGTACAGCTTCGGCTAATTCTGGTTTACCAATTATTCCTTGTCTGAGAATTTTTATAGTGTTATTGTCTCTGGCATCTATTATAGTCGATTCCATTCCTATTTGACACTTTCCCCCATCTAAAATTCCGGCAATTTTATTGCCTAGATCTTGTTGTATCATTTCTACATCAGTCCCGCTGAATTTGCCTGAAGTATTAGCTGAAGGACCCACTAGAGGTAAGCCAATTTTTTGAATTAATTTTAAAGTTAGTGGGTGATTAGGAATACGAGCGACCATTGTGGGTAGGCCGCAAGTCGCTGGCAAAAGGGGAGAGTCAGTGGTTATATCGAGCAAAAAACTAATAGGTCCGGGGCAAAATTTTTGCATCAAAAACCTAGTTAATTCCGGAATTTTGGCATACTTTCTAATCTGTTTTATGTCATAAAAATGACAAATCAAAGGGTTATCTCTAGGGCGGTTTTTAATTTTATACACATTTTCCACAGCCAATGGATTACTGGCCACTGCTCCTAGTCCATAAACAGTTTCAGTAGGGAATACCACAACTTCACCCGATCTAAGAAACTCGACTGCTTGATCTATAGTTAACAACATTTTAGAAATTTCTGTGTTTAGGTATAAAAGAAGTGTTATTTATCACTTACAATCTCAATTATTCTACTAAACTTTTCTGGTTTAAGAGAGGCACCACCGATCAAAAATCCGCTTACTTGTTCAATTTTTATCAACTCGGTTATAGACTGATCGTCAACACTTCCACCATACAAAATCTCTACTTTGGAATCTAGTCCAAGTATTTTTAGCTCTTCCAAAATAAATTTAGTAACCTCAGCAATAATACTATTGCTAGCTGTTTTACCTGTTCCAATAGCCCAAACCGGTTCATATGCAAGATATATTGTTTGGTCGTTGTCTAGTTTTATGTCTTGTAGGCCCTGTCGAATTTGTTCAGATAATTCTGTATAGTTAATATCTTTAGCTGTTTTATCTGCTTGATAACCTATGCAAAAAATAGGAGTAAGATTAGATTGCAAACAATGTTTGATTTTTTGGTTAACATCTTGATTACTAAGATGATTGATTTCTCTAGTTTCCGAGTGACCAATGATACTATACTGACAGCCTAAATCGGCTAGCATAGCCCCACTAATTTCGCCTGTTAAAGATCCAGAATCTTGAGTAGAAATATCTTGAGAACCGATTTTAATATTCGTTTTTTTAGATAACTCGCAAATCAACGGAAGATAAACAAAAGGAGGACACACGACAATATGAACAGGTAAAGATTCACTTGATTTTACAACTTCTTCAAAAAGTTCAGTAGCTTGAGAACTAGTTGTAGGGTTCATTTTCCAGTTAAAAAAAAGTTTTTTGGACATATTATATTTTGAAAGTGATTAAAGTGAATTTTTAAATGTATTTAGTTATCTTGTTTTTGTCTTGCTCCAAATAAGGTTTTGATAATGACCATTTTTACCGTCGTTTATTTAAACTGCATTTTTATAGTTATTTGGTATTTAACTTTTAAGTATTCTCTTGGTGCGGTCGAGAGGACTTGAACCTCCACGCCGTAAACGGCACTACCACCTCAAAGTAGCGTGTCTACCATTCCACCACGACCGCTTGTTTAAAGCGACTATTTTACTAATGAAATCTTGTCAAGATGATTGATCTTGAATTCCTCCTAAAAATTCTAAGACTTCCATGGGGTTTTTTATCGGATTAACATTTTCAAAAACTTTAACAATTTTACCATCTGGGTTAATGATATAAGTATTCCTTTTGATTCCTTGATAAGTTTTCCCCATAAATTTTTTTTCGCCAAATGCTCCAAAAGCTTTGGCTACAGATTTGTCTGGATCAGACAAAAGAGGAAAGTTGAGATTATATTTTTGAGCAAATTTTTTGTGCGATTCGGGGCTATCTGCTGATATACCAACAATTTTGGCATTACTATTAGCAAAAGTCTGTTTAAGGTCCCTAAAACCACAGGCTTCTTTGGTGCAACCGGGAGTGTCATCTTTAGGGTAAAAATAAACAACGAGCCAACACCCAGCATAGTCATCTAGTTTATGTAAAGTATTATCTTGATCTAGCAAATTAAAGTTTGGAGCTTGAAGCATAAAAATTAGATTAATTGCAAGCTAAGACTAGCTTTTTTGTCTTAATATGTCAAATATATTTGAATTAAACATCTAGATTAAATTTATAAGTTATGTTTTAGTTTTAATTTGTTATGATCCAGTAAAATTTTGAGAACTAAACTAGCAGTAGTAATTAGAGCTACTATATTATTGATCGTTACGAATTGAAATAAGGATAGGTTAGATAAGCCAATAAATACTGGATTGATTAAAACCACTATTTGAATGATCAAAAAGAAAACTAAAATAAGAATTGTGCCATAGTCGTTTTGGCTAACTAAATATTGAGCAGAAACAAAAATAATATTATACAAAGCCACAAAGACAGAAAAATATAAAATAGTATAGATTTGAGAAGTGTATTCTGTACTGTTCATTATAGCTAGTAAAATTGGTCCAAACAACCAAAAACCCAAACCAATTGTGATTGTAATAATACTAACTGCAATAACTGAAGTTAGGTAAAGTTTAATGTTTCTACCTTTAGCTGAATAGGCTACAAAAGCACCTAAAAAGGCCACTGCCCCGAAGTGGATAATTTGTCCAAAAGTGAATAATACTGCGAATAGATCACGATCTTCATTTTGTAAAGTTCTTTCGGCAATGATTGCAGAGACATTTAAAAAAGCGGATAAGACAAAAAATACAAAAACTGTTTTGGAAATACTAATAAATTCTTTTTTGAGATCAAAAATAGTGGTTTTATCTGATGATGAATCTTTAGAAACAAAATTTTTATCTTGCTGAAGATCTTTCTCATGATCATATTTTTTGATAATCCAAAGACTATGGCTAAGTAAAACTAAGGCAAAAACCATATAACCTAATGGCAAAGCATAAAGATCTAAACCAACAAGCAACATTACAGTAGTAGCTAAGGGTCTGGAAAAAGTTGATAGCAATATCCCAATCGAAAAATCTTTAATTTTTAGCATACCTAAAAGGTAACTACTATGTAGCACTGCATAACCTTGTAAAAACAAATTGACGACTACAGTAGTAGCCAATGTCCAACTATCTGAGGGACTGGCAAACCGTACAACCCAAATTATGAAAGGCAGAATTGGCATAGAAAACAAGAAAATTTTTAACAACCCACCTTTCATAAAATTGAGGTAGTTTTTAGCAGTTATATCGCTATTTTGAGTATGATGAGCTGAAATTTTTTTGGTAAATTCGGCTTGCAAAGCTACATAGATAACTAAAGTAATTGCAACTGTACTATTAAGAGCAATCCATTTGGGGAAAAAATCTTTGTCTGTGATGTTTCTAACAATAATTGGAACTGTATAATTTATAGCCGCTACTATTAGGTTTACTATAAACACAATCCCCGAGGATTTCAAAAAAGAGTTTGGTTGAACTTTAAGATACAATTGCTTTAAAAACTTATTTTGTAAAATTTTATCGACAATTACTGGCAAAGACATGTAAGTAAGCAAAAAAACTAGCAAGTTTTAAGAATAACTTATTTATTGTCAATTATACCTATTTCATTAAATATCTGCGATTAGTCCATTAAACTATCCACTCCTCTGACGAGCAGACCCCCCAAAAAAATAGGGAGTTGATAAGACAAGATAAAAAATTACCTTTTCTTAAAGGGGTGGCAACTACAAGTTGAGGATTATTCTTGTTCTCAAAGGAGTTGAGTGATGTACTCATTTCATGAAATAGCAATACCTGCTTAATTGCGATGCACAAGCTAACCATTCTTGTTTCTTAAAACAAATCGCCTTTATAGCACTCTTGACAAAATCAAATAGATCTTGAATAACAATCAAGTTGATTAGTGTATTCAACAGTTAAGAATTTTAGCAATTATTAGTTTTGATAAATTTTTTATGGCTGAAAAAAAAGCTACAAAGACTTCAACAAAAGATATATCAAAAGATAAACCATATTTCTATGGTTGTGGTAGAAGAAAGACTTCTACAGCTAGAGCAAAGTATTATGTTTCTGATGAACCGTTAAAGATTACTGTTAACAAAAAAGCTTTTGAAACTTATTTCCCAGAGCTCTTTAGAAAGAATGTAGAGGCTTTACTTACAAACATTGGGATCAAGAGTGGTAATATAGATTTTTTCATCAACGGAGGAGGCTTATCTGCACAGTCTCAAGCCGCTAGATTAGCTTTGGCTAAAGCTCTTTTAGCAAAGGATGAAGGATATAGACCAATTCTAAGGTCTTTTGGTTATCTTACAACAGATATTAGAATTGTAGAACCAAAGAAAGCTGGTTTGAGAAAAGCTAGAAAAAGAGAACAATGGTCAAAACGTTAGTTTTTATTTGGAAATTAAAATTATAAAAATTTATGGCTCATAAAAAGGCAGCAGGTGCAGCAAAAAAGAACAAGGATTCAATTTCTAAAAGAAGAGGTGTTAAAGTGTTTGGTAATCATTTAGTTTCCCCGGGACAAATTCTGGTTAGGCAGTTAGGAACCAAGTTCCATCCCGGTTTAAATGTTAAAAGGACTTCTGACGATTCCTTAATTGCTTTGAAATCCGGAATTGTTCAGTTTTCTGAAAAAAAAGTCAGATCTTTTACTGGTAATTTGGTTACAAGAAAGTTCATTAGTGTTATTGAGGTAGAATAGTTGTTAAAAATTTTCAATGACCGAAAAATCTTTGGAAAATAATGAAGAGACTAGTTACGCTAGTCTTTTTTCTCGTGTTCTGGCAAAAATTATAGATTTGTTTATAGTTTTCTTACTAACACTGAGTATTGCTATTCCTGTAAATGCGATTATAGCGGTCATAAAAGTAGATGATTTTAGAGTTTATGTTGATTATGTTTCTCAGAGTCGCATTGATTTAAATCACCTCAGAGAGCAAACAGTTGATGATGACGATTTTTTATTCTCTTGTAAAACTACTGAAGAACCGGAAAAGTGCCAAATTGCTTTACAATATGCCAAAAATCAAACAGCAATAGTTATAGGTATTTTAATTTTTATTTACATTTTGTATTTTGGTCTATTGACAAATTCGAAAATTCGAACTACTTTTGGAAAGTATTTATTAAAAATACGAGTTGTCAGTAGTAATCTAAAAAAACCGTCTTTAGTTCAAGCAATTACTAGAGAAGTTTTTATAATTTTAATATTTGTGGTAACACTTTTTAGCATTTATTACCCAAATATTAGAATCATTGGAGGGGTTTTAGAGTTAATGATTTTTGCTAGTCTAGCTAAGATGGTTTTTTCCAAAGACAAGACTGCAATTCACGATAACTTAGCATACACTAAAGTAATTAAAAATAATTAAACAATTTCTATGGCTGTACCAAAAAAAAGACTAACCCACAAAAGAGTTCGAGATAGAAGAAGCCAAGGTCATGGCAAAGTCAAAAAATCTCAACTTGCTGTTTGTGCTTATTCTGGAGCGAAGGTTAAACCTCATACCGTTTGTCCTATTTCTGGATACTATAAAGGCAAAAAAGTAATTTCAAAATTAGTCTAACTGTTAGTTTTGGAAATGTGGACTAAAAATTTTGCTATTTGCCTGTTTAGTGCGGTATATCAAAATATTTTTTCACAAGATTCCAAAAATTTTATAGATCTCAAAGAAGATTCTCAAATAGTCTTTGATTGGCTTGTAGTTTTGGATACTTTAAATTTATCTCAAGACTTACCGAATACAGATCTTTTACAAGATTCCCTCATAAAAATAGTTCAAAATAAAGCAAAATTTGAGAATATTCTCCAAAAATATCTTTCGGACTCAAAAAAAACCTATAAAATTGTCAAAGCTATTTTATTTACTTTTCTTCAAGAATTAGAAGAAATAAAAAAACCTAAAGAAGAAATACCTACAACACTTTTAGAATATTATCAACCAATGGCAAAAAAATATGTTAGAATTGCCCAAGACTATGTTGGTGGTGAGAATGCTTCGTTGGTACACGCGGTAACGATCAAAATAATTCAGGATGATCCTTCAACTTTTCTTTAAAACCACACTAATTATTTCAATTTTCTGGATGTTTCCTTCTTCCGAATTTTTTAATTATATGAAGAATATCAAAATAAATCGGTAATTTACCGCGAGATCTATACAAATTTGCAATTTTTTCAGCATATCCTGGATCTCGTATTGCTCTTCCCATATCTATACCATTTAAAATTCTATGTAAATATATATTATCATAAAGATATGGTGAAAACCTAGTATCATCTGGACCTTGAAGTCGGTCTTGTTCTGGATTATATATTCTATATTTTTCTCTAGAGAAGCTAGACATAGCTGTATTGAGTACAGCTACTTACTTAGTACTATATTTTTTGAATTGTCAAGGTCTATAACTAACTCTACGATTAGTTAATATAATCTCTAAAAATTTCTAAATAGACATATTATCTTCATCACTAAAAATTTGGCTTTCATATAAATTGTGTTCTAACATTTCCAAAAGATCAAAAAAATTATCTCTTTTAAAATTTCTCTTTAATAATTTAATTTTAAGAGGCTTTTTAGTTTGATTTGATGTATTAGTCATTATTTGTTCAAAAAACTCGTTAGAATTAAAAATATGAAGTCGAACTGAGGGTAGGGTAGTGATAAATGTTAAATTTGTAACAAAATGTTGAGAAAATATAAAACAAGCATCTCGAGTGTCGTAATAAAGCTGATTTTGATCTTGAATATACAGAGAGTTGCTTTCGTCAACCAAAATTACATTAGGAGCGGTTTGCCAAGGTAAAAATAAACCGTGTCTAGTGGTAAAAACAATTTCAGCTTGGTTAGTAATAATATTGGTTACAGTTTGTTGCGAGAAAGAATTTTTTTCAGCTGTATAAATATTAACTTTAAAATTTTTTAAATCCGGTAAAATTTGGTCAACAACAGAAAACAATTGTTTTTTTTCTGGGAAAATTATTAGAATGGGTTTTTGGGGTGATTCTTGCAATTGACTTCGTATAATATACATTATACGAAATAAAATGTCATCTTGAGTAATCTCTATTTTTGGCTTATTAAAGCTCTTTTCAGGCTGCTTTGAGGTTTCTAGGTAATTATCTATTTTTTGGTTATTTTTTTCTTGATTTTCGGAAGTGTTTTTTGTGTCGTTATTAGTTATAATCTGCTGCCAGTATTTTTGGGTTAGCATTTCTATTGGGTTGAGCATCGTTGCCAAAACATTGTTTGGAGTATTAAATGTGTTATAAGCAAAAGCAAACAAAAAATTGATTTGAGCCTGAGAAAATTTAACTTTTAACAATTTGCTAACTGATTTTATTTTTCTTTCATCAGTTATATATTCTTTTCGAGCTTCGGCAACCACTAGTCCTAGTCGAATTTTGTTTTTAATAGGAATCTGCACAATTTGCCCTGCATCTAGCGGAATTTCTGAAAAATATGTTAAAAATTTAACAGGTAGGTTTTGTTCTGGTAAAATTTGATAAAAAGGCATTACTTCCCTACTCTAAAATTTGAGTAACTTCTGTCAAAAAAATATGTTAAAAATTTAACAAAAATCATACTTTTAAGTTTGGTTTTGTTTATAATGCTCTATAAAATCTTTTACACCAACCCACAAAGTTAAAATACCTACAATTGCCCAGAGTATCGCTAAATATGGACTGTGTAAAAGTTCTTCTAAAAAAGTTTCTTCACCATGTTCATCAAAAGAAGCTCCTATCAATAAAACTGATTGTATAAATTGAAAAATGTGTAACAAACCATGAATAAAATTTAGTGAACCTACTGAGATAAGTAAAATTGATTTTTTGGAATCTTGCATAAGAGTAAGATAAAATCAGAAAATTGAAGTTAATAAGTAACTTAGTTTTTGTAAAGAGAGAATCTTGACATTTTTACAAAAAAGGTTTTGTCTAGCATTGGTTTTGGTGCATAGATTGGCGGTTGTAGCTCAGTTGGTAGAGCGCTGGTTTGTGGTACCAGTGGCCGCGGGTTCGAGCCCCGTCAATCGCCCCATTTTTACAGTTTCTTATAGCTTGGGCCCTTAGCTCATTTGGCTAGAGCGCCTCGTTTGCACCGAGGAGGTGGTCGGTTCGAATCCGATAGGGTCCACCATTATTTTTTATTTATTTTAAATAAAAGAAGTAGTTTTAGAATTTTGGGAGTTTTATGAGAATATGCAAAATAACTTTTTTCATAAAATGTTGATTCAACATGAAACAGGAAATTATTGAGGTTATAAAACAATATTTAGACAAGCAAAAGATCAAGGTTGTTGAAACCTATGATTTTGAGAATAGAAAAGTAAAGTATTCTGAAAAGATCAAAGGTTGGAAGATTGATAAATTTAGAGGCGATGAAGAAATTGTAAGAAGCTTTATTCTTGCTAAACTTGTAAATGAATTGGGTTATAAACCTGAAAATATTGAAATCGAGAAAGAATATGATATTGGAAGACCAAAAGTAAACAAACCAAGAATTGATATTATTGTCAGAGATGATAAGGGTAATGCCTTTCTTTATATTGAATTAAAAAGTCCTGGGGATTATGAAAAAGACAAAGACGAGGTAATTGAAAAGCAGCTTTTTAACCTTGCTTCTCAGGAAAAAGGACAAGGAAAAAATGTAAAATATCTTGTTCTTTACACTTTGGAATATAACGAAAGCGAAATCAAAGATAAGTGTATTTTGATTGATTATGCAAAATTTACTTCTTTTGATGCTTGGAAAGAAGTCAGAGATTTCGCTGACGAACTGCCTGCTCACTATGGTAAAGCACAAAAAGAACCATACATTAAAGGAGGTAAAAAAGATTTAGAAACAAGTTTTACTCACGAGCAATTAGATGCCCTTAGAAAAAATTTACACAATGTTCTTTGGGGTGGAGGAGGAACTGATGATAATGATGTTTTTTCTTCTTTAGTAAATATCATTCTTGCCAAAATTCAAGATGAATCAGAAAAGAAAAAAGGTGAAAAATATGACTTTCAAATATTTGAATCAAAAGACGGAGAAAGTTTTGAATCTAACGAACAACTTTTTGAAAGAATAAATGAGCTTTATAGAAGAGCATTGAAACAAAGATTGAATATTTTAGATGAAAATAAACTCAAAAAATCCTTTGTTATAGACGAAAACAAATTTTCACTTAATAAGCTAAAATATACCGTTTCAGAGCTTGAAAGATTTAGTTTTGTGGACGGAAAAAATAGTTTTAATGGAAAAGATATTTTAGGAGACTTTTTTGAAGGAATTATCAGAGAAGGATTTAAGCAAACCAAAGGACAATTTTTTACTCATATCAATGTAGTAAAATTTTTGCTTTGGGGTTTACAACTGGATAAATTGGCTATTGATAGAGTAAACAACGATTTGGAAATACCCTATTTGATTGACCCAAGTGCAGGTAGCGGAACATTCCTTATTGAGTACATGAAATTTATCACGGAAAATGTAAAAAGAAGATTTAAAGATAAATTACACGAAACAAGAGATGTAGAAGATAAATTTCATCAATGGTTTATGCCAGACCATAGAGAAAATAAATGGGCCTCAAATTTTATTTATGGTGTAGAAATCAATTTTAATCTTGGAACTGCGACAAAAGTAAACATGATTTTACATGGAGATGGCTCAACTAATATTTTTGTCAAAGACGGACTTTTACCTTTCATGCTTTATAACAAAGAAACTGCTCCAAACTTCCTAAAACAATACGAACAAGATAAAGTTTATTTTGACAAAGAGGTAAACGGACAGTTTGATGTTATTATTACTAATCCACCTTTTAGTGTTGATTTAGATAATGACACAAAAAAGAATGTCAAAAATGAATTTATTTTTGGAGACAAAAAGAACTCTGAAAATTTGTTTATAGAAAGATGGTATCAACTTCTTAAACCAAATGGGCGTCTTGGTGCAGTTTTGCCTGAAAGTGTGTTTGATACGACAGAAAATAAATACATCAGACTTTTCATTTACAAATATTTCAAAGTCAAAGCGGTCGTTTCTTTACCACAACTTACTTTTGAACCATTTACCAGCACAAAGACAAGTTTGCTTTTTGCTCAAAAGAAAACGAAAGCCGAAATTGAACAATGGAACGAGATTTGGAGCAAATACTCAAATGAGTGGAGTAATTTAAAAACCAGATGCGAAAATTTACTTCAGGTCTATCTACACAATAAAGACCGCAAAAAACTACCTTCCATCAAAGATTTAACCGAAAAAGAAGAAAAAGAAATTTTGGCA
>FWWL01002880.1_pt1 | contig 33648 bp, 34 predicted proteins | sample 2228331 | NCBI WGS metagenome assembly FWWL01 (sample SAMEA103939775, study PRJEB20133) | metagenome
GGGCTTAAAGCTTTAAGGGAACTTGAGGCTCAGAGGTTTGAGGCTTTAGAAAGAAAGTTTAATTTTTCTTCAATGGTTTATGGGGATTGGCTTTTCTATACTTGTAATTATCCTTACTATCCTGACTATTTTTACTGCTGTTTCTAAATTTTAAAAAACCTTACCTCTATGACCTGTTCCCCTCTTTTTTGGAACGACAAAAACTCAGAAAGGGACAAATTTTCCTAAGAAAAATTTCCAAGCCAATTCCTTCACGGAAGTCCCTTAACAGAGGAAGACAAAAATTCAAAAGTATGCCCTCTAAAAATTATCCAAGCCCTTTTCCTAAATTTTCCAAATAGAAAAGGTAAGATAAAATCATAAATTGAATTTTTGGAAAACTTGACTATTATAATTAAAATTTGTATAAAAGGTAGGATAATAAAAGATAACATTTACTCTGAGTTTTTTGAAAGAAGGGCTAAATCTTACTACTATATTACTTCAAGTTAAAGATTGGTTAAAAAAGAGGACTTGAAAAAATTATTTTAGACTATATTTATTAAAATAAAATCTAAAAAAGGGAGAAAGAATGGGTAAAAAATTAAGGCCAGAAACTCTAACTGAGGAACTCCTTGAAGGAGTGCTTCAATCTAAAACTTTGATTTTTGAAGACTATAGTTCCCTTCGTTCCCTTTACGGGGAAAGGGGAGATAATTTTAATATCTTAGAAAGGATCTTAAAGGTTAAAATTGTTTTAAAAGGAAATCAAATAGTTATTACTGGGGATAAAGAGTCTTTAGAACTTACAGAAAAGCTTTTAGAGGAACTTTATAGTTTGATTAAATCTGGTTATACCCTTTATCCTTCGGATGTAGAGTATGCCTCAAGGGTAATCATTGAAAATCCTAAAGCCTATCTAAAAGATATCTTCTTAGATACCATCTTTATCACCTCGGGACGCAAGGTTATATCTCCTAAGGGAATTACCCAAAAGAAGTATGTAGAAGCTATTAGAAATTCCGAAATTGTCTTTGGAATAGGACCGGCTGGAACAGGGAAAACCTATTTAGCGGTAGCTATGGCTATTTCTTTTTTAATGAAAGGAGAGGTGAGCAGATTAATTTTAGTGAGACCAGCTGTAGAAGCCGGAGAAAAATTAGGTTTTCTTCCTGGAGATATAGTGGAAAAGGTCAACCCCTATCTTCGTCCCCTTTATGATGCCCTTTATGATATGCTTTCTTTTGATAAAGTAGCTAAGCTCTTTCAAAAGGGGATAATAGAGATAGTTCCTTTAGCCTTTATGCGAGGGCGCACTCTTAATGAAGCCTTTATTATCTTAGATGAAGCTCAAAATACTACTAATGAACAGATGAAGATGTTTTTAACCCGAATCGGGCAAGGCTCTCGAGCTGTTATTACCGGAGATATTACTCAAATTGACCTTCCTGATCCTAAGAAATCTGGGCTTATTTAAGCTATAGAAATCTTACAAGGAATTGAAGGTATAAGTTTTATCTATTTTTCTAAAAAAGATGTAGTTCGCCATCCTATTGTGCAAAAAATTATTGAAGCCTATGAGAAAAGAGGAGAATAGTGAAGTATAAATTAGTTCCAGTAGAAGAATCTATCGGAATGATGCTTCCTCACGATATTACGGAAATTGTGCCTGGAGTTTTTAAAGGAGCTCGCTTTAAAAAAGGCCATATTATTAAGGAAGAAGATATCCCTAAGTTAAAGGATTTAGGAAAAAATAGTATATATGTTTTAGAAATAGAAGAAGATGAACTCCATGAAAATGAAGCAGCCCTTTTATTAGCTAAAGCGGTAGCTGGTGAAGGGGTAGAATGGTCAGAAGAAATTCAAGAAGGAAAAGTAACTTTTAAAGCCTCTTATGAAGGACTTTTTAAGGTCAATACAGAAGCTCTCCTAAGGATTAATCTTTTGGGGGAAATCAGTCTTTCAACCAAACATACTAATCTATGGGTAAAAAAGGAAGAGCCCTTAGCTGGTGGAAGAGCTATTCCTTTAGTAGTCAAAAAAGCCCTTTTAGATAAAGTTTTTGCCATTTCTCAAGAATATCCGGAGAAAGTTTTAAGGGTTTTACCTAAGAAGATGGAAAAAGCTGGGCTTGTGATTACCGGCTCTGAAGTTTATTATGGACGCATAAAAGATGCCTTTGCTCCTAAAATGCTTCCGAAATTAGAATTTTTTAAACTAAAAGTTGAAGGTCCTCTCTTTTGTCCAGATGATAAGGATTTTATAAAAGATACTTTAAAAAACTTACTTGAAAAAGGTTGTGAAGTAATTTTGGTTACAGGAGGAATGTCCGTTGATCCTGATGATGTCACCAAGGTAGCGGTAAGGGAGTTAAATCCCGAGATTTATCTTTATGGAACTCCTGTTCTTCCCGGAAATATGTTTCTATATACCCTTTGGGAGACTGGACAAGTTATTCTTGGTGTGCCAGCCTGTGCTATGTATTTTAAAACAACCATTTTAGATCTTATCTTGCCCCGAGTCATAGTAGGAGAAAAACTCTCTAGATTAGAAATAGCTAAACTCGGACATGGAGGCTATTGCTATAATTGCAAAGAGTGTAGATATCCTATTTGTCCCTTAGGGAAGATATGTTAGAAGCCCTTTTAAGAGCCCTTATCCAAGTCTTTGACTTACTTTTAAGCCTCTATATCTGGTTAATAATAGCAAGAGCTCTTATTTCCTGGGTAAATCCTTCACCTTATCACCCTTTGGTTCGCTTTCTTTATAAAGCCACCGAGCCTGTTTTAGCTCCGATAAGACGCCTCCTTCCACCCATCTACGGTTTAGATCTTTCTCCTATAATAGTTATCTTTTTGATCTACTTTATTAAAGAACTTTTATTTAAAGTATTGCTATCCCTTTAAGGTATGCTTATTTATGCCAACGTGAAGCCCAATTATTTAGATAAGCCTAAAAATCTAAAGGCTAATTTAGCCCTTTGTGAATTTTTACTGCCAGAAAAAATTAAAATCCTTCAGGTAAAATGAAAGGATTTCTCTTTTTTGATTTAGACGGAGTAATTTTAAATTCTATGCCCTATCATGCTAAGGCTTGGATTTCAGCTTTCCGAGAATTTGGCTTAGAATTTACCAAAGAAGAAATCTATCTTTATGAGGGAGCTATAGAACTTGAAACCGCTAAAGACCTTTTTAAAAAGAAAGGAATTGAGCCTACCTCAGAATTCTTTCATAAAGCCTTTGAATTACAAAAGAAGATCTTTAAAAAGTATTATTCTAAAGAAGTAAAACCTTTTTCAGAGGTGCCTTCTCTTCTTTCTGAGCTAAAAAAAGAAAAGAGGATTTTGGCTTTGGTCACCTCTTCCTCTCAAGAGATTTTAAATAAAGTCCTGCCTAAGGATTTGTCTAAATTTTTTGATTTAATTCTAACTGGAGATAAGGTTGAAAAAAGAAAACCCCATCCGGATCCCTATCTTAAAGCTAAGGAGTTTTTCCGCGCTCAGGAAGAGGAAGTTTTAGTAATAGAAAATTCGCCAGCAGGAGTTCAGGCAGCTAAAAGTGCTGGATGCTTTTGCATAGGAATTACTACCACTCTTAAGCCTGAACATCTTAAATTGGCTGACCTAATTGTCAAAAATCATAAAGAGTTAAGGGATTTTCTCTTAAATGGCCAAATAAATGGTCAAAGAACCCTCCTTTAACTATCTTAATTACTTTTCCCGCTACGAAAAGATTATTCCAGATTTTGAGGCTTTTTTAGAGTATCTTAAAGTCCCCCATCAACAATATTTCCGAATTAATAATTTAAAGGTGGCTCAAGAAGAGGAGGAAAAACTTTTAGAAAGTTTAAAAGAACAAGGAATCCTTTGGGAAAGGATAGAGGGAGTAGAGAAATTTTATCGGGTAATAAATAACGAAGAAGTCTCCTTAGGAAATATTAGAGAATATCGTTATGGGCTCATTCATTCTATGACCTTAAGTAGTGTGCTTCCTGTTAAAGCTTTAGATCCTAAGCCTGAAGAGTTAATCTTGGATCTCTGTTCTGCCCCAGGAGGAAAAACTGCCCTAATAGCTATGGTAACTGAAGATAGGGCTATAATTGTAGCCAACGATAAAAGATGGGATAGATTAACTGCCCTTTCCTATAATTTAAAGAGATTAGGTGTTTCCTGTGCCATTGTGACTCGCTATAGGGGAGAAGAATTCCCTTTAGGAATTAAGTTTGATAAAATTTTAGTTGATGCCCCCTGCAGCGGCGAAGGACGCTATAAAGTAGGCTTAGAAGGCGAGATTCTTTATCAAAAAGGTTCAGGCAGAGGAAATTTGCCTTCCCTTCAAAAAGGGCTTATTGTGAGAGCCTCTGACCTTCTTTCCCCAGGAGGAATTTTGGTTTATAGCACCTGCACCATTAATCCCGAAGAAAATGAAGCTGTTGTAGACTATCTCTTAAGAAAAAGACCAGCTAAAATTTTGGATTGGAATCCTCCTCTACCCTGGGATAACGGTCTTAGGGAATGGCAGGATAAATCCTTTCATCCCGATTTAGTAAAAACTAAAAGATTTTATGCCCATAAAACCCAAGCTGTCGGTTTCTATGTGGCCCTCTTAAAAAAAAGAGACAACCACCTATCCATAGTTTCCCAGGCTTAGAATGAAAGCCCCTAAGCCAATCCTCCTTAACCTCGGGTCTTAACTAAAAAATAGGTCTTTTTTCGAATTTTAAGAAAGTAAACCTTTTCAATTAGAGAAGCTCCCTCCAGAGAATAATTTCCCAAAAACAAAATATAAGCTCCTTGAGGTAAAATTTCACAAGTCTTAAGATACTCAATTCTTTCTATTAGCTTATAGCGATATTTAAGATAATAAATTAAATGATGGGGAGTAGTTTGACATAAATAAATTTCTTTCTTATCTTTTATTAAATCTGCAATTTCTAAAGCAGCTTTTCTAAAATAATTCATCTCCTTTTGATGAAAAGGATAATAAAAATAAACAAATAATTGTTTGACTATAAATACATAAAATACTAAATAATAAAAAAATACTTTTAGAGAAATTTTGTGAATCAACAATATAATAACATTTAATAAAATAAAAGAAATATGAAAGAGATAAAAAAGAAAAGAAAGTAAAAAAGGATAAGTAGAAAAATAAAAGTGAAAAGAAAAGGCTATAATTAAGCTTAAAAGTGGTAGAATTCTTCCCAAGAGGAGTTTTAAAAATTTTAAAGGCCTTTCTTCTAAAGAAAGGTTTAGAAAACCATAAAAAGAAAGGGTTACTAAAAAGATAAAGCCAGAAATGGAAGGCAGGATATAGCGAAAACGAGCGCCAGGAAAGAGAAAATGAAAGAAATAAGAAAAAACAAAAAGAAAGAAAGAAAATAAAAAAAGCCTATAAAGAAGGGGAGAATATTTTAGAATAAAAAGAAGTTGGTAAAGTTTTAAAGAAAAGAAAATTAAAAATACTATCCAAGGGGAAAGTCCTAAGAGGGCTGAAAGGGTAAAACTTTCTAAGTGTTGTAGAAAAGGCATTTCCTGAGCTTTAGCAGCTATAAAATATTCCTGAATCCAAGAGACAATGAAGGGTTTCAAGCCTACTTTTAGGGATACAGGCCAAGCCCAAGCTAAGAAGACAAAAAAAGTGCTTAAAAGGCCAATTAAATGAGGGGTTTGGAAAAGTTCCTTTAATCGTCTCTGAAAAATCAAATAGGGAACATAAGCTAAATAGAAAAAGATTAAGCCTTGAAAAGTTTTAGTAAGGATTCCTAAACCTAAGAAAAAGCCCAAAAAGAGAAAACCAAAGATTTTTCGGTTTTTGATTTCATAAAGATAAAACCAACCAAAAATTCCAAGGGTAATCACCATAGTATAGAAGGCATCAATTTCGGCTCTTAAAGCTTTGTCTATTACCTCAGGAGTGGTTAAGAAGATTAAACCTGGAAGAAGAATTAAACTTAAGGAGAGTGATATATCTTTTAGTGCTCTTAAAATCAAGGACCAAATATAAACTAAAAAAAGAGCGGTAAAAATGAGACAAAGGGCTGAAAAACTGCGAGCAGTTGTCTCACTATAGTCTCCCATCAATTTCAAATAAAAGGCTAAGGCTAAGTTAAAAAGGGGTGGTTTGTTATAATAGGGTTCTCCTAAGATTTGGGGTATTAAATATTCTTTTTTTTCTATCATTTCAAGGGCAATAAGAACTCTTCTGCCTTCCTCTCCTTGAAATTCCTTTCCTCCAATATAGGGAAGATAAAGACCTAATCCAAAAAGAAAAAGAAAGAAAAAGGCTTTAAAAAGTGTTTTTTTCATCGGATTAAAAATTTTTATGAGGTGCCCCTCCCACACTTTTAAAGGAAGCCATAGGAATCTTGTATATTATAATACTACTCACTTATTCCAAAAATTGGTAGGTATAAGTGATACCCACATAAAGTAAAATTAATGTAAGGATTAAGCGGATCATCTTTGGGGAAAACTTTTTTTGATACTTAGCTCCTAAATAAAGTCCTAAAGCTCCGCCTAAACCGAAGAGTCCCCCTAACCAAAAATCAGGAGGATTTCCACCCAAGGTATAGATAATCACTCCTAAAATAGAGGTAAGGAAGGTTCCAAAAAGGGTAGCTCCGGCAAATACATAGGGAGGAAGGTGAAAAAAGGCTAAAAGAAGGGGAGCTATCACCGCACCGCCACCTATCCCGTAAATACCTCCCACTATTCCGATTACAAAGGCTATAAAACTTAAAATTGGAACAGAGAGACAATAGATTTTGTCTCCGTATTTAAAAAAAAGCCTTAAAGGTGAAAAGGAAAGAGTTTGAATAGATTGGGGAGAAAAGGAGGTTTCTTTTCTAAGAAAAAAGAGGTCATAGATAAGTTTTAGACTGATAAAAAGAAGGGTCAGTCCTACCAAAAGTTTAAAGTTTTTAAGCTCGGCAAAATAGGAAATTCTTAAAAAATACCCTATAATTACCCCAGGGAAGGTTCCTATGGTAATGATAAGAGTTAAGGGATAATAAAATCTTTTTTCTTTCCTGTAGCGTAAAATCCCAGAAGGAATGGCAATAACATTATAGAGATGGTTAGTTGCACTTACAGAGGGAGAGGTGAAGTTTAAAACACTTACCTGAAAAGGCAAAAGGAGAAAGGCTCCACTTACTCCTCCTGTAGCACAGAAAAAAGACAAAATAAAAGAAAAAAGAGGGGGAATAAAAAGATAAGTCTTTACTCCAGAGTTAGGAAAGATAATAATTAATTTTTCAAGCATAATTAAAGACCTCTAAAAAGGGCTTTTAAGCGTTGGTATCTACTTTGGCAATCTGGATACCAAGAGGCCTTTTTCGGCCCCAACTCTAAGGCCCTTTTATATTTTTCTAAAGCTTTATAGGAGTTCCCTAAGTTTTCATAGATCCTTCCTTGATAATAATAACTTATTCCGTAAAAGGGGATAAGTTTTTCGGCCTTTTCAAAATAACCCAAACTTTTTTCCCAATTTTTCAAACCGAATTCTGCCATTCCCCCCAAAAGATGGGCTAAAAAAAGCTCAGGATTATATTTTATAGCCAAAAGGGCATAATGCTGAGCTAAAGCCAAATTTTCTTCTTTTAATTTAAGCTGAGCTAAGGCTAACAAGGAAGGAATATTTTTAGGATAAAGCTCTAAGGCTTTCAAAAAATGGCTTTCTGCTAAGGAATAATTCTTTTCTTTAAGAGCCATTTTTCCTTTTTGGACTTCTTCAAAAGAAAGCTTAGTAGATAATAAGTGATTTTTTATTTCCAAGAATTTAGAAGCTCCTTTGATAAATTCTCCGGTCGGTCGATATTTTTCTAAGTTTCTTTGCCATTCTTGAATACGAGTTTCAGGAAGAGGGTGAGTAGAGAGCCATTCGAAAGGCCGAGATTTTTCCATTTCTTTAAAACGCTGAAAGACCTTTAACATTCCCTCTGGAGAATATTTAGTTTGAATTAAAATCCGAAAAGCTTCCGCATCGGCTTCTTTTTCTTGATCCCTACTAAATTTTAAGGTTAAAAGACTAGCTGAAATACGCCCCAATTGAAAAAGGAGTTCCCCACTTAAATTTTCCGGTAAAAAGAGGGAACCAATTTGAAGGAGAAGAGTTAAGGCTAATTGTTTTTCCATAAATTTAGCATGATGTCTTTTTTCAATATGCCCGATCTCGTGAGCCAAAACCCCAGCTAATTCATCTTCCTCCTCCAAGGTAAGAAAAATACCTCTTGTAATTACAATAGGCCCTCCCGGTAAAGCAAAGGCATTCACTTTTTCGGAATTAACTAATACAAATTGAAAAGGAACTTTCCGAGTAGAGGCTTTAGCTAATTTCTTTCCCAGAGTTTGGATATATTCTTGGACTTCCTTCTCAGGATAAAACCCTTCGTATTCATCTATAACCGCGGGAAGATATAATTTCCCGAGTTCAATTTCTTTTTCTTCCGGAAGAATCTCTAAAATTCCGAAAAAGCCTTGACTTTCCCTCCAAGAAAACCCTAAGATAATAAAAAGGAACCCCCAACAAAACCAGAAGAAAAAAAAGAATTTTAAGAAATTGCTGAGGGTTCTTCTCTCCATTAGATTATAAAGGTTGCATCTCCATAGGAGTAGAATTTATACCCCCTTTGGATAGCATCTTCATAGGCTTTAAAAATCAAATCCCTTCCAGCAAAAGCACAAACAAGAAGCAATAAAGAGGATTTAGGAAGATGAAAATTGGTAATCAAAGCTGAAATAACTTTGAACTCAAAGCCAGGATAAATATAGAGGTCACAAAGTCCTTGATAGGCTCGGAAATCTAAGCGATGTAAAAATTCAAGGGTTCTTGTAACAGTTGTGCCAACAGCTATGATTCTTCTTTTCTCTTCTAAGGCTCTTCTAATTCTTTCAGCAGTTTCCCCATCTACTTCTATGTATTCGGGTTCTAATTGATGTTTTCTGATATCCTTAGTCTTTATAGGAGCAAAGGTGCCATAACCTATATGGAGGGTTATATATTCCATTTGAACTCCTTGGTTTTGTATTTTTTTTAAAAGTTCTTCCTTAAAGTGGAATCCTGCAGTAGGTGCAGCAATTGAGCCTTCCTTTTTGGCATAAACGGTTTGATATCTAAGAAAATCTAAAGGTTCAACCTCTCTCTTAATATAAGGAGGAAGAGGAACTTTTCCTATCCTTTCCAAAAGTCTTTCCCAGGGTAGATCCTTAGAAGAAAGACGAATTTTAAATTTTCCCTGGCCTAAATTGGCTAAAAGCACTATCTTAGCGGAAGAAATTTCTGGAAAATAAAGCTCTAAGCCTGATTTTAAGCGTTTTCCTTTGATTAGAGCTATGGTTTCCAATTCTTTTCCATAAGGTTTATGGAAAAGGAGAAGCTCTACCTCCCCTCCAGTTTTCTTTTTAGCCTTTAATCTGGCTGGAAATACCTTGGTATCGTTTAAAACTAAAAGATCACCCTCCTTAAAATACTGAAGAATTTCCGAAAACCTATCGTGAAAAAAGAATTTTTTTGATTTTCTATCTATAACTAAAAGTTTACTTTCTGAACGATCCCTTGAAGGATAGTAAGCTATATTTTCCTTAGGTAAGGAATAGTCATAATAGTTAAGATCGTATTCTTGAGGAATTGGTGCCATCAAAGATATTGAGGAGGAATTTCTTCCAGGGCTAAGAGAGACTCTAAAGTTTCCCTTTTTCGGATGAGGAAAAATTTATCATCTTCTACTAGAACCTCAGCTGGTCTTGGACGAGAATTATAATTAGAGCTCATTACAAAACCATAAGCCCCAGCACTCATTACCGCTAAAAGATCTCCCCTTTTAACCTGAGGTAATCTTCTTTCTCTGGCCAAAAAGTCAGTAGATTCACAAATAGGACCCACTACATCAACTGTAATTTCCTCAGTTCCCTTTTCCTCTACAGGAATAATCTTATGATAGGCTTGATAAAGGGAAGGTCTGATAAAATCATTCATTCCGGCATCTACAATTACAAAATTTCTTTCGTTATTTTGTTTAGTATAAAACACCTTGGTTACCAAAATCCCAGCATTCCCTACAATTACTCTTCCGGGCTCAAGAATAAGGGTCACAGAAAGGTCCTTTAATTCCCTTTGGATAGCTAAAGAGTATTCTTCAGGAAGAGGAGGTTCCTCTTGATCATAAATAATTCCTAAACCTCCTCCTATATCTAAATACTTTAGTTCTAAACCGTAAGAAGTTAATTCCTTCCAAAGGTTTTTAAGCCTTTTTAAAGCCTCCATAAAAGGAGAAAGAGTGGTAATCTGGGATCCTATGTGAGCATCTAACCCTAAGGGTAAAAGATAGGAATTAGCCTTAGCTGAGAGATAAAGGGGAATCACTTCTTCTTCAGGGACACCAAATTTATTTTTTCTTAAACCCGTAGAAATATAAGGATGGGTTTGAGGATCTACGTTAGGATTGGCTCTAATAGCAAAGGGTGCTTTAATCTTTAATCTTTTAGCTACCTCTCCTAAAACCTCAAGTTCTTCTTTACTTTCTACATTAAAAAGCAAGATACCAGCTTTTAAGGCCCTTTCTATCTCCTCTTCTGTTTTTCCCACTCCAGAAAAAACAATTTTTCTAGGAGAGATCCCTGCTTTTAAAGCCCTTTCTAATTCTCCGCCAGAGACAATGTCTGCCCCTGCACCTTCTTTACCGAGAAGGGCTAAGATGGCTAAGTTAGAATTAGCCTTAACAGAATAGCAAATAAGGTGATCTATTCCAGAAAAGGCTGAGTCAAATACCTTAAAATGGCGTTTTATAGTTTTAGCCGAATAAATATAGATAGGAGTTCCATATTTCTCTACAATCTTTCTTACGGGAACTCCTTCACAATATAATTCACCTGCATAGTAGGTAAAATAGTGCATAGGAAAAATATATCTTATTTCCAAAAAGAAGCAAGAGCAACTCTTTTCTTTTTCCCCTTAGGGGCTCTTCCTGCCACTACAGGCTAACGTTACAAACCTAAAGGACCATGGGAGGGACAAAGGCTAAGTATTAAAAAAATTCTTTGAGAAGATCTTCCACAGAAGAGTCGTCCTCTATAATTGAAGTCTCTCTAAAGGGAATGAACTCGGTTTGTTCTAAGGAAAATTCTGCATAAAAGGGACCCCCAGAAGGTGTGCGAAAACTAATTTTCCGAGCTTGAGAGGTATTTAGAGAGGATTCTATATACATAATAATTGTGCTTGTAATTGGAATAGCCATAGGTTGATTATTTTTAGCTCCAAGTCCATATTTTTCTTCCACCTTTTTTCTGAAATTTCCCATAACTTGATTTACCATCTCTCCAATAAAATTAATAACTTCATGGGAGAAAGGATTTTGAGAAATTTCTTCTTCTGGTAATCCCATAAAATACATAGCCTTTTGATAAAGTTCCAGACTAGCTTCTTTAGAAAAATTCAGGCAAAGGAGCCCGTTATAGTCTCCATTAAATTCCAAAAAGCTTCCTATATCAGGACGCAAAGCTACAAAATTAATTTTTTGAAGCGTAGGGGAAACCTTTATCTCTAACCCTGTGTTTAGAGACAAGACCTCTTTAACTGTCTCAGCTAAAATCTCGGAAAGTTCATTAATCGTGCTTCTCCTCTTATCCCCTCTTCTTTCACCCATACCTTTATCTCCAAAAATAATAGTTAATAATTAAAGCTAATTTTAGTCAGAAAAAAATGATTTTCAAGATCTAACTTACATGTTTTCTTTGTTTCAATGTCTAATTTTTCTGCTCCTTAAGAGCCACCTCTTTTAATTCTTTTATTTATAATGTAAAATAAATGGAAAAATTAGAAATTTTCAAAAAAATGCTTAATATAAACTTTGATAAGGGAGCCAAAAGAAATGAAAAATTTAGGAAGAGGTCTTCTGATTTGGCTTTTAATAGGTATTGTAATTTTAATTCTTTATAATTACTTTTTTAGTAGCGGTTTCTATTCAACCATCTCTTTATCCTATTCGACCTTTCTTGAAAAGATAGAAAACGGAGAAGTCAAATCAGTTACTATAGAAGGATCTAAGGTTTACGGCAAATTTATAGATAATAAAGATTTTACGACCAATATTATTCCTGAAGATCGAGAGCTTTATCAGCTTCTGAAAAGTAAAAAAGTCCAAATTAATGTCCGACCGGAAAATCAAAACAATTGGATTACTACTTTTCTTATTTCCTGGCTTCCTTTTGTCGTGCTTATATTTTTATGGATCCTCTTTATGCGTCAAGTCCAGCCAGGGAACAAACCTTTTTCCTTTGTCAAATCTCGGGCTCGCTTACTTAAGGAGGGAGATACTAAAGTTACCTTTAAAGATGTAGCTGGGGTTGAAGAAGTAAAAGAGGAATTGCAGGAGGCAGTAGAGTTTTTAAAGAACCCTCAAAAATTTACCAAACTTGGGGCTCGAATTCCTAAAGGAATTTTATTAGTAGGACCACCCGGCACTGGAAAAACTCTTTTAGCCAAGGCTATTGCTGGAGAGGCAGGAGTTCCTTTTTTCAGTATCAGCGGTTCTGATTTTGTAGAAATGTTTGTAGGTGTAGGAGCTGCCAGAGTAAGAGATCTCTTTCAACAAGCTAAAAGTCAGGCTCCTTGTATAATCTTTATAGACGAAATTGATGCTGTGGGAAGGATGAGAGGAGCTGGTCTCGGAGGAGGTCATGATGAAAGGGAACAAACCCTCAACCAACTCTTAGTAGAAATGGATGGTTTTAACACAGCCGAAGGAATTGTAATTATTGCGGCAACTAATCGTCCGGACATCTTAGATCCTGCTCTCCTTCGTCCTGGAAGATTTGACAGACAAATTGTCGTTCCTCCGCCAGATGTTAATGGAAGGGAAGCTATTTTAAAAATTTATGCCCAAAAAATTAAACTTTCTCCCAAAGTAGACCTAAAGGCTTTAGCTAAGGCTACTCCTGGTTTTACTGGTGCTAACTTAGAAAACCTAATGAATGAAGCCGCCCTTATTGCTGCTAAAAAAGGCAAAGAAATGGTGGATATGGAAGATTTAGAAGAAGCCAAAGATAAGATTCTTATGGGAAAGGAAAGAAAAGGTATGGTATTAAATGAAGATGAAAAAAAGATTATTGCCTATCATGAAGCTGGACACGCTTTAGTGGCCTATTTTCTTCCTGATCCTGACCCAGTCCATAAAATCAGTATCATCCCAAGGGGACAAGCTTTAGGAATCACTCAACAACTACCCTTGGATGATAGACACATTTACACTGAAGAATATCTTCTTAAGAAAATTACTGTTCTCCTTGGCGGAAGGGTAAGTGAAGAATTGGTCTTTCAAAAACTAAGCACTGGTGCCCGGGATGACCTTAAAAGAGCTACTCATATTGCTAAAAAGATGGTGTGTGAATTTGGAATGAGCAAACTTTTAGGACCTCTTACTTATGGCAAAGGAGAGGAACCCATTTTTCTGGGTAAAGAATTGTTTCAAATCAAAGACTACTCCGAAGATACAGCTTGCTTGATTGATCAGGAAATTAAAGAAATTATCCTTAATTGCTATAACACCGCTAAAAACATTATTAACCAATATCTTGATAAATTACATTTAGTAGCCAAAGCCCTTTTAGAAGAAGAAACCTTAGATAGTGAGAAATTTAAACTCCTTCTCCAGAACCCGAATTAAAATGTTAGCTCCTCTAAAGCTTAGAGATTTCACTTTTACTTGGAGTGAAAAAGATTTACCCTATTTAGTAGGAATTATTAATGTAACTCCTGACTCTTTTTCGGATGGGGGAGAGGCCTTTACAGTAGAGGGAGCTCTTAAAAAAGCTCAAGCCCTTTTAGAAGGCGGAGCTCATATATTAGATATTGGAGGAGAATCTACCCGCCCTTTTTCAAATCCTATTCCAGAGGAAGAAGAAATCCAAAGAGTAATTCCTGTAATTCGAGCTATCCGAGAAAATTTTCCTTCAGCCATTATTTCTATAGACACCTATAAAGCCAAGGTAGCAGAAAAGGCCTTAGAAGCGGGAGCCGATTTGGTAAACGATATCTCAGGTGGCTGCTTTGACCCATCTATCCTTGATGTAATAAAAGATTATACTTGCCCCTATATTGTTATGCATATTAAGGGGACTCCTAAAACTATGCAAATTAATCCCTATTATGAAGATATCTTAAAAGAAATTAAAGAATATTTTAAGAAAAGAATTGAAACCCTATTATCCAAGGGAATTTCCTTTGAGAAAATTATTTTAGACCCAGGGATAGGATTTGGCAAAACTTTTCAACATAATCTTACTATCTTGAAAAATTTCTCTTTTTTTTATGATTTAGGTAGACCCCTTCTTTTAGGTTTTTCAAGAAAGAGTTTTATCGGAGAAATTATCGGAAAACCCCCTCCTGAAAGGGATGGAGGAACAATAGGGGTGGCTATTTTTTCTTATTTACAAAAAGTCCATCTTATTAGGGTCCATAATGTAACCCTAATTAGGGATGCCTTAAAAACTTTTAAATTCCTCTGGAAGACATAGAAGGTGGATTTTAAATTAGTTTTCGACTTTTTAAAAACCTTTAGAATTGCCGATTTTATAGATATTCTCATCGTAAGTTTTTTAATTTATAAAATTTTCCTTTTAATTCAAGGAACTCGAGCTCTTCAAATGGCAGCTGGGTTAGGCTTTTTAATTTTTCTCTATTTTTTTTCTGAAATTTTTCAACTCCTAACCCTTAATTGGATTCTTCATACCTTTTTATCTTCTATACTTTTAATAATTCTTATAATTTTTCAAGAAGATATCAAAAAGGCTTTAGCCCATATAGGCACCATTCCTTTTACTAAACTTCAGGTCCAGTATTCTTTAAGTATAGAAAGTATTGTAAGAGCGGCTTCTGAATTGGCAGAAAAAGGCTACGGAGCTTTAATGGTAATTGAAAGAGAAATTAGTTTAAGGGATTATTTAGAGGGAGCTGTAATTCTTAAGGCTAAGATTTCTCCCGAAATCTTAGTAAGTATTTTTAATCCTAAAAGTCCTCTTCACGACGGAGCTGTCGTAATCAGCGGAGATACTATTTTGGCTGCCGGCGTAATTCTTCCTCTTTCAACAAATCCTGACATTGCTAAAGACCTGGGGACTCGTCATAGGGCAGGTATCGGAATAACCGAAATTACCGATGCTATTGCTATTATAGTTTCTGAAGAGAGGGGACAAATATCCTTAGCTGTAAGCGGAAGAATGACCAGAGATCTTACTCCCGCTACCCTAAGAAAGATTCTCTCTCAACTTCTTGGTTTTGAAACCAAAACCCCCTGGTGGCAAAGATTAAGGAAAAATAAAAAAGATGAAAAAAGAACATAAATTAAAAATCCTTTCCCTACTTTTAGCTATTATTCTTTGGTATTTTATTGTTTTCGGAAAACCTATTGAATATACCTTAGAGATCCCCCTCCAAGTTAAAGCTCCGGAAAAAAACTACCTTTGGGAAATTAATCCCGCCACTGTTACCCTCAAATTCTTAGCTACTCGGAATCAAATACGCACTCTAAATAAAGAGAAAATAAAAATTATTATTGATACTAGCCACTATCCATCAGGAATTCATCAAATAAGAATTCCCATAGAGAAGATCAATTTGCCTCCAGATATAAAAATAAAGGAAATAAATCCTGGGTATGTAACCTTAGTTATAAAGAGGGTTTCTGTAAAAAAAGTTCCCGTAAAGGTTATCTTTGAAAAAAGGCCATCCTCTCCTAAGATTAAAATCCTAATTCAACCCTCGGTAGTAACGATTAAAGGTTTCTGGGAAGATCTTCAAAAAATTAATACGGTCTCTACAATTCCTGTAAATTTTGAAGAACTAAAAAAAGAAAAAAGGCTTTTAATTCCACTTTCTCCTCCGGATGAGGTAATTGCCGTAGAACCAAAAAAGGTTAAAATTATATTAAGTAATCCTCTACAAACTTTTTAGAACTATTCTTAGGAGGGTTTAATGAAAAAACTTTTTGGAACTGACGGCATAAGAGGAGAAGCTAATCTCTTTCCTATGACTCCAGAAATTGCCCTTCAAGTAGGAAGAGCTATAGGCTTTCTCTTTAAAAATAAAAACCATCACCAGAGTAAAATAATTATCGGAAAGGATACAAGACTTTCAGGATATCTTTTTGAAAATGCCTTAACTGCTGGTTTATGTGCTATGGGAGTTAATACCTATCTGGTAGGTCCTATTCCTACTCCAGGGATAGCTTTTCTTACTAAGGATATGCGGGCTGAAGCTGGAATTATGATCTCAGCCTCCCACAATCCCTTCTATGATAACGGAATTAAAATTTTTGATAAAAACGGTTTTAAATTGCCTGACTCTCAGGAAAAATTAATTGAAAATTTAATTTTTGATGAAAAATTTGAAAGAGAAAGAAGTTTGAAAGATAAGATTGGTAGAGCTTTCAGAATAAAGGATGCCCTCGGTAGATACGCCGTTCATTTAAAATCGGTAGTGCCTGCCAAAATAAATTTTGAGGGGATAAGGGTGGGATTAGATTGTGCCAACGGTGCCTGTTATCAAATCGGACCTCAAGTTTTTGAAGAATTGGGAGCTACCATTTTTTGTGAAGGCTGTAATCCCAACGGGTTAAATATTAATGAAGAGTGCGGAGCCCTTTTTCCGGAGAAGATCAAAAAGATTCTTCTGGAAAAGAATCTTCATATAGCCTTTGCCTTAGATGGAGACGGAGATAGAATTGTAGTCATAGATGATAAAGCTAACATCTGGGATGGAGATGAACTCTTAGCCATCTTTAGTAAATTTTATAAAGAAAAAAATCTTTTAACCAAACCCCTTATTGTTGGAACCGTAATGACTAATCAGGGATTAGAGATTTATCTCAAAAGTTTAGGGCTAAAGCTTATTCGCACAGCTGTAGGAGATCGCTATGTCCTGCATAGTATGTTAGAAAATTCGGCTTTAATTGGTGGAGAAAGCTCCGGTCATATTATTTTTCTGGATAAGACTACAACTGGGGACGGGCTTCTTTGTGCACTAAGATTGCTATCTTTTCTTAAAGAAACTGAAAAACCCCTTTCCACCTTTTACCCTCCCTTTGAAAAATATCCTCAAGTCCTTATCAATATCAAGGTCTCTCAAAAGAAGCCTATAGAAGAAATTCCTGGACTTTTAGAAAAGATTAAAAAGATAGAAGAAAAATTAGGGGCTAACGGAAGGATTTTAGTGCGTCCCTCGGGAACAGAGCCCAAGTATAGAGTAATGGTAGAGGCTATTTCTCAAGAACTGGCTCAAGAATTAGCTCAAGAACTTGGGGAATATATAAAAAAAACCCTTGCTTCTCAAAGAAAAGATAGTATATTCACTTTCTAATGATTTTTAAAAAACTCTTTTTCTATCTCAAATTTTTACCTCTATTCTTGGGAATTTTAAGTCTTCTTTGGTTTTTTTTAGGCTTTAAAGAAGGTTCTTTCTTTGTCCAATCCCGAGGAAGTATCCTCTGTTTGTCTTGTATGGGATTAGAAGAAAATGAAGATTTTCAAGGTCCGTAAGTGTTCACAATTTATCTCTACCCTAATCCAAAATAGTTATTTTGGCTTTTTAACTACCAAAACTATCTATACCGGACCTCTTAAAAAATTCTGCAGTTTGGGACTTAACTGTTATTCCTGTCCAGCTGCCCTCTTTTCCTGTCCCTTAGGGGCTTTACAACAGGTTTTTATCTCCCTTAGGATTCTACCCGGAGAATATCTCTCTAAGGTTCTCTTTTATGTTTTAGGACAAATTCTCCTTCAAAGTCTACTATTAGGAAGATTTATCTGCGGTTGGTTATGTCCTTTCGGCTTTTTACAAGACCTCCTTTATAAGATCCCCTTTTATAAAAGAACTTTCCATCTTCCCTTTAGGGCCCAAAGATATTTAAAACATCTGTTTCTCCTTTTCTTCATAATTTTATTTCCTATAATCTTTCTTACAGAATTAGGTTATGGTCTTCTTTGGTTTTGTAAATATTTTTGTCCAGCTGGCACCTTACAAGCTGGTTATTTTCACTTGATCCTTGAACCATCCTTGAGTAAAAAAATTGGCTCTATCTTCTTTTTAAAAAACCTTCTTTTAGGAGGGATTATTTTATTTTGTATAATAGAAATACGCTTTTTTTGTAAAAATCTCTGTCCCTTAGGATTGATTTACGGCTTTTTTAACAGATTTAGTCTTTTTAAACTGAGATGGGAAGAAAGTAAATGTAATAAATGTCTCCTTTGTGAAAAAGCTTGCCCAATGGGGTTAACAATTCCTAAGGAATTAAATTCCCTTGAATGTATCCGATGTCTTAACTGTGTGGAAATTTGTCCTACAAAAGCCATTTCTCTTAGAACTAGTTTCTATTATCTTCCGGAGAGGGATCGGATAAATTTAAAAGTAGAGGAGCTTCGCTATGCGGAAAGACGAAAGAGCTCCTAATGAAATGGGGGAGATTGAGATGGGCGATACAAGGGCATCTACCTTTTCTGAAAAGCTCTTGATAGCTACCAGTAATCCAGGTAAAATTAAAGAAATCTCTCAAGCTTTAGAAGATCTGGATTTAGAAATAATAACTTTAAAGGACCTTCCTCCTATTAAAACGCCAGAAGAAACTGGAAAAAGCTTTTTAGAAAATGCTTTATTTAAAGCTAAATATTATGCGGAAAAGACCGGGCTCCTTTCCTTAGCTGATGACTCAGGACTTGAAGTTTTGGCTTTAAAAGGTGCTCCAGGTATTTATTCAGCCAGATTTGCTGGACCTAAGGCTACAGATGAAGAAAATTATCAAAAACTCTTAAACCTAATGAAGGACATCCCTTACGAAAAAAGGGATGCTCGCTTTATATGCGCCATGGTATGTTATCATCCATCTGGAAAATATATTTATAGTATAGGAACTTGGGAAGGAAAAGTTAGTTATCAACCTAAAGGAACCTTAGGCTTTGGGTATGATCCCATCTTTTTAGTTCGGGAGTTTAATTATGAAAAGACAGCTGCTGAGCTTCCTTTAGAAGTTAAAAATACCCTTAGCCATAGGGCTAAAGCCCTCAACGCCTTGAAAGAACAACTTAAAGACTTTTTAAAAGGACTCCTTAAATGATTATACCTCCCATCTTTGAAAAATTTAAAATTTCAGGTTTTTTTTCCACAAAAATTTTAAAAAAGACTCTTTGGCATTCCTTTCCTCAAGTTTTTTTCCCAAAGCAACTTCATTCTACTAAAATTATTTGGCTTAATGAAAAAAGGGATTCTTTTAGTCTGGAAGGAGATGGGGTTCTAACTTTAAATCTATCTTTAACGATAGGAGTTCAAACAGCTGACTGCCTTCCCATTCTTATCGGACATAAAAAAAAAGAAATCTTAGGAGCTATTCATGCGGGTTGGAGAGGAACCCTTCAAGGAATCTTAGCTCAAGCTCTTCAAAAAATCTTAACCCTTGGTTTTTCTCCAGAAGATCTTCTAATAGCCATAGGTCCCCACATCCAAAGCTCCTGTTATGAAGTGGGAGAGGAAGTAATTGACCAATTAGATCCCTCTTTGAGAAAACCCCCTTTTTTAGTAAAAAGGTATAACCATTTCTATCTTAATCTTTCAGAAATTAATCTTTATCAAGCCAGGTTTTTAGGTATTCCAAAGGATAATCTTTGGATCTCTTCAGAATGCACTCATTGTCTAAGGGAAAAATATCACAGCTATCGGCGAGAAAAAAATTATAATTACACTCAAGTAGCCTTTATTAAAGGATGCCCGCTTGTAGTTGAGTGAGTTCATTCCAGTGAGGAAAAAAGCGAGAAAACTGCTATTAAATTATGCTATTTCTTTATAATCTTTTATATCTTTTAGGCTTAATCCTTTTCTTCCCTAAGGAATTTTTTAAAAGACCTAAGGGAAGACGTTTTCAGTGGCTAAAAGAGAAAATGGGATGGATTACTCCTCCGGACTTTTCTCGTCCCTTACCTTTACTTTGGATTCATGCTGTTTCCGTAGGGGAAATCCTTTCCCTTAATCCTTTAATTCAAGAGTTGATAAAAGATTACAATCTTATCTTAACAACCATTACTGATACAGGTAAAAGGGTAGGAGAGAGCCACTATGGCCCCTATCCTGTAAAAATCTATTATCTGCCCTTTGACCTACCCTTTACTTTAAAAAACTTTTTAAAGGTCCTTTCTCCTAAAGCCCTTTTAATTACCGAAACCGAACTGTGGCCTAATTTAATAAATATAGTTTACCAAAAAATTCCAGTTGCTCTAATTAATGGCAGATTAAGTGAAAAATCCTTTAAAAATTACAAAAAATTTAAGTTTTTTTTTCAAAAACTTCTAAAAAGACTCTCTTTTATAGCAGTTCAAGAAGAAATTTATAAGGAGAGATTCGAAAAATTAGGAGTGAATCCGGAAAAAATTAAAGTAGTTGGAAATCTCAAATTTGATCTCATCCTATCTCCTAAGGAATATATCGAACTAAAAAAGGTTCCCTCCCCTATTATTATTGCAGGAAGCACTCATCAGTCTGAAGAAGAACTAATTTTAAGAGCCTTTCTTAAGGTCTTTCCTACAGGAACTCTTTTTCTTGTTCCCAGGCATCCTCAAAGACTCTCCGAAGTGGAAGACCTTATTAAAAAACATTTAAAAGGAAAAGAAAAATTCTTAAAATTTAGTGAATTATGGACTAAAGAGGTTCACACCTTCAGAGCAGTAATTTTAGTAGATCTTATGGGAATTTTAGCTACCCTCTATAGATATTGTGATTTAGCTATAATTGGTGGAAGCTTTCTTCCCCATGGTGGACAAAATCCCTTGGAAGCCCTCTATTGGGGAAAACCCGTCTTAATAGGACCCTATACCGAGAATTTTCCCTTTGTGAAGGAATTCCTTGAAAAAGGAGGACTCCTTCAAATAAAAGCCAAAGAGCTGGAAAGAGTATTTCTTGAATTCTTAAAGGATCCTCAAAGCTTTACTAAAATAGGAGAAAGAGGCTTTCTTCTTTTACAGGAAAAAAAGGGAGCCACTCCAAGGACTTTAGAATTAATAAGAAAACTCCTGAAAGAAACAAATTAAGTAGAAGATTTCTTTTCAGCTGTAGAGGAATTAGCCGAAGTTTTAAAGCCCTCTTTGTCTTCCTCTAACTTTTTTAGATCTTCTTTAACATCGGTATCTTTTAGAGACTCTTTAAAGGACCGGATGCCTTTACCTAAACCAGCTCCTACCTCAGGCAATCTTTTAGCCCCGAAAATAAGAAGAGCTAAAAATAAAATAATAAATAATTCTTGTCCACCTAAACCTAAGGGCATAATTAAACCCTCCTAAAAGATGTTATCTCTATTAAAAGGATACCAACTTCATAAAGAATTGTCAAGGGCAAGGCGATAATCAATAAATAGATAGGATCCGAGCCAGTGGTCACAACACTTGCAATAAGAAAGGAAAGGAGAATAGCATAGGATCTCCCTTTTTTAAGCTGGTGGAGATCTATTATACCCATTTTATTTATTAAAAAAACACAGGAAGGTATTTGAAAGAGAATTCCAAAAAGAATAAGAATTTTTAATAGAAAGTTAACATATTCCTTAAGATAGGGTTTAAAAATCAAGAATTGGCTTCCAAAGGAATAAAAAAATTTTAATAAAAATGGTAGAAAGAGGTAATATCCTACTAAGCTACCTATAAGAAAGGAAAAGGAGCTAAAAAAAAAGGCTAATTTAACCAATCTTTTTTCATAAGGATAAAGACCAGGGGCTATAAAACTCCAAAACTGATAAATTATATAGGGACTACCTAAAATAAAACCTAAAATTAGGGCAATTTTAAATTGATTTATAAAAACTTCAGTTATTCCTCTAAAAAAAACCTTGGACTCTAACAGATAGGGTTTAAGAGGATTGATTAAAAATTCTATAATTTCGTCGGTATAGATATATACAATGACAGAGGCTATAATCCAACCTATAAAAGCCTTAATAAGACAGGAGCGAAGTTCAATAAGATGCTCAAAAAAACTTTGTTTTTTTTCTAAGGAGACCTCACTCATTTAAAAGGGCTAAGAAATTTTGGGCGATGGATTCTGAATCCAGACCTGCTCTTTTAAAAAGTTCTTCAGGTTTCCCTGAATCAACCGGTTTTTTATGCCCAAGCAATCTTAAATTTACCTTTTTTCTTTTTAAGGCATAGAAGGAAGCCAGTTTGGCACCTAACCCTGTATCTACATAATGATCCTCTACTACCAAAAGATTTTTTAGATTAGCAAGATTTAGAAAATCTTCTTCAGGAAAGGGCTTAAAGGAAGGAACATTAATCAGGGCTACTTCTATTCCCTTTTCTTTAAGGATCTCCCAGGCTTTCAAGGCATAAGGAAAAAGGGTTCCATAAGAAATAAGGGCTCCTTTATCACCTTTTCGGATCCAATCTACTTTTCCGGGAATAAAAACATAGTCTTCATCAAAAAAGGGAGTGCCATCTTCTTTAGTTATAACAGGCACCTTAGATCTTCCCATTCCTACAAAAATATTGCCTGGTCTTTGGGCTACGGTCCGAAGAATACAATCAGTTTGGTTAGGATCAGCTGGAAAATAGATTTCAAAATCTTGCAAACTAAAAAGAAGCCCCAAGAAATCAATACATTGATGAGTAGGACCATCTTCACCTACATCCGCACCAAGATGAGTGCAAACCACTTTTAAAGCTGTTTTATTTAGAGTGTTTATTCTTAATTGGTTATAAACTTCATCTAATCCAAAGACACCAAAAGTTGAAAAAAATACTAAAAAACCTTCCTTAGATAGGGCTCCGGCTACAGAGGCTGTATGATGTTCCTGAATTCCCGATTCAAAAAAGGCATAGGGAAAAGCCTTTTTAAACTCAGTCATTTTAACGGAGCTTTCTAAATCGCAGGTTAAGCCTAGAACCTTAGGAGGCTTTCCGGAAAGATTGTTTTTAATCCCTAAATTCAAAAGGACTTTTCCATAAGCGGAACGACAATCAGTTTTTTTATCGACAGGATAAAAAGTAGGATCAGGAGCTTCAATTTCAACAGGTAAAGGAGAAAAATCTTGATGAGTATAAGAAACCTTATAGGCCTTTCTTTTTTCTGAAAGATAATCTAATTCAGAAGGGTCAAGGCCCAATTCTTCTAAAGCCTTTTTAGCCAAGTCATAGGGAAGGGCTGATCCATGCCATTTAGGATCCCCTTCCATAAAGGATATCCCCATACCCATTACCGTATGAGCCAAAATAGCGGTAGGTTTAGTAGAATCAGACACCTCTCCCCTAAAAGCCTTTCTTAAGGCCTGATAAATCTGTTGAAAATCCCTCCCATCTATTTCTATTAAATTCCAAGAGGTTGCTAAAATCTCCTCTTTAATATTCTGAGGCATAACCTCAGAAATATTACCTCCGATTTGAAGCTTATTATAGTCAATTAAAACGATTAAATTATTCAGTCCAAATTTAACAGCCCAACGCCGGGCTTCCATAACCTGTCCCTTCTGTTGTTCTCCATCTCCCATAAGACAAAAAACCTTATTAGGTAAACCCTTTAATTTTAAAGCTAAAGCCATACCGCAGGCTGCAGATAAACCTTGCCCAAGATTCCCAGTATTCCATTCCACTCCAGGAACGGATTGTTCAACATGTCCCCCAAAGGCAGAACCAGCCCGTCTAAACTCCATTAAAAAAGCCTCTTCGGGAAAAAAACCATATTCACAAAGCACACTGTAAACTCCGGAACTAATATGCCCGTTACTTATCACTACCCTATCCCGCTCTAAAACCCGCGGATTTTTAGGATCAACCTTAGCTAAGGAATAGACCATAAGAAGTAAGTTTAAAGAGGATAAAGACCCTCCAGGATGCCCACTACCAGCTAAGGTAGTAGAAAGAATTATCCTTCTAGCACACCTTCTAAAAGCCTCTCTAAAAAAGAAAAGCTCCTCCTCTAAAAGATAGTCTCTATCCAAAGATATTTTTAACATCCTTAAACTCCCTGAGAAATATTTTAGACCTACTTTAGTTGGAAAATAAGAAATTTCAAGGAGTTTTTTTCTCTCTTTTCATAGCAATTAATCCGGTCCTGACCATCTCTCTGATTCCAAAGGGTTTTAAAAGCTCAATCACTGCAGAAAGCTTATTTTCATCTCCGGTAACTTCTATAGTATAAGTTCTGGGAGAAACATCTACAATTTTCAATCTAAAAATTTCACAGATCCTATAAATCTCTTCTCGAGTTTCCTTTTCAGCTCTAACTTTTATCAAAGCCATCTCTCTTTCTACAAAATCATCCTCTTCAGTAACATCAACTACTTTATAGACGTCAATTAATCTGTTAAGCTGTTTTATAATTTGCTCAATAATTTGGTCATCTCCGCGAGTAACTAAGGTAAGATGAGAAAGGGTGGGATCTAAAGTTTCAGCTACACAAAGGCTATCTATATTAAAACCTCTTCCGCTAAAAAGCCCAGCAATCCTTGCTAAAGCTCCGGGAGTATTTTCCACTAAAACGGAAAGGGTGCATTTCCTCTCAGCCATCTCTTTTCCTCCTCTTATACTAAAATCATTTCGGTAGTAGCTTTTCCAGCTGGGACCATTGGAAAAACTCCTTCTTCAGGAGCTATAATTACATCCAAAATTACCAATTTATCCATAGTTAGTATCTTTTTTAAAGTAGGCTCTACTTCTTCAGGCTTAGCAATTCTCATTCCTACTGCTCCGTAAGCCTCAGCTAATTTTACAAAATCAGGAAGGGTAGTAAATTTCACTGCCGAATATCTTCTCTCATAAAAGAGCTCTTGCCATTGTCTAACCATACCCAGATAACCATTATTTAAAATTATGATCTTAATAGGCAATCTTTGATCCATAGCTGTAGCCATTTCTTGAATATTCATTTGAATAGAACCGTCACCAGCAATATCTATCACCAACTTTCCTGGGTTTCCCATTTGAGCTCCGATGGAAGCCGGAAAGCCAAAACCCATTGTTCCAAGCCCACCTGAGGTTATTAAAGTTCTCGGATACTTAAATTTATAATATTGAGCTGTCCACATCTGATTCTGGCCAACCTCAGTACAAATAATAGCCTTTCCTTGAGTAAGGTCATAAAGTCTTTCAATGACATATTGAGGTTTAATATAAGTAGAATCTTGTTTATAGGATAGAGGATAGCGCCTTTTCCAAATATCAATCTGTTCCCACCATTCTTTAAAACGCTCCTTCCAATACTTAGCTGGTTTCCCTACTTCCTTTACAACTTCTAAGAGTCTTTCTAAAGCTCTTTTACAATCTCCTACTATAGGCACATCTACTTTCACATTTTTTTGAATAGAAGTAGGATCAATATCAATATGAATAATTTTAGCCTTGGGAGCAAAGGCATCCAACTTACCAGTAACCCTGTCATCAAAACGGGCTCCCACTGTTAATAAAAGGTCTGAGTTGGCAACAGCCATATTAGCATAATAGGTTCCATGCATTCCTAACATCCCAAGAGATTGTTCATAATCCCCTGGAAAACCTCCTAACCCCATTAAGGTCATAATTACCGGCAAATTCAATTTTTCCGCTAAAAGGCGAACTTCTTCAAAAGCCCCAGAAGCAATCACACCACCTCCAATTAAGATCGGCGGTCTTTCCGCCCTCTCTAAAAGCTCATAGGCTCTCTCTATCTGTTTAATATGGGGTTCATAGTTAAGATTATAACTTCTCAATCTAATTTCCTCAGGATAATTAAATTCTCCCTTAGCCTGCTGAATGTCCTTAGGTAGATCAACCAACACAGGACCGGGTCTTCCACTTTTGGCAATATAAAAAGCAGCTTTTATAATACGAGGAAGATCCTCAATTCTTTTGACTAAAAAATTATGTTTTGTAATAGGTCTTGTAATTCCAGTTATATCCACCTCTTGAAAGGCATCATTTCCTATTAATTTAGTAGGAACCTGCCCAGTTAAAATAACTACCGGAATGGAGTCCATATAAGCTGTAGCAATGCCTGTAACTGTATTGGTAGCTCCTGGTCCAGAAGTTACTAAAGCTACCCCTACCCTCCCAGTAGAACGGGCATAACCATCAGCAGCATGGGCAGCTCCCTGCTCATGACGAACCAAAACATGATGAATTTCCGAAGTTTTATACAGTTCATCATAAATATCAATTATCGCTCCTCCAGGATAACCAAAAATTACATTTACACCTTCCCTCTTAAGAGCCTCAATTACCATTTTAGCACCAGTCATTATCTCACCCAACTCACTTCCCCTCCTTTTCATATTTTTTTATTAGTTCAAAAATTCTCTCCTTTAAATAAAGCTTCTCAAGCTTTATTTGTTTTTCCCTAATCTCTTCCTCCGTTGTTAAATAGACCTTTCTAACTAAATCCTCAAGCTCTCTTTCTAAAGCTTGATGTCTTTCGAACAACTCCTTAATCTCCGGATACTTCTCAGCATAGCTTTTAACTAATTCTTTATCCATAATTATACTCCCCCTTAAGTTATTTTAAATTTTTTCTAAGTTTTTGTGAAAAATTTCTTATTATATAAATTCTTAACACTCTTTTACTTTCTGGGTAAGGGCTTTTAAAAGCTCAATGGGCAGAGGAAATAGAATGGTAGAGTTCTTCTCCGAAGCAATTTCTGTAAGAGTTTGAAGATATCTGAGTTGGAGAGTAATAGGATTTTCAGCCATAATTTTAGCAGCTTCTAACAAGGTTTTAGAAGCTTGATACTCTCCGTCGGCACTAATAATTTTAGCTCTTCTTTCTCTTTCAGCTTCAGCCTGTTTAGCCATGGCTCTTTTCATTTCCTCCGGTAAGTCAATCTCCTTTATTTCAACCTTGGAAACCTTAACACCCCAGGGCTCGGTATCAGCATCTAAAATCTCCTGCAATTTAAGATTAAGTTTTTCCCTTTCTGCTAAAATCTCATCCAATTCAGCCTGCCCGCAAACACTTCTAAGAGTAGTTTGAGATAATTGACTAGTAGCATAGTAATAATCTTCTACTTGTAAAAAGGCTTTATCCGGATCCATAACCCTAAAATAAACTACAGCACTTACCCTTATGGAAACATTATCTCTGGTAATTACTTCTTGAGGAGGAACATCTAAGGTCACAGTTCTTAAATCAATTTTCCTCATCCTATCAATTACAGGAATAAGGAGAATTAACCCTGGACCTTTAACTTTATGAAACTTCCCAAGACGTAAGACCACCGCCCTTTCATATTCATTAATAATCTTAATAGAAGCCTGTAAAAATAATACCACCACCAATAATATAAATAATAAAGATAATCCCATACTCCACCTCCTTTTTATTCTTTTTACAAAAGAAAGACCCTTTTTGAATTTTTTTTATTTCTTTTGGATCAATACTGAAAGACCCAAAGAAAAAAATAAGTTTTAAGCCCTCCCTAAAACTTCTAATCCCTTATTCTATAAAAATAATTTTAAAAAAAGCTAAAGAAATGTCAAGGAGGAAAAAGGGGACTTCAAAAAAGGAAGTCCCCTTTTAGAATAGAACTAATCCTTAGGAGTAATAGTGACCTTTCCGTCCTCAAAAGAGATAGTGGCATCTACAAAATAGACATTTTTAAAACCTGCTTCTTTTAAAATATTATATCCCATTTCAGCCCTAACGCCAGTAACACAGTGAACTATAATGGTTTTATCCTTAGGGATTTCATTCAGTCTATTTTTCAGTTCCCCTAAAGGTATATTCTTAGCAAATTTAAAGGCACCTGCTTGATATTCATCAGGTTCCCTTATATCAATAATAAAATATTCTGTAGGTAAGGTCTCAGAAAAGACCAGTTGTTTAAATTTCTCAATATTAAAACTTCCAGGTTTAGGCTTAGGTATGTAAACTAATTTTTCCTTAAGTGACTGAATCTTTCCGACTTCTATATTACCACCTATTTTCCTCCAGGAAGCTGGAGCATCTCTCAATATAGCTACCCGAGTATATCCCCAAGACCTAATAATATTAGAACCTTTTAATAAATCCTTTTCTTCTAAGCCATAAATGTAAATAGGGGCTTTCTTATTATCTGGGAAAAGGTCTTTATATTTTTCTAACTCCTTTAAAGAAATACTGATAGCCTTAGGAAGATGGCCCTTTTCAGCCTCCTTTTTATCTCTAAGATCTATCAAAATAAAGGGCATATCCTTATCTAATAGGCTCTTAATATGTTGAGGAGCTGTTTCTACTGGTAACCCCTTCTCTCTCCAAACAGGAATACCGTCATGAAAAACCTTAACATTCTTCCAACCTAATCCTTCTGCCCTACGGGCAAAACCGGGAGACAGAGCTCACCTTCGCCCTTCACAATAAGTAACAATTAAAGCATTCTTATCGGCAGGAAGCTTATCAAGATGTTTATCCATTTCTATAAAGGGAATATTAATAGCCCCTGGAATATGCTCTTCCAAGTATTTAGGAGCAGGTCTGGCATCTACAATTAGAGCCTTTTTTTCTTCCCAAATTTTTTTTATTTCATCTACAACCACTAACTTATCCTGGGGTACCGATAAAGGAGGTTTAACACTCACTAAAGTAGCATATAACTCCCCATTTTTTTGAGTATAAACAATATTAATAGGAGCACCCCTTCCTAATTTACTTAGAGGTTGAGCCCACCCAACAACCTTTGTATTCTCATCAAATTTAACTTGCCAGTTGACTCCCGTATTTATCTGGATAAGCCCAGCCTTCATTGAAACAGATACTAAATTACCCCTTAATTCAGAAGGAGAAGGACTATGACATCCAACTGCCAAACAAGATTTAAGAGCTACGGGTTTTTGAGGTGCCGAACTACTCAGGCCTTGATTAGTAAAAAAACCCAATCCTAAAATACTTAATCCCAAACCTAACCGTATTAAAAATCTTTCTTTCATACTACCCCCCCCTTTTTTACAATTTTAATATAAAATTAATATTTTTTTCCATAAAGTCAATCTTAAAAATTTTAAAAATTTCATAAAAAAAACCGATAAATCTTTGTTATTCTCTAATTTTTTTAAAATTCTCTAATATTTTAAAAAAAACAAAATTTTTCAAGTTTTTTCTTTTTCAAAGAAGTTTAATTTATAAAAATCAGAAAAGCTTTGAAAAATAAAAAAGCTGGGATTAAAATAAAAATTATGGAAATTACCCTTCAATTAGCCTTAGAGCTTTATCAGAAAGCTGATCTCTTTGAATTAGGAGAACTTGCCCATCAAAAAAAAGAGGAAAAGCACGGTAAAAAATATTATTATACCATCAATAGGCATATAAACTACACTAACATTTGTATTTTAGATTGTAAATTTTGCGGTTATCATAAAAAACCTACGGAAAAAGGAGCTTATACTTTAACTATAGAAGAAATTTTAGAGAAAATTAAAGAAGATAACTTTTTGCGGGAGGTCCACATAGTAGGTGGATTAAATCCCGAGCTTACCTATAACTATTACCTTGAACTCCTAAAGGGTATTAAGAATTTAAGACCCGATTTAAGAATTCGAGCCTTTACTTGTGTAGAAATAGATTTTTTTTCCAAGATTTCCAAAAAACCGGTAGAGGAAGTCCTTTTCGAGTTAAAGGAAGCAGGATTGACTCACCTTCCCGGAGGAGGAGCAGAAGTCTTTTCCGAGAGAATAAGAAGGAAGCTTTATCCGGCTAAAATTCCTTCAGAGCGTTGGATTGAAATTACTAAAAAGGCCCATCAATTAGGGATAAAAAGCAATGCTACTTTACTTTTTGGACACATTGAAACTGAGGAAGAAGTTATTCAACACCTTTTTAAGTTAAGGGAGATCCAAGAGGAAACCCAAGGATTTGAAGCCTTTGTGCCACTTCCTTTTCTACCTAAGAATACCAAACTTTCTCATCTAAAAGAGCCTTCTTCTCAAAAAATTCTTAAAACTATAGCTATTTCCCGTCTTATTCTTGACAATATTCCCCATATTAAAGCCTATTGGGTTTTTATGGGTGTAGGGTTAGCTCAAATAGCTCTCACCTTCGGAGCGGATCACTTTCACGGCACTGTGATAGAAGAAAAAATAAGTGAACCCATGAAAGGGGAACCCCTCTTAAAACTACCTCCTGAAGAGATAGAACAACTTATCAAAGAGATAGGTGGGAAACCTATCCTAATTTAAACCTTTTTGAATTATATTTTTTTATTGAATACTGTTTTTATAGCGCCTTCGTTTTTTGGTAGTAAAAATAACTAAGAAAATTCGATTTTATTTAGAGTTGACGAAAAAATAAGGAAGCCAAATATGAAGGTATTTATTAAAACCTTAGGGTGTAAAGTTAATCAGGTAGAGAGTGCCTATATCTATGAAATTCTTAAAAAAAGAGGTTTTGAGCTTTCTTTTTCTGAGGAAGAAGCTGAAATTTTTATTCTTAATAGTTGTGCTGTAACAGAAAGTGCTGTCAAGGAAAGTAAGAAAATTTTAAGGCATTGGATTCAACTTAAACCAAAGGGGATCATCCTTGCTGGATGTGTGGCTCAGGTTATGTCTAAGGAATTGGAAAACTTCTTTAAAAAACAGAATTTTTCATCTTTTTTAATCTTGGGCCAAAATGAAAAATTGGAAATAGAAAGATTTTTAGATCTTGTTGTCAACCAGGAAGTCCTGGAAAAGACCATCTATATTACTTCATCTTGGGAAAATTGTTATCCTATCTTTTTAGAGGAATTTATAAATCGATCTAGGGCTTTTATAAAGATTCAGGATGGCTGTTCCAGTTATTGTAGTTATTGTATCGTGCCCTTCACAAGAGGGCCGGTGCGAAGCCTTCCTGAAGAGCTTATTCTTAAACAGATAAGAAAATTTTTAGAAAAGGGATATCAAGAAATAGTTTTAACTGGGATTAACCTTGGCAAATGGGGAGAGGATTTAACTCCTCCGAGAAACCTCTTTACTCTTCTTTACCAAATTGAAGTCTTAAAAGAGGAGGTTTCTCGTCCTTTTCAAATTAGACTTTCCTCTCTTGAGGTTAACGAAATAGATGAAGCCTTTTTAGAGTATGCTAAGCAAAGCTCTCTCCTCTGTCCTCATTTTCATATTCCCCTTCAAAGTGGCTCTAACTTTATTTTAAAAAAGATGAACAGGAAATATTCCGCTGAGGAATATTTAGAAAAACTTCTTCTTCTTAAAAAGCTTTTTCCTTATGCTACCTTAGGAGCTGATGTAATGGTAGGTTTTCCCGGTGAAGGAGAAAAAGAATTTTTAGAAACTTATGAACTCTTAAAAGCTTCTCCTTTAAATTGGCTCCATATCTTTCCCTTTTCAGAAAGACCAGGAACTCCAGCGGAAAAAATGACCCCTAAAGTCTCTCCTCAAGAAAAAAAACAAAGATTAGCCCTTCTTAAAAATTTAGCTGAAAAGAAGAGACTTTCCTTTCTTCAAGAAAATTTAAAAACTCTTAGAAAGGCTATTGTAGAGGAATTTAGCGAAAAATCTGTTAAAGCTTTAACAGATAATTATATTTCTGTAATCTTAAAAAAGATATACCTTGAAGGGTTAAGAAAGGGAAGATTAATTAAGGTTTATCTTGAAAAAATTAAAGGAAATCAAATGGAAGGTAAATTTGTAGAATTTTTCTAAAAATGCTTTTGGTAGATTGGGAAAAAATTCCTAAGAGTCCGGGAGTCTATATTTTTAAGGGAAGGGACGGAGAGGTTCTTTATGTAGGTAAGGCTAAAGATCTTCGAACAAGGCTCTCTAATTACTTTAAAAGCTCAAATCCTTCTCCTAAGGTCCAACTTCTTTTAGAAAAAGTCAAAACCTTAGAATATTTTCTTACCGAAAAAGAAAAAGAAGCCCTTCTCTTAGAAGCTACCTTAATAAAAAAATATCGTCCTAAATACAATGTCCTCCTCAGGGATGATAAAAATTATCCCCTTCTTAGGCTTTCTTTACAAGAGGATTATCCTTCCCTACAAATAGTAAGAAAGAGAAAAAAGGGAGATCAAGCTCTTTATTTTGGCCCCTTTACTTCAGGAAAAGGTTTAAGAGAAATTTTAAAACTCCTTTATAAATCCTTTCCTCTAAGAAGGTGTAGCCTTGCCGAAATGAAAAGAAGAAAAAAACCTTGTATTTATTTTCAAATTCAAAAATGTTTAGCCCCTTGTGTAGAAAAAATCTCTAAGGAAGAGTATGCCAAATATGTAGATGGAATAATAGAATTTTTTCAGGGGAAAGGAAAGGAGTTGGTGAAAAAAATAAAGAAAGAAATTGATAACTCAGCTGAAAATCTTGAATTTGAAAAGGCTGCCTTTTTAAGGGATCGTCTCAAAGATTTGGAAGAACTCTTGGAAAAGCAGGCAGTAGTCCTTAATGAGCCCATAGATTTAGACCTCTGGGAGATAAGAAGCGAGAAAGAAAGGGATTATTTAATTGTTCTCTTTGTGCGCTATGGTTATCTCTATGGTTATCAAACCTTTCAAGTTAACAAATCTATAGAAGAAACCCTCCCTCAAGCCCTTTTTCAATTCTATTTAGAAGGAAAAATTATCCCTGAAAAGATTTTTGTCCCTCAAGACCTTGAAGAAAGAAAAGACTATGAAAAGATTTTAAGTGAGATAGCTCTAAAAGAAATAGAAATTATCCCAATCCCTGAAAAAATTGAGTTTATTAATCTTAGAAAAATAGCCCTAAAAAATTTAGAAAACTTTATTCTCTCTGAAAAAAGACAAGAAAAGCCTTGGTATGGAGGACTTAGGGAAGAGATAAAAAAAATCTTGAAAATAGACAAGGATATTACAAGTATAGAGGCCATTGACCTTTCCCAATATTATGGAAAGGCTAAGGTAGGATCTGTAGTTGCCTTTTTTGAAGGAGAACCAGATAAAAGTAGGTATAGACACTACCATATTAAAGGAGAAAGAAAAGATGATCTTTCTATGTTATACGAAGTAGTATATCGGCGCCTTAAGAGAGGATTAGAAGAAGGCACCTTACCAGATCTATTGCTGATTGACGGAGGTAAAGCTCATTTAGAAACCGCTCTTAAGGCTGCTGAGGACTTAGGAATAGATTCTGTAGCCCTAAGAAGTATAGCTAAAAATGAAAAAAGAGAGCCTGAAAAAATCTATCTTCCCTTAAGGAAAAATCCTATTTACTTACCAAAATATAAAGAGGTCTTTGCCTTTATCGGAAGAATTATGAATGAAGCCCACCGCTTTGCCCAATCCTTTGCTGAAAAAGCTCTTCAAAAGGAAACCTTAAAAAGCAAACTGGAAAAAATTCCAGGTATAGGCCCAAAAAGAAAAGAAATTCTTTTAAAAACCTTCAAAAACTTTGAAGACATAAAAAAGGCTCCCCTTCATAAACTATCTACCCTCCCAAGTTTTAATCTTAAAATTGCTAAAAACCTAAAAGAATATCTGGAAAAAGATTCTTCTTAAGATACTCTCTATAAACATCTCACTCCAACCTTACTCCCCTTTAAAACACCCAAAATAGAAAACTAATAAGTTTGAGAATAGGGAATTGAACCCTCATCCAACATCCAAAATATAGGTTTCAAGCCTACCTATAAGGAATTGCCACTTGGAATTTTTAAGAAAGATTTTATAGTAGTTTATTATAGCTGTTCTTAAAAGGAGAAGAAGATGAGAACAGTGAGGCCTAAGAGTAGAAATAAGATTAAGGTTAAGGAGTTTATTATAAAGGAGTTACCTAAG
>FWWL01002883.1_pt1 | contig 33624 bp, 41 predicted proteins | sample 2228331 | NCBI WGS metagenome assembly FWWL01 (sample SAMEA103939775, study PRJEB20133) | metagenome
AACATTATACTTTCTTTTAAAATTATATTCTTATAAAAAATCTATTCATTCCTCTAATGACCATTTAGAATAACCAAAGTCATTGTAAGATTAATCTGTGATAAAATTGGCACAGTTATATGTAAATAAAATACAACATTAACTGTTGTATATATCGCACAGTATACGACCATAATTAAACGTTGTCAATCTTTAAAATTTGCTGATCCGGCATGCACGGTTAATGGAATCGATTCTGCGCCTTCATTACCTTTTCCAACATTCTCAGGACAGCCATGCAAACGTTCAATCCAGTCTCCGATCGTATATAGTCCAAGCAATTCCAGCATGGAACGATCTATTTCATCGGTTAGCTCGCAGAAAATAGCATTCATCTTAAGACCGAAGGCACCTGTGCCTGTCGTATCCTTTATCCCATAAATAAGAGGAGCACTTACCTGCAGAACAGCATAAACCTCAGCTAAAGTAATAGATTCCGGTGCCCTTCTGAGTCGATAACCCCCGTCACGACCTTCACGGGTTTCCAGAATACCGCCTTTGGCGAGTGTGGAAAGAATACGCCTTAGTAGAGTAGGCTCTGATTGTAGGTAACCTGCGAGCTCTACACTTGGACATGTAATGATATTGTCCTTGGATAATATAACGAGTGCTTGAAGCGCTAATCCGAACCACTTGGGGTGGTGTGAGCCTATACACTTGTCTGCGTTCATCACTATCTCCTCCTCCCATGCAAGAATTGTATCGAAATCCGTTCAAGAGGGCAAGCGGCAAATGGTTGTTTGGGCTTGGAAGGATCGATCGTGATAGAATTCCTCACCGAATTCCGGTTAATCAAACTAAATATGCCTAACCATTTGACCTGCACCGAAATTAAAATTTTGAATAATATTCAATATACCTATTAGGTATGTTATAATTGGATTAACCATCGTTAAGGAAGTGTATGTAATGGAGTTTGTTATTTTAGGTCTTCTCATGATTCGCAATTTAACACAATACGATATTAAGAATGTTTTACATCAAAAAGTTTCTCCGTTTTTTAGCGCCAGTCTTGGAAGCATTCAATCAGCGTTGAAAAAACTAGAGGGCAACGCCCATGTTGAGCTCGATGATGTCGTTGAAAATGGACGAAGAAAAAAAATCTATTCCATAAACAATCGAGGAAGGCAGTATTTTATGGACTGGATGCTGTCATCCATCACTCCAAATCGTTTAGAGCAGGATGTAACAACACGGTTGTTTTTCTTAGGTTTTATGACGCCATCGGAGCGAATTACCATAGTAAAGGCAGTAATAACTCACCTCAAATCTACCGTTCATGAATTCGAAGCTGCTTCTATTGAAGCTAGTCAGAAAGCAGTGCCTGACCATCTGAGACAGGTAGTTCAGTATCAACTTAAAACATTAGATTTAGGACTCAATTATCACCGAAGTACGTTAGAATGGTTTGAAAATTTTTTAACTGAACTTGGAGGGAAATCTTAATGGATAGCATGTTGAAACAAACCAGAGACCTGGTATTTGAAAACGCCCAAATCTCTTACTGCGTGATGGGAAACAAGGAAAAAGAAACGATTGTAATGTTACACCCAGCATTCGCTGACCATCAAATATTCGAACTGCAAACTGACTATCTTCAGGATGGCTATCAGATTATCTTAATCGATATGCCTGGTCATGGGGAAAGCCAAATCAAGGGGTCAAAAGTCACATTAGGAGATATGCCTGAAATTTTAAACCAAATATTGAATGAAAACGACATTGTCGCCTGTCATCTTTTAGGTGTCTCGATGGGATCTATTGTAGCACAAGCGTTTGCTGAGCGTTATCCGGATCGGGTAAAATCAGTCATCATCGTAGGAGGGTATTCGATACATAAGGCGAATGAACCAATATTGAAGGCTCAAAGAAGAGAAGGATTCAAATGGATAATGTATATCCTTTATTCAATGAAGAAATTCAGAAGTTATGTCACTTCAGTTTCATGTCACTCCGATCTAGGCCGTGATATGTTTTCTCGAGGGATTCAACATTTTAGAAGAAGGTCTTTTACCGCAATGGCAGGAATGAATGCATTTTTCACTAATAAAAATACCCCCATGACATATCCTCTTTTGATTATTATTGGAGAACACGATCTTAAGCTTGTCCAAGATGCTGCTTTTGAACTGCATGCACTAGAAAAACATTCTCAATTGGTGCTTTTAACGGGGGCGGGTCACTGCGCAAATGTGGATGCTCCCAATGAATTCAACAATGTTGTAGAGAACTTTTTATCAGAACATAGTGCATAAGTGAAATGAGATCCGTTCTTGTCCACTTCGCTCCATACGCTAGACTGAACAACGGAGGTCCGTCCCCTGTCGGCTTTAACCATACAAAAAAAGCGCATCCATATTGGCTGGGCATGTTTATAAGTATTGGTGGCTAAGCGGGATCGAACCCCTGACCTCATCGCTGCCAGCGTTCATCAACTCATTATCGCTGGTTATCAGAAAGTCTCGGAAACCTTGTTCTGTAAGGGTTTTTGGAGTAATTTATTATTTCTGGTTTTCGCGAGACACTTAGCATTATCGGTATTTTGTTACCGGATTGTTACCGCTATTGTATTCTGACTCGTTAAATCCAATTTGAGAATTTATTATAACCATCATTACGAATCCAATCATATGTCTTATAGAAATGCGATAACTGAAAGAACTTACCTTTTTCGTTTTTTACCGGCTGATTCAACTTATAATCATCCATATCTTCGTAGCTGACCCATTTTCCATTTTTGTACTCATATAGAGATACCTTCGTACCGTCCTCGCTGTATTGAATCCCCAAATATTCAAATGGGTTTGGTCCAAGCGATTTAGTTTTCTGATCTTTACCCGTTATATTATTGATATGAATACCTAGAATATGATTTCCCTTAAACATGCTTCTCATAATTTCGTAGCGAACCCATCTGTCGTAATAAAAGCGAAAGCTACGAGACTTAGGGTTATCCGCAGCAGGCTTCATTAACGGGTAGTTTTGTGAAATAAACTATCGATTGCGGCTTGTATGGGAATGGGTTCGTTAGAACCGGGTTAATTGGTGTGATCTTGCACTTAAAAACATAGCGGACTATAATGTGCTTATTAAAGTTACAATAAGAATTCAGAGATTGTTGAACAACGTCTAAGGAGTGACATTGAATGAGCACAGCCAATCGCGGAGTTAACATTGGTCCTCCTCGTTTTAAGATTGCCGTTCATGCGATCGTTTGGTTAGCTAAGAGCGGCAGCATATTGTCCAGTGTGATGATCGCGAGTCAAGTGGACTCGCATGCAACGTTTATGCGCAGAGTGATGCAGGCGTTAGCGACTGCAGGCATTGTGGAGTCCAAGGGCGGACGCGAGGGAGGGTACATTCTAAGGAAATCTGCGCATCAGATTACATTAGGTGAGATCTATGCTGCGGTTAATTTGGGGTCGGTTGAGCCCGAAATAGATGTGGACTGTGGAGTAGCTGCCGAACAATTGGACGTGGAATTAGAGAAAATTCTCCATGAAGCGGAACAGCGGACGATTGATTACTTGCGGCAGTATACGGTAATTGATGTAATGAACCGCATAGATTTTTTCAGTACCTAACTTATTTTCAGTAAAGAACTTGTTAAATGCCTATAAAACGGTTATAGTGTGCTTATAAAAGTTGCAGTTTCAGCTGCGCTTTTATTTTGAAATATATTGTGCCTTCTCTAAGCACATATAAATTGGGGGTATATTATTAGTGAAGTTAACTATTTTCGGGTCAACTGGACCGTTAGGTATCGAGGCGGTCAAGCAGGCGCTGAATGCCGGGTATGAAGTTGTTGCTTATGCCCGGAATAAAGAAAAACTGGTCCATATTTCGCATGAGAGATTGGAAATTATTGAGGGAAATTTAGCGAATCGGAAAGAAATCGAACGTGCTGTAAAGGGGGCTGATGCCGTAATTAGTTTGTTGGGTCCGAAAGGGAAAGTGAATAACACCGAGTTGAGTGATGGCGTAAAAACGATTATCAAAACAATGAACAAGGTCGGGACAAAACGTCTAATCGCGCTTTCCACCGGCAGTGTTAAGGATCCTCAGGACCGTTTCGATTTAAGGTACGGATTTCTAGTCAATATGATCAAAATCACAGTGAATAGCGCCTGTAAAGAAATTATTCGGATCGGCGAGCTTATTCGCTCTTCGAGTTTGGACTGGACACTTGTCCGAGTCGGTTTTTTGAACAATGGTGAGATTCAGCCGCTAAAGGTCGGTTATTACGGGCATGGTACAGTCGATGTAAAAATATCGAGAGCGAGCATTGCTAAGTTTATGTTGGATCAGGTCAAATCCGGCAAACATGTAAGAAAATCACCAGCGATTAGCAATTAGAACACAGCGTTTATAGTATTTAAAGGGGAAAGTTTACTTCAATGTGTGCCTTAATTGGTTGCATTTATAATTACTAAAACGAGGAGATGTTATCATGGATATTTTATCAATTGTGTTGCAAGGTTTACTGGCTCTAGCGTTTCTAATGGCGGGTTTGGGCAAGATTTCCGGATCCAAGATGCACTTTGAAGGATTTAATCATTGGCGGTTGCCGCAGTGGTTTCGGGTTGTCACGGGATTCGTTGAATTTGCGGGCGCTGTTGCGTTAATTATCGGATTCTGGGAGTCAAGCTGGGTCGCTGTAGGGGCGCTGTTACTGGGTGTTACGGCTGTTGGTGGTGTTCTGACTCATTTACGAGTTAGGGATTCCTTCAAACAAACTTTTCCAATCTTACTTCTCGGTGCTTTAGCTTTTATATTGTTCTTTATCCGCTTGTCCGATCTTTCTGATTTTCCGGGGTTTAAGCAATAGGTATGTAATAAGCGCGTCCAACAGTGATCCTATTAGGCAGATCTTCATTGTGCGGGGATAACGAATTAAGAGCAGCTCCGCTCACTCTGATGATAGGAGAAAATAAAGCATTAGACTGACACATGCGTCATTAAGCTAACGGACACGATAGTTCAATTAACCGCCTTCAATTGAAGTGACCCCAAAAAGTTAGACAGTTTTTTTCATTAGGCAGCTTGGAAGGTCTGAGTCCGGTATTGTATCGGACTTTGGCCTTTTAGTTTTGCCTTAATTCGTTTGTGATTATAATAGTGGATATATTTTTCTAGCTCCTGCTTAAAGTGTTCTACATTCTCAAATTCATTTAAATATAAAAATTCCGATTTCATAATACCAAAGAAATTTTCAATGACCGCATTGTCGTAACAGTTACCCTTTCGTGACATACTTTGTTTAATGTTTCGCTTCTTTAGGGCATAACGATACTGCTTCATTTGGTAATGCCAGCCCTGATCCGAGTGAATAATAAGCTTTCCTTCTTCGGTTAACTGTTCAAATGATTTCTCTAACATCTCTGATACTAGCGAATACGTCGGTCTGGAGTCGATTGTATAGGCGATGATCTCTCCATTAAATAAATCTAGCATCGGAGAAAAATAAAGTTTCTCTCCAAACAATTTAAACTCAGTAATATCTGTTACCCACTTCTCATTTGGCTTTTCCGCATTGAAATTGCGTTCTAAAATATTTGGCGCAATCTTGCCTACTTCTCCTTTATAAGAACGGTATTTCTTCATTCGTACAAGACATTTCAAACCTAATTCCTTCATGATTCGCTGTACTTTTTTATGATTGATTTGGTGTCCGCGGTTCGTGAGTTCATCTCGAATACGGCGATATCCGTAACGCCCTTGATGCTCATCATATATCGCTTTAATAAGTATCTTTAATTCCGCATCCTTGTCTGAACGCTCGAATTGCTTTACCCAGTAATAGTAGGTGCTTCGTGGAATATCTGCGAGTTTAAGAAGTGCTTTCACCGGGAATTCCAGCCTTAGTTCATAGACTACTTGCGCTTTGTCTTGTTTAGTGATTTTTCTTTGCTTTGAACTAAGGCATTCAACTTTTTTAGGTAGGCATTCTCCATCCGTAGGTGTTCTACCTCGGCTTGTAGTGCTTCAAATGACCCTTCTAAAGGTGCCTGTTTTTTCGTTCCTTCTTGGTTTTTCTTTGTCATTCGTGGACGCCCCTTTTTCTTTGGTTTGAGGGCGTCTACTCCTTCCGTTGCGAACTGATTTTTCCACAGTATTAGCGTGGAATGTGTAGGAATATTGAAGACCGCAGCCGTTTCACGGATAGACGTCCTTTGTTCGTTCATATAGTGAAGTACCTCTAGTTTATCTTCCACCGAATAAGTTGTATAGCTTTTCTCAAAAGCACTTTCTCCATGATATTGGTACTGTCGAATCCATGCTTGAAGCACACCATGTGTTACTCCAAGGGTTCTCGCTATGGTTTTATGTCCTTCTGTTCCTTCTAAATACCTTTTTACCGCTTGTATTTTTTCTTGTGCTGTAAATTTAGCCATAAGAAAACTGCACCTCCAATTGTTAGTTGGTGTCTAACAATTGGGGTGCAGTTCAGAATCAGGCCGGTTTTTTTGTTGTTTTCCTATGTAATTCTTCTGAGTTTCTTAATCTTTCTTAAGGATTAATTTCAGGATTCTGAAAAAGCAGTCGTTAAAATAAATCAAGTAAGAAGGTAGCTAGGAAATAAAACTGATGGAGGAAACTCATGAAAACTAACATTTACGTTATTTACGGGGGAAAGTCTGCAGAACACGATGTTTCCTTAAGAAGTGCGCTAAACGTGATTAACGCTTTGAATAAAGAGAAGTATGACGTTTATCCGATTTACATTACCCAACAAGGTGTATGGTGCAGCTATGGCAGGGTCGACAGTAATTTAGAGTATGCGGAGACTCTTCGGTTGAAAAGCAGAAGTGGAGATGCGGCAGCATCCCTGGGGGGAATATTGATCCGGTACTTGTCCGGAGAGGAGCAGGGGATCATCTTTCCGGTCATACACGGCACCTACGGAGAAGACGGCACCCTGCAAGGACTGCTAGAGCTGTTGAATGTTCCTTATGTCGGCAACGGGGTGTTTTCATCTGCGGCTGCAATGGATAAAGCAGCGGCCAAGCGGATATTCGCGGATTCGAAAATTCCGCAAGTGAAGTATCACTCTTTTCTTCGTCAGCAATGGCTTGAAAATTCAGATCGCTGCCGGATCCAGGTCGAAGAGGAGATCGGTTACCCGTGTTACGTGAAACCGGCCAACCTCGGTTCTAGTGTAGGGATCAGCCGGTGTGAAGACAGAGCAGCTTTATACAGTGCGGTTGAGACGGCATTAGAATACGATCATAAATTGATTGTGGAAAAAGAGGTCATAGGACGGGAAATTCAACTGGCCGTACTCGGCAATAACAATCCCGTATGTTCGGTAGCAGGTGAGTTTATTCGAGAAAAGGAGTTTTTTGATTACCACAAAAAGTACATCGCCGGCAACTTGATTCAACGGATCCCTGCAGCCATATCGGATGAAGTTTATGCTCAGCTGCGGGATATCGCAATCAAGGCTTTTAATGCGCTGGACGGCTTTGGCTTGATGCGCGTTGATTTCTTCGTCACTGATGGCGAAGAAGTGTTTCTGAATGAAGTGAACACACTTCCGGGCTTTACTAGCAGCAGCATGTTTCCCGTTCTCTGGCTCAATACGGATGGGACAACCTATTCTAATTTACTAGATAAGTTGATCGAGTTGGCCCAGGAACGGCATAAACAAAAGCAAATTATCAAATTTGGCATGGAGGTTTGATCTATGATACATCGTTCATTAAAACAAATAGCGGAAATGATAGGCGGAGTCCACACTTCAGTACGTAATGGGGATATGAAGATTTGCGGAGTTTCGACGGATACGCGAAAGCTCATTCCTGGCAATTTGTTCATTCCGATTGCGGGGCCGAATTTCAACGGCCATGATTTCGTCCCTTCCGCTGTTGCGAAGGGTGCGTCAGCCGTGCTGTGGAGCAGGAATGAGCCCAATCCGCCTTCGGATATACCGCTTCTTATTGTGGACGATCCTTTTAAAGCACTCCAACAATTGGCAGCAGCTTACAGAAGACAACTGAACGTCAAAGTGGTCGGCATTACCGGAAGCAACGGTAAAACATCGACGAAAGACTTATTGGCGGCTCTGCTTAGTATGAAATTTAAGACTCAGAAAACGATAGGGAATCTGAACAATCATCTCGGCGTTCCACTAACCCTGCTCAGTTTGGAAGAAGAAACGGAAATAGCAGTAGTTGAAATGGGCATGTCGGGATTGAAGGAAATCGAGCTTTTGTCCTCCATCGCTTTGCCAGATACGGCTATAATCACCAGTGTCAGTGAAGTCCATCTAGGGGATCTGAAGACGAGAGACCGAATCGTCCAAGCCAAAATGGAGATTCTAACCGGCCTGAAGGAGAACGGGTTATTCATTTACAACGGGGACAATCCATCACTGGTGAAAGAAGTGGACAAGCACGCTGGTCGATTAGAGAAAATATCTTTTGGTGACGACATTTCTAACCAGCTCTATCCTACAAGCTTCATTTCAGTGGAACAAGGGGCAAATTTTACCGTCTCTATCTCCGATTTCCCGCCGCTGTTTCTTCCTTTATTGGGAAAGCAGCAATTGATTAATTCCTTAAGTGCGATTGCTGCAGCGCTTCACTTTGGACTGTCAAAGGAACAAATCCGGCAGGGCCTATCTAATGTGCAAGCGACAGGGATGAGAAACGAGCTCATTCATTCTGGAAGCTTTACGATCATCAATGATTGTTACAAATCCAACCCGGCGAGCTTACGGGCTGCATTAGCCACGCTATACAGGATGAAGAACTACACACAGAAAATTGCCGTTTTGTCAGACATGGTTGAGCTTGGGGAAGAAGAAGTCGGGCTGCATCAGGAAATCGGTTCAGCGATAGATTCCCGTCAGATCGATATGTTGTTCACAATCGGCCCTATGGCTGAGCATATGGCGAAGGCTGCAAGAGAACATTTTCCCAATGGCAAAGTTCTTTCGTTCCACGATAAAAGCGAACTGGCAGCCCGACTAAGAGAATCGATGAAAGACGGTTGCATTGTACTGATCAAAGGCTCGAGAGCTTTTAAGCTGGAGGAAGTCGTCTATTCTCTGAAAAACGAGGTGATGATCCCGTGAACCAAACCTTAAATTACCGTCCGACATGGTCGGAAATCCGGTTGGATCTTATGCAGGAGAATGTCCGTGTGATCAAAGGACGTCTGCCAGGGAATTGCAAGCTAATGGCTGCAGTCAAAGCGGATGCGTACGGACACGGCGGAGTACAGTCTGCTAAGGCTGCATTAAACGCAGGGGCGGATGAACTGGCTGTCGGAATATTAAGCGAAGCGATCCATCTGCGAAAAAACGGCATACAAGCACCTATTCTGGTATTGACCCCAATCTTGCCCAAAGATGTAGACATTGTCGCTGAAAACGAGATTTCACTCACTATATTTCAAGAGAGCTGGCTTATGGAAATGAGAGAATACAAGACCTCCCGGAAACCGTTGCGAATTCATGTCAAGATGGACACCGGTCTAGGTAGGATTGGAATTCGGGAGAAGTCGGAGTTTGAATCGATGCTTCCGCTGCTGAAGGAAGAGGATATCCTTGTTGAAGGAGTATATACCCATTTTGCTACTGCAAATCAATCGGATTCGGCTTTTTACACTCAGCAGTTCAAACGATTTGCGGAAATGAGAAAATGGCTGACGGATGCGGGATTCCACGGAATTACGGCTCACTGCTCAAACAGCGCGGCAGCATTGCAATATCCGCATAACTCCTTGGATATGGTCAGAGTCGGAGCAGCGATTTTTGGCATTTACCCATGCGAGGAAGAGGTAAAGAGGAGGGTGCCTGTTCCTCTGATGCCGACACTCTCTTGGCATGCCGAAATTGTCCATATCAAGTTAGTCCAAAAAGGCAGATGCATCGGCTATGATCAGTCGTATCAAACAACCCAGGACGAGTGGATCGCGACCATCCCGATCGGGTATGCGGATGGATACCTCCGCGACTTTCGTGGGTTTCATGTCTTGGTGGACGGTGTGAAAGTTCCGATTATCGGCAGTATCTATATGGATCAGATAATCATTCAACTGCCTAGGCATTATCCTGTCGGCACAAAGGTAACTCTGCTCGGCTGTCAGAAAGAAAGTGAAATCACCTTGGAAGATTTGGCTGCTCATATAGGCAGCGTACCACAGGCGATACCTTCTTTACTTACGAATAGGGTTCAGAGAGTCTATTATAATGAAAATCCTTCTACGTAGCGGTAACGTTTGTATTAATAGATTTAATTCATGATAACCATAGAAAAAATCACATTGATCAACGGGTGTCGCCGGCTCGGGCAAGAGTACGCTGATTAACGAAGTATTCCTCAGTCAGTATCCGGATGCGATCGTCATCGACCAATCGGCGGTAGGAGTGTCAACACGCTCGAATCCCGCGACCTACACGGGCATTATGGATGATGTGCGCAAGGCGTTTGCTTCCGCGAACAAGGGCAACCAAGGCTTGTTCATAGAAGTGATTTGATAATGTCGAATCGGAGGGAAAAGAGTGAACATATCATTTATTGAAGGTTTTTTGGAGGCTGCTCGCCTCAAAAGCCTAGCTAAAGCGAGTGAAAAGTTAAAGATTTCCCATCCGGCACTAAGTAAACAAATTAACTCAATGGAACAGTACTATGGCATAAATCTGTTTCACCGTTCCTCCTCGGGAGTCACTTTGACGGAATATGGAAAAATACTATATGACCGCATTCTACCTGTGTATTCCGAGCTTATCGAGATAAAAAGTGATCTTAAGATGGCTGCAGAGAGTACAAACTACCGCAGCTATAGGATTGGCACGCTGCCCAGCTTAGCCTCAGGATATTTACCTAATATAGTGTTGGAATTGAAAAGTAGTGGAATTAATGTGGAAATTGATGTCAGAGATACATCAGACGAATTGGAAGAGCTTCTTAATCAGGGGAAACTGCACGCCGCTGTTATCGAGCTTCAACCACACCATGTAGAGCATTGGAACATAGAACTGTTTGAAGAACCTTATGATACAGTTATATATTCCAACCATCGGTTCTCAAATTTACGATCGGTTTCCATTCAAGAGATTGGTTTAGAACCTTTAATTCTTAATCCTCCAAACTGTACAATTCGAAGGTTGTTTTCTAATTTAATAGAAGATCAAGGTATGCAACCAATAATTGGAATGGAGTCTCAATACGGAGACTTCATACTGGGTTACGTTGCGACCGGGGCTGGTATTACCTTCGCTCCACGAATGGGCGTAGAACAAATATTGACAAAGGGCTTACAGAGCATTCCGATCGACGATCCGCGAGCTAAGAGAGTTATTTCATTAGCATGTGTAACCAAACGAATCGGAGAGACCCTGCAACCATACTTTACAAAAAAGTGAAATTCCCCGGCGTAGATTCTCTGATATGTGGTGCCTAAAAGTGGCATGGATGACTATTGGGAATCAAGAGTATTACGGCAGCATTAAGTTGCTTTTTATTTTATTAAACTAAAGGGCAGTTATCTAGAACCAAATGAGATTAATCAAGCAGTCCTGACACACAAAACTGAGACATGATCTTAAAACTTCGGCATTATCGCACTGAGGTTTTAACATGTTGAGTTTAAAAAAGTTGTTGACACGACACCAAACGGTATCCTATAATCAAAGTGTCACTAAATGGTGTCCAATTAGCAGGTAGTTCATTTGGAAAGTTTGGAACCTGAATTCACTTGAAACAATTATAAGGAGGAAACAAATGAGTAAGATCATCGGTGTGGAAACAAGCGCGATAGTAGAAACCCAGCCCCGAGGAAAAATGATTGCTTATTGGTCAGTCACATTGCTACTCGCAGCAGCTGTTATGTTAAGTGGTATCGGGCAACTGATGCAATATGGGGGAAACCTCGAGTTGGTGACGAATCTTGGTTACCCATTATACGTCTTGACCATTCTCGGGATTTGGAAAGTGCTTGGAGCCATCGCTCTCGTCGTGCCAGGTTTTCCTCGGATTAAAGAATGGGCTCACGCTGGTATCTTCTTTTTAATGACTGGTGCGGCTTTATCTCATGCGTTTGCTAACGATTATGGTGATTCCGGGTTTCATCTTATCCTTCCGCTTTCATATGCTGCACTAAATATCGCCTCGTGGGCGCTACGTCCGAAGAGCCGCATACTTTAAGGAGGTGGTGAAATTAACGGCTGTCCCCTAGTACACCAATAGATTTCTACTACATAAAATAATATTTTGGAGAGGATGGCTGTGAGCGAGAACAACCAATTACGGGATGTGTTTGATGCGATTGCAGATCCAACTAGGCGCCGACTGGTTCGTCTAATAGCAGAGGCAGAGGAGATACCGCTTCATGAATTAACGGCACAGTTTCAAATGGGCCGTACAGCGGTATCCAAGCATTTGACAATCCTTAAAGCGGCCGGACTGGTCCTTGATCGAAAAGTCGGCAGAGAAACGCGATTTAGGCTAAACGCCTCTCCACTCAGAGAAATTCAAGATTGGGTGGCTTTCTACAGCAAGTTCTGGAGTACGAATATGTTGCGCTTGAACCAACTATTAGAGGAGGAAGAAGAATGAGTCTAACATTATCCTTGGATTTTCAGTACACGACATCGATCGAGAAGCTTTGGTCTGCCTTAACCGATTCAAGCAAGCTTGCCAAGTGGGTGGTCAACATCCACACCGGTCAGGCGATGGATAATGATTTTAAGCCCGTCGTAGGACACCGTTTTCAGTTTCGCACTCAACCGACCGAATGGTGGGATGGAATTATTGACGGGGAAGTGCTTATCGTGGACGCACCAAACCGGGTGTCCTATACTTGGGCCAGCGGAGGGGAGAAGCACACGGTCACCTGGACGCTGCAGGTTTTAGGGGACGGAAAGGTTAACCTTCATCTCGAACAAACCGGATTCTCAAATCCTCAAGGACTCGAAGGCGCTAAATATGGCTGGAGTAAATGGTGCGGCGAGCTTGATAAGGTGTTGGAACAATAACCGCATTCGGCAAGTTGACTACGCTAACTGAGAATGATAGTTCAATGAAGATACGAAGGCAACCGGCCAGAATGATCGGTTGCCTTCTCCATGCTAACGGAGTGGAAAGTGACAGAAAGAATTGGAGAAATTGAGAATAATCTTTCTTGATTGTCAGCTGAACGAAAAATTGAAGAGGGGTGTTACTTGATGACAAATAGTAGAATGAATCCAAAGGTTGATGGATTTTTAAGAAAAGCTAAAAAGTGGAAGGAAGAATATGAGAAGTTGAGAAATATCGTTCTTGACTGTGAGCTGACCGAAGAATTTAAGTGGATGCATCCTTGTTACACTTTTGAGAAAAAAAACATAGTTTTAATACATGGATTTAAAGAATATTGTGCACTTCTGTTTCACAAAGGTGCCTTGTTACAGGATGCCCATGGGATTCTAATCCAACAAACGGAGAATGTACAGGCGGCGCGCCAGATTCGGTTCACCAATGTTCAAGAAATAGTTGAGATGGAACCCATCTTGAAAGCCTATATTTATGAAGCCATTGAAGTTGAAAAAGCCGGTTTGGAAGTGAATTTTAAAGAGACTTCAGAATACATAATTCCTGAAGAATTTCAAAATAAATTAGATGAAATCCCTGCCTTGAAAACTGCTTTTGAAGCATTGACGCCGGGACGGCAAAGAGCGTACATTCTTTATTTTTCTGAATCCAAACAATCCAAAACTCGAGAGTCAAGGGTTGAAAAATGTATGCAGCAAATTCTCAAAGGAAAGGGATTAAATGATTAGTATATTCGATGAGAAAATAAACTAATCAAACTTTAAGATATTACCTCACTTAGCAGGTAACACTCTAACAAATAATTTAGAATGGAAAAACAAAAAAGTAATCCGTAGAGTATAAGCAAATTACCGTGTAACAGGCTTACGCATTTCAGCTAAGAAAAGAAAGTTGCAGTATAAACAATTAAAGGAGAACTGAGAATTAAGCTAACGGGGATCGTTAGTAAAAGAGCTGACGACTGGCACAGCTCTTTTTTTGTGGAGCTATTTGGCAGAATAGTGAGAATAAAAAATCGGTCCCCTTTTGTTTAGGGACCGATTTTTGCCATAAGATTTAAACTTGTAATTCAAACTGCTTGGAATACAATTGAGTGTACACTCCCTCTCGCGCAATTAAAGTTTCATGGGAACCTTGTTCCACAATACCTTGCTCAGTTAAAACGATAATTCGTTGCGCATTGCGAATAGTTGAAAGGCGATGAGCAATGACTATCGTAGTTCGTCCCTTTGCTAATGATTCTAATGATTCTTTTACGATGCTTTCACTTTCGTTATCAAGTGCGCTCGTTGCCTCGTCTAAAATGAGAATTGGTGGATTCTTTAAAAATACGCGAGCAACACTCAGTCGCTGTTTTTGACCACCAGATAGTTTGACACCTCGTTGTCCAATTTCGGAGTGGTACCCATCTGGTAAACTCATAATAAAATCATGAGCATTAGCGTGCTTTGCTGCGGCTAAAATCTCTTTATCAGTCGCTGCTGGATTACCGTAGCGAATATTATCCAGGACTGTTCCCGCAAAGAGGTAAACATCTTGCTGTACGACACCAATGCTATTTCTTAATGAAGTCAACTCGATATCACGAACGTTTATCCCGTCAAGTAGCACTTCCCCATCTATCACATCATAAAATCTAGGGATGAGGGAGCATAATGTAGTTTTTCCCGCACCAGATGGTCCTACTAAGGCGACGTACTCTCCTGGGCGTATTTGAAGCGACATGCTTTCCAATACATTCTCTAATTGGTCATCGTAACGGAAAAAGACATGTTTAAATTCAATGTTACCGCTAACTTCTTGGAGAGTTACAGCATTCGGTGTGTTTTCGATTGACGGTTTTAAATTCATGATTTCCATAAAGCGCTGGAAGCCTGTTATTCCTTCCTGAAATTGTGTGCTCATATGGGTCAGTTTTTGAATTGGCTCAATCACAAAGTTGATGTACAGTAAAAAAGTGATTAAATCAGCTAAATCGAGCGTCTCGTTGACGATACTGGCACTACCATAAATGATAAGTGTGATTGTAATCAGTTGGATAAACGTCTGAAACCCATTGTAAAATTTAGCTTCGGTTTTGTAAAATATTTTTCTACTTTCGAGAAATCGATTATTTTCCTGGTTAAACTTTTCGATCTCTACGTCCTCGTTGGCAAATGATTTTACGACGCGGATTCCTGACAGGCTATCCTCTACCTGTGCATTGACGTCTCCGATTCGCTCTTTGATTCTTCTTAATGCGCTGTTCTCTATCTTATTAAAATATAGAGAAAACACACCTAATAGTGGCAAAAAGCAGAATACAACGATTGTTAATGGACCGTTAATATTGTACAAAATGACAAATGCCCCAACAAAGCGGACGAGATATTTAACATAATCTTCTGGACCATGATGATACAGTTCAGAAAGTAAGAGAAGATCATTTGTGATTCTAGACATGAGCTGACCTGTCTTTGCCTTATCATAAAAACTAAAGGAAAGTTTTTGCATGTGTGTGAATAGTTCACGTCGCAAATCGCTTTCCATACGGGCACCCATTTCATGACCTTTATAGTCCACAAAATAATTAGCAATGTTCTGTATCGCAGCTAGGACAAGCATCAATCCACCGACCCAATATACTTCACTTAACGCAGTGGATATATCCCCCACCAAAACATTTTTGGTGATATACCTAACGAGTAATGGAAACACCAATGTCAATGATGATACGACAAAAGCACAAGACAATATTGAAAAAAACAATTTTAAATACGGTTTGTAATAGGAAAAAAATCTTTTTACTGGAAAATGCATGATTTACCCCTTTTTTGTGTTTTTTTAATCAACACACATAAGGGGAGTACCGTTTCAACTTAGGAAAGGAATCCACCCTTATATGTTTTTACGGATACTGTTTTTGCAGACATAGTAATTGCCTCCTTATTAATTGGTTCTTTCATTATAAACGAAAGATTATATAAGTGAATAGTACAAATTATCAATTTGATTTTATTGAAAAGCTCCGTTGATAATATAGTTGAAGCTATTATGAATCGACAGCTAGGTACATCGCAAAGGTACCTTATGGCAGTATAGTCAAGTTAAAATTTTCCACACAATTCAAAAGGGGAGGAATGGATACATCAAGCTTTCTTTTGGTGCAAGAAGGATATATCAGTTCTTATAGGTGGTTAGGTGGAATTTTACTTATTATAGGTGGATTCACTGCTTTTAGAAAAATTTATAAAGATATAAATTAAGTTGATAATTTCAATAAAAACACAGGCAGCAAACTGGTTGCCTGTTAAACTATTTGGATAGTTGAATAAGAAATGTCAGGCTGCAAGGATAAATACATTAATGTTTTTTTCCAAACACCGGATGCGTTGATCAAGAAGAAATCTATGGACTTTTTAAATCTTCAAATTCAAATATTTTAAATCAGTTACAGCTTCATAGGGTTTAAGGGGTCTTCCTTCTTTTAATTTATGAACGAAATCAGGATTAGCAAGTAAAGGGCGTCCAAATGTAGCTAGATTAATTGTACCTTCTCTAATGGCAATAGAAGCAATTTCTGGATTTAAATTTCCTAAACCTATAATAATTCCATCCCAATATTTTCTCACTAGCTGATGAAAAGTCATATCATTAGCAACTTTTTCAGTGAAATTATTAGTTGAGGGATGTAGAATTTGGATTCCCACTTCATTAAACACTTGAATAAATGCCTTTATATTCTCTTCAGGATTGGTCCATCTATAACTTGGAATATCATCTTTAATTTCAGAAAATCGGATAATAGTTTTATCTTTACCAACCTCATTAATAACTACATTTAATACTTCCTTCAAAAAGGATAAACGATTGAAAATATCGCCCCCGTATTCATCAGTCCATTTATTGGTAACTTCAGAATTAAATTGATCAATTAAGTAACCATGAGCACCATGTATTTCAACTCCAATAAAAATAAAGATTATCACAAAGCTTCATCAGTGATACAAAGGTAAGAATTTATTGTGCTATCAGGCAATATAGTGCAGATAATTGCATTTATCCGAATGTAAAAATGTTATAATGATAAAAAACAAAAAGAATAGATGAAAATGATCTATGACTTTACATAGTAATATCAATGTTACAATTCGTTCTGTACGTTTAGAGGATGCAGAGGCAATTTTAAATTTGAACCGTGAAATCATCAGTGAAGGCGAATTTTTTATTGTTGTTGAACAGGAGTATGAGAAAACATTAGAACAACAAATACAATCCATTCAAAATGTGATACAAAATGAACGAGAAACAATGCTAATAGCAGCAATTGACGGTGTATTGGTGGGAACGATAGTGTTCTCATCCCGTAATTTAAAAAGACTTTCGCATACTGGTACTATCTCAATAAGTATTAAAAAAGAATACAGGAATATGGGTATAGGGAACTTATTGTTAAAAGAGTTGTTAGCTTGGGCAGAACAAAATCCATTTATAGAAAAAGTTTCATTGGGCGTACTTGCGACAAATCATAGAGCAATAGCTTTATACAAAAAACTGGGATTTGTTGAAGAGGGGCGTAAGATTAAAGAAGTAAAGTTATACGACAACGAATATATTGATGACATTCTTATGTACAAACTTGTCTAGTGTTGCGTTGATTATTTACCACAACTCCTTCTAAAAAAGCACATCAAGTAGATCATAAAATGAGGTCAATAAGAGATATAGGAAAAGTAAAAACGAAATAAGTTATTCAAGTATTGGGGATCAATAGTTTAATAACATCCACAAGAAAGAACAGATAATCGAACTTCAATCACGAGACATAATGAATCTTATCGGAAGTTGAGACCCGGAGTTATTGGTACGCTTGAGTTTTTAATTAGTTAACATAATATATATTCTGTTCGGAGTTTTTGAGAGTTATCGTTCACATGACATAATTATCGTTGCGTCCACAAGAATTATGGGATGCGTCCCTGAGAATTATTGTATCCATATATGTCGTTACTAAACGAACATAATAGAACTAATTTTACTCATTTTTGTTTAGAGTAGAGAGACCTTTTGATTATTATTCTTTATGTTGAAGTGTTTGGAATAAGTATTTTTTAGTGTAAAAAAGAAATTAACTTAATATTACGTGTTCAGCTCTGCCGAAGGCAGGGCCATTTTTATGTGGTTTTTATCTCTCAGATAATTGGAGGAATAAAAATTTTAGTGGGTGGTTTTAAATATTCCTTTACAAGAATATTCTTAATGTGCTATATTCAAATTATCCAAAACAAACCATTATCAAAAGGGAGTGAGTTGATTATAGACAATGGACATTTCTATTTTTACGGCACTAGCAGAACCGAACCGGCTGCGTATTGTTGAGATCTTGCGCGATGAAGGCCCGCTGACCGTCGGAAGCATCGCGGAACGGGTCGGGATCAGGCAACCACAAGCTTCGAAACACCTTCATGCACTAAGTGAAGCTGGACTTGTCGAAGTGCAGGCGGAAGCGAATCGGCGATACTACAAGCTGCGGGCGGAGCCTTTTCAAAAGTTTGAAGCGTGGCTGGATACTTACCGAGGAGTTTGGGACGAACGGTTTGACAACTTGGATAAATACTTGATGAAAATGCAAATGAATGAAGACGGAAATAAACAATAAACTAAATTGGAGGAAAATGAAATGGTGAAAACAAACGCAACAAGCAAGGCTATAGCAACAATCGAGAACCGCGAACTGATTATTACTCGCAGCTTCCAAGCGCCAAGAGAGCTGGTGTATAAAGCATGGACCGACCCGAAGCATTTGCCGCAATGGTGGGGACCTGAAGGGTTCACAACGACTGTAAAGGAAATCGAGGTTAAGCCTGGGGGAGTATGGCGCTACACCATGCATGGTCCTGACGGCGTTGACTATGAAAATAAAATTACCTTCATCGAAGTCAATCGTCCCGAACGTCTTGTATACTCTCATGGGGACGGAACTGAGGATGAATTGTTCCGAGTGTCGGTTTCTTTGGAGCAGCAAGGAAGGGAAACGAAGCTAACGATGCGGATGCTATTCAACACTGCCGAGGAGCTTGAGAAAACCGTCAAGGAGTATGGCGCAATCGAAGGGGCGCAATCGACGCTGAGCCGCTTGGAAGACCAAATTCCGAAAGTGACATATACGAAAGTCACCGGGGTAGAATTTATGATGGAGCGTATTTTTCAAGCGCCGCGAAAGTTAGTTTTCAAAGCATTTTCCACGTCAGAGCATCTTTCTCAATGGTTTGCGCCGCGAGGCTGGGCGGTTCCCGTTAGCAACTTGGATTTTCAAGTTGGCGGCTCCTGGCACTTCTGCATGAAGTGTGTCGACAAGAGTCAGGGGGATTTCTACGGCATGGAAGCTTGGAGCAAAGCGTTATATCATGAAATCGTTGCTCCGGAGAAGATCGTTTACACCGACTGTTTCTCGGATGCCGAGGGAAATGTGGCGGAGGGCATGCCGTCCGGCACGGTGACCATTACCTTTGAAGAGTATGAAGGGAATACCAAGGTTGTCAGCACAATCGAATACCAGACTTCAGAAGAGTTGAACAAGGTCATTAAGATGGGAATGGAACAAGGGGCAACTGAAACGTGGGATCGTCTTGCTGAATTGCTACCCTCAATGAATTAAGAGGCCTTGGACCGAATTGCGGACCCGTTATCGTAAAGATAACGGATCTTTATTTATTAACTAATGGAGAACCAGATTTGTGAATTGAAATAAGTAGTGAGGTCTTTAGCCCTTCAAGTGGAGGAGAGTGGATCGACAAAACAAACGGGCAGCAAGCATTCCTGTAATGAAGAAAAATGAGTTATGTGTATTTATGAGCATCATAACAGACCAGATGTTTTACAAGGATTTTCTCGTTGATACTTTGATAGTAGTACCGTTTTTGTATTTATTATTTAATCCAATAATATTGGCTATTGGGAAAGTGTTTAACACAAATAACAAAAATAGTACTTATTTTGAATTCTTTGGCTCAGTTTTTATCCTGTTTGTGTTCACTGGATTTTTTATTAATGGTCTAGTAATTATTCGATTAATCATAAGTTTTGTTGTTACAATTAGTAGCGTCTAAGTTCCTCTTCCGTAAGTACATAGGGGAGCTTCTTTGCTGTTTTTGAAACCTCAACCTCCAGTTCTGCTCTAAGATGCTGGAACAGACTTTTGAGGTAGGCATAATCTGGCCGTTCCCCACGGAGATACTTGGCCAACTCCTTCGCTTTACGTTTCGGCGATATGCGCCTTCACTCACGCGATAACACCTTCTTCCAGCGGAAGGCGTTCCTCATATTCAACCTGAATGTGCCATAAGGGTTTACATGCGTGTAGATCAGCGGAGTAAGCGCCCGCAAGTCTTCTGGAGTCATCATATCGTACCATTTACGGTCGGATAGGATGCTTTGCAACATAATGGTATTGATGTACACCAGGCAGTTTTGCAGAAGGTGAAGAGACAATACGGCCATCTCTTGATCCTCTAACCGGTTGGTGGCTATTTCTCCGCCTTTGCCGTAAAAAATAAAGCTATTGGCCGAATTCCAGTTTTCCACGACATTCAAGCCTTCATTGATCTCGCGGCGCAGATCCTCCGAGTGAAGGTAGTCACACAGGAATATCGTTTTAACCGATTTTCCGAGTTCTCCCAATGCCTGATAGGTCGGATGCTTTAAATTATTACGGGTAAAACGTTTCAGGATTGCTTCTGTTTCGGCAGTTCCGAGGCGCAAGGCCGTCGCGTACTTCATCATTTGATCGTACTGCTGCCGGATCAGCTCCCAATTGATCGGACGGGTCAGTACCGGTTGCAAATTAGGATAGGCATCCGTCATGCCTGGCTCAGGCCATTATAGCTTTTGCGAATGAATCGACTTGAGCCGTTGCATGAGCTGGTAGCCCAATAGGTAACAAAATGCGAACGCAACCTCGCTCTGGCCGTGTGAATCCACGTAATTCTTCTCGACTTCCATCTCGATACAGTGGCGAAGCAATCCTTCCATCATGGCAGCGACTTCGGAGGAGGAACACGATTTGAGCTGCGAGTAAATACATGTCGAATTTTTCTCAACGTGCCAATAAATCATAACGCCGCGGCCGCGGTATCGGATATGCAATTCCGTCATAAGATTTGTTCCCAAGCGCCAAACTTTTTAGAATCCGATGCACAGGAAGTCGTAGCATCACCCCAAATATCTTGCATCCGAACGCGAAAAATCGCATTCACTACTTCGGAAATCGCGTTTCGAAAATTGTCCTTATGAATGAATTTCCTCCGAACGTACAGCAAGTCCTTGTAGCTTTCTCCATGCTCTCCGGCACTCACACGTTTTAATCCAGTATTCGTTACGATCGACATCAGCACCGGAGAGCCGAAGGACCTCTGACCAAACCTTCCCTAATCAATAAGAACGCGGCTATCGCGATGGCAGCCGGAATGGTACGCGATTATGTGAAGGATCTGGATCCCGCTTTGTCAGCCCGTTTAAAGAAGAAAGCGGATCAATGCATATACAAACGAAGCTTCCGAAAATGGACACATTAAACCAGGAACGGCAACGTCTGACGGCAGCGAAAAAGGCTGCCTATAAGGAATACCGTGAAGCGAAAAAAGATATGCAGGAGCTTATCACGGCGAAGGCTAACATAGACCATCTGCTTGGCCTGACGGACACGCAGAAAAACAAGGAAATGGAGCGATAGCGACATGACGCAACAAAGAGCGCAACGCGCTGACTTCGGGCCAAATTGGCCCGATGTGGCAGGGTTCGGGAGGCTCCCCAACAAGCAATTTTTTGTGATTTGACCGCAGGGCAAATTATAAAAAATTCGTGACTGTGGCCACAGTCACATTGCTTACCGGTTAGCATCTTGCGTTTTAGTTGATATTCATTATCAGAACAACCGCTATTGACAAACCAACTATTATGTATTACTATATAGCAGTAGTAAGTATTACTGCATACAAGTCATACAAAATAGCAAGGGGTGATTGTGCTGGAAAACCTAACGGAAATGCTCAAAGGCGTGCTTGAGGGCTGCGTCCTTGAAATTATAAGCCGCAAAGAAACCTACGGCTACGAAATCACGCGGCGGCTGAACGCCCTCGGCTTCACAGATGTTGTGGAGGGAACGGTGTACACCATCCTGATACGGCTTGAAAAAAGCAAGCTGGTAGAGATCACCAAAAAGCCCTCCGACATGGGGCCGCCGCGAAAGTTTTTTGTGCTCAACGACGCGGGGCGTGAGGAGCTGCGGAGGTTCTGGGAGAAATGGGAATTTGTTGCGTCGAAAATCAACCAGTTAAAGGAGGAGCAGTAACAATGCTTGTTTCTATTATAAAATTGATAATAGGCGACATGGAAGATAAAAGGGCCTATAAACAAATGATGAAGAGGGTTGACGTTCTGCCGAAAGATTATCGGTTTGCATTTCGCAAAATTCAACATTATATGTTTAGCGTTGGCCCCCCTGGCGGTGACATGACGATATTTACGGACTTAGTGGATTTATTTGAAGCAAGCGCGGCAGAGGGCAAGCAGGTTCTTGATGTCATAGGCAGTAACGTCGGCGAGTTTTGTGATGAGTTTATGCGCGCGGCGGTTACCAATACTGAAAATACTGAAAAGCTACGGGAAAAACTAAACAAAGAGGTTATGGAAAAATTTAATAAGGAGGGGCAATAACGATGCTGGAGCTTATCAAAAAAATGATCGGGGACAAAAAAGAGTATAGGAAGCAAATGGCAAGGGTAGAAGAGCTGCCTGAAGACTATCGGTTCGTATTTGAAAAAATCCAGGGATACATGTGGAGTTTCGCGGGAGGAGACGGCTCTGACATGTTGAAAACTCAGCACGAATTGATAGAGTTGTTCGAAGCCAGCGCGGCGGACGGAAAGCACGTTCTCGACGTGACGGGCGAAGATGTTGTCGGGTTCTGCGACGAGTTTTTGCGCGACACGAAAAAGTGGACCGATAACTTTCGCAAAAAATTAAACCGCGACATGATGAACAAATTCGGAAGGGGGAACGATTCTAAATGAAAGACATCGCAATTCAAGTAAAGGATTTAAAAAAATCCTTCAAGACCACGGAAGTCCTAAAGGGAGTGGATTTCGAGGCGCGGAGCGGCGAAATTTTTGCCCTGCTCGGCTCCAACGGCGCGGGCAAGACGACGATTGTTAAAATCCTCACCACGCTGATTAAACAGGACGGAGGCACCGCCGTCGTAAACGGCTTTGTCGTCGCGTCAGAGCCCGACCATGTACGGCAGTCGATCAGCGTGACAGGGCAGTTTGCTGCCGTGGACGAGATATTGACCGGGCGGGAAAACCTTATCATGATCGCCAGGCTGCGACACCTGAAAAATCCGCTTCAGGTCGCGGATGATATACTGAACCGCTTCGGCCTGACCGAAGCCGCAAACCGCAGGGTGTCTACTTATTCGGGCGGTATGCGCCGCAGGCTCGACATCGCCATGAGCCTTGTGGAAAAACCGCAGCTTATCTTTCTCGACGAGCCGACCACCGGGCTTGACCCCGAAGGACGCAACGAGGTTTGGAAAACAGTTAAAGAGCTTGCTAATAATGGCACGACGGTATTCCTGACCACGCAGTATTTGAAGGAAGCCGAGCAGCTTGCAGATCAAATTGCCATTCTGCATGAGGGCAGGATTCTCGCCAACGGCACGCTCGCGGAATTGAAAAAGCTGTTCCCACCCGCAAAGGTGGAGTATGTGGAAAAACAGCCGACGCTGGAGGAGATATTCCTCGAAATCATCGGCAAGAAGGAGGAAAAATAAATGGAAACCGTAAAGAAACACTTTTTCAGCGATATGGGCGTCATGCTTGGACGTTCCATGCGCCATATTTTCCGCAGCATGGATACCATCATCACGGTCACCATCACCCCGATCGCGATGATGCTGCTGTTCGTCTATGTGTTCGGAGGCGCGATTCAAACCGGCACGGATAAATATGTTAATTATCTGTTACCCGGCATCCTGCTGATTGCGATAGCAAGCGGCATATCCTATACGGCTTACCGTCTGTTTATGGATATGCAAAGAGGCATCTTCGAACGATTCCACTCTATGCCGATTGCGCGTTCGGCCGCGCTGTGGGGGCATGTGCTGACCTCACTGGTATCCAATGCGATTTCGGTTGTGGTAATCATTCTCGTAGCGCTCATGATGGGCTTTCGCTCGTCGGCGGGAGTATTGTCATGGCTTGCTGTGGCCGGTATACTCGCGCTGTTTACACTGGCCTTGACATGGATCGCGGCGATTGCCGGACTGTCCGCAAAATCGGTGGATGGTGCAGGCGCTTTTTCCTACCCGATTATCTTCCTTCCATTTATCAGTTCGGCGTTTGTGCCCACCGAATCGATGCCGTCAGTCGTCCGTGCTTTTGCCGAAAACCAGCCAGTGACTTCAATAGTGGAAGCCATCCGTGCGCTCCTGTCGGGGCAACCTGTCGGAAATGATATTTGGGTTGCGCTCGCGTGGTGTGTTGGGATTTTGCTCGTAGCGTATTTTTTTGCGATGAGGGTGTATAAAAAGCGGATGTGAAATAGTTAAAGAAGGAAGCTGCAATCTAGAACTTTATTTTCACGTTAGCTGCTGCTTTTTCTATTTCAATGATTAGACTAAAACTTAGGTATTGTTTAAAGGAAAACGCCAAGCCGGTAGACATAATCATAGGCTAGGGCGTATATTTTCGCAATATGAGACTCCAAGAGTGGAATTTACATATATATCCACCTACTTTGCGGGTGGTGTCAGTTTCGCTGGTACCACCCCTAACTGACAGGATAGCAGGATTATATCGCGAATCATGGTAGGAGTAACAAAGTTTATTATTACAGGAGGCTGCGACATGTTGAAACTATTCGAGTATAACTGGCAAGTTCGCAAAGATTGGTTTGACTGGTGCGATACGGTGAGCGAGGAAGAGTTGTTAAAAAGACGCACCGGCGGCATAAGATACATCCTTCCCACGCTGTATCACATTGTGGCAGTCGAGTATGGCTGGATATGCGGTGGAATACAAGAAAAAGCGATTGAAATCCCTCCATTCGAGGAAGTGGCCAGCTTGCAGCAAATAAAGGATTTTTCCGCCCGTTGCCACTTGGAACTCGCTCCATTTGTCTATGATTGGAATGATAGTCTGGAAGACCGCATTATGATTGATATCACGGATGAAGGGGAACGGGAAGCCCATAAATACGGCGAAGTGATGCGGCACGTAATCGCCCACGAGATCCACCATATCGGTCAATTGTCTATATGGTCACGAGAAATCGGAAAGAAGCCGGTTACTGCAAACTTGATTGGCAGAGGGTTATTCGATATTTAAAGTTGATATATCCTATTGAACTCCCATGGAAGAACGGTAAATCTTCCTAAATCTGTGGTGCAGCATTAGCGGCATGTATGACTAACGGGGAACGATTGTTAAATTAACCGCTCTTATCATAGGGCGGTATTTCTTTTGTTTAAAATCAACAACAAACGAAAACAAAGCCTTTATAAAAAGGGAGACCACCTGATTTCAAGGTTGCCACTGCTATCGTGATATTGGGGCCGAATGTAAGTTAACTCAAGAAATAAAACATGCACAATTAACATATGGAAACTACAAACCCCTAGAAGGCGAGATTTCTATTTCCATTCTTCCTGGAGGACCTAAGTAGATCGGATGCTGGAGGCTTTGAAAAAATCATACTTCCTGAAAGAGAGATTTAGTATAATCAAGGTCACAATGAAATGATGTATTCTGAAACATACGAGAATGAATTCATTGTTTATACTATTAGTGGCTGGGGTGGAATAACAAAAGATGATTTAATAAAGGTGATATGAAAGTTTAAGCTAAATAGATTTTGTACTATCATTCAACTAAAGGTTGCTTTAGTTAAACATTGAATATATTTTTCCGCTATCGGGGATCGATACTTAGGACCAATAGGGTTCCTTTTTTATAGTGCTAACGGGCAGGAGAGTGAAAAAAGGATATTTTCATATATAATATTTAAGCGTAAGTGATAAAATTAACCTGTTAAAGAGGGGAGGGAAAAATATGAAATTAAATAAATACTCATTGTTGCTTATCAGTATTTTGGCATTTATTAGTTTCGGGTTCATTTTATTCTACAAATATTTGAAAGCAGAAGAATTTTCAAATATAAATGGTGGGTTGCAAGCAGGTTATGCTGCATTAAATTTAGAAATTATCAATATCATTTATACTCCTGTCGTTATAATAATTCATATTTTTTTATTACTCGTATTCAAATCCAAAGATAAAAATAAGAAAATGCAAAGCATTGATAGATGAATACTAATTTAAGTAAATGCTAATTGAAGACGAAGTCTATTTCGAGTTCAAATTATACATGACATAATTGTTATTATGTGCTGTTATATTTAACGATAATAGTATAATAGAGAATATAATTGTATGGGACGCGTACCAATAACAACGGTAACGTCCTATAATTTTCAATTAGTTAACATAATATACATTCTGTTAGGAGATTTTAAGAGTTATCGTTCGCATGACATAATTATCGGTACGTCCTCGAGATTTATGAGATTCGTCCCTGGGAATTATTGTATCCATATTTGTCGTTTCTAAACGAACATAATAGAACTAATTTCACTCATTTTTGTTTACGCAAAACATCAGCATTTATTACCAAAGCTTAGTTTAAGACTACATTGTTAGATTTCTTTGCATTATTGGTTGCAAGAGACGATAAGCTTTTCGCGATCAAAAATTGAGCGCTATAATAGGTCACCATAATGAATATTCCTGAGTATGCCACATCGGAAACGAACATGTTCCATGACAGAATGGAGTCCGAAATAACAAATAAAACGCTTCCGATGATGGCAAATCTATTTCCAACCATAAATGCTGACCAACACATGAAGGAGATTACAATAATATAAAAAATGACTGGAATCATTAAAGTGGGATTTTCACCTTGGATGACTGCAGTAACGACACTTATCCCAATTAAGAGTGAATAAATCCAAATAGGAACGATTGAAAAAAGTCTCCCAAAAGAATAATTCCAAAGACGGAAAAAACCTGCCATATAAAAAAGATGACCAATTAAAAATGCGGCTAATCCAAATACAAATGAAAAAGCTATGAGACAGTCACCTAACATGCAGAAAATTAATCCTGTGATAATTAACTTATGTGAGATAAGTTTTACTTGAGGTAATTGTAAGAAGGCGTATGCAATCATTAGCATCATTGGAATAAGTTTAAAAAGAACATTTAACACCTTTGGATTTTCCGGAATAACAAATATATACAGTAAACTCATGATGAGAATGACAATAGGTAATAAATCTTTCTTCACATAAACACCTCCATAATCCTCAGTTAGTTAGTTTTAAACTGCTCACGGGACAAGTAGCACAGATTATCATATCAAACAAACAATCATCAAAATCATTAGTATATAATGAAGTACCTTAGGAACCCCTCCCCTCTGCTAAAGCAGATACTACTTGTCTAATATTCCACATAATATCCCTTGTTCCATTGGGATGTTCAATTTCGTCCCAAATCCTATTAATTGAACTATCTGGCAGTAGAGTTAAAATGATTTTATTTTCCTTAATTTGTATAAATGGTATAGTTACAAGTAAAACGTAGTTTTTTTACAAATGGGGGACATAAATTGGACTTCATAACGAGCAAGGTATTGATTATCTTTCTTTTTATTGTGGTTATACATTTAGTTGAAACTCTTGCATATGCAACACGTATATGAGGGGCGAGAGTAGGGCTCATTGCATCAGCACTTTCGCTGTTTAGCATAATGGTTATCGTATCTAGAACAGCAAACATGATTCAACAACCATTTACAGGGAGCCTTCTAGATTTAGCACCAACAAGCCATAAATTAGAGTTTGTGGAACAACAATTCAGAATAATTATAAGCGGCTCGACTGTTGGAACGTTATTGGGAATGATTTTATTTCCTACTTTTATTGCTTTATTTTCCCGTTCAATTATCCATTTGAAGAATTCAAATGGGTCAATACCTATTATGATAAAAAATCAAATGCAAATGAATTTTTTTAAAAGGATTGTTAAACACCTCCACTTTCCTAATCTAAGTAACATCAAAGAATTAAATATTAAATCCATCTCATTTAACTTATTTATGATTAACATGATTATAACTTCTGTTTATACAATGGGTGTATTAGCTGCATTATATGCTGCATTAATAGCTCCTGAACGGCATAATACGGCTATAATGGCATCGGGCTTAATAAATGGAATTGCAACAATTTTACTTGTAGTTTTTGTTGATCCTAAATTATCAGTTATAGCTGATAAAGTGTGCAAAGAAAACAAAGGATTCACATACTTTAAAAACATTACAGGGATGATGGTTATCTCCAGGTTTTGTGGGACCATATTAGCACAGTTGTTCTTCATCCCGAGTGCATTTTACATTGCTTGGTTCACCAAATTCATAGTATAGGTAAGATCTAAATTATATTGAACAGGCAGCGTTTAGCTGTCTCATTTTTTTATTAAGCTATTGGTCAGTTTAACACAAGAGGAGTGATAAGGATGTTCGGGTTTAACAAGAAAAAGAAGTTTTTCATAGCCGCAAATAAAATTAAAAGACTTATTGATTCGGATGAGGGATGCATCGCAACTGACAGGATTACAGTAGATGGTTGTAAAGTAGGGTTTATGTATAGAGAAGAACCATATCAAAATGGTAATCCAGATAGTGGTTGGCGATTTATGGCTGGTGATGAGGACGATGATTATATGAATAATTCTGAAAATCATGCCGTTTATCATATCAATACTGTATGTAATTACGATATGGACATAATACCATATCTTGATTCACCACCAGGCACAGCATTTATCAGAGATGAGAACGGAAAATTCGTTCTTGATGTGGATTGGGAAAATCCAGAAGAATAATGAGGACAACTGAACTTACGGGAAACGATAGTTCATAAAGGGACTGCTAACGTAGTTCCGTTTTCGTTATTTAACTAGTTGGCAGAAGAGTTGAATACCGATTATGGATTATTGTGGTAAAATTAAATAATTAATAAGGAGGGATTTCAGTGAAAAAAATTATAGCTTTGATTGTAGTATTAACAACGATTTTACTTTTTGTAACGAAATCGCTTTATGTTGAGTGGACAGAGTTATTTATTATAATTGGTTCTTTATCTGTTATTTCTGTAATTTTTAATTTATTTTCTAATAAACAGCGTGGAATTAGTTCTACATTAGGCAGTTCTGCCATTATAGGATTCTTGTTTTGTTGGGTACTTGGTTTAATTGACTTAATTGCAGACCATTTTATGTACTATCTTCCGACAGGAAATGAGGACGGTCAGCCTTTAGCATTAGGTTTTAAAATCCAAGAATACAGTGATGATTTATTTGTTGGAAGTGTAATAACTATGATGTCAGTTATTTTAATCTCTTTTTTATTAACAACATTATTTTCAAAAGTTATTCCTAAAAATGCATAAGATTTCTCAACTAACTGGAAACGTTAGCGTAAAAGAGCTGCATGGCAGCTTTTTTTGTTATCATGCTATTGGGCAGAAGAGTGACAACCACAAACACTTATCGTATCTCGGTGATTTTTTGTATAAAACATGTACTTTTAGGAACAATAAACATATATTTTCTAGGAGGTAGATGAGTAACAATGAATCACATCGACTTAACGTCAACCGAAATGGGGTTTCTGTGGGCATCGTACCAAACTCAAAGTTTAAACGAAAAGGTTCTTACCTACTTCAATAGAATTATTGAAGATAATGACATTAAAGAAGTATCAAATTATGCCTTAGACCTATGTCGCAAGGACCTCTCTGTGCTCAGTGATATTTTCAAGAAGGATAACTTTCCAACACCAATTGGATTTACACAGGATGATATTACAGCTGACGCAGAGAGATTATATACCGATGCGTTTATGCTTTATTTTTTATGGTTCATTGGAAAGACTTATTTGAATTTTAATTCTGTTGCATGTAATACAGTAGCCAGGGATGATGTTTTTAAATTTTATGAACGTTGTACGAAAGATTCCTTGCAACTTTTGAACATGGCAAGAATAGGTTTACTTTCTAAAGGTCTGTGGATAAGAGCTCCATTCATACCAAAGCCAAAGCAAAATGACTTTGTTCATAAACAAAGTTATATCGAAGGACTTCTGAAAGGAAACCGCCCACTTACAGGGTTGGAAATTAATAATGCGTTTTATAACATTATTACGAATTCAATTGGAATGAGCTTGATCACAAGTTTTGCTCAAGTTTGTAAAAATGACGAGATCAGAAAATATTTCGTGAGAGGAAAAGAAATTTCCAATAAGCATGTTGAGGTTTTATCTGCAATGTTGAAGGAAGATGGTCTTCCTGCACCTTCTGCGTGGAATTTAGGGATAACTTCTTCAACACAGCCGCCTTTTTCCGATAAGTTAATGTTAACTACAATAGCTAATTTGAATGGCCAGGGTCTTTCTAATTACGGCATGGCGTTATCCACATCTCTACGAAAGGACATCGGGATAGCATTTGGACGATTAAGCACTGAAATAGCACAATATGCGGAAGATGGAACAAACTTGCAAATAAAATATGGATGGTTAGAGCAACCTCCACAGGCACCTGATCGGAACAGATTGCAAAATGAATGACTTCTTCGCTCTCGCTAAGGTAAATCAATGTTTGAATGTGTGATCGACAAGAAAAAAGCCGAAATTTTTTATTCAACTATCGGGGATCAATAGTTGAATAACACCCACAAGAAAGAACAGATAATCGAACTTCAATCACGAGACATAATGATTATTATGTGCCGTTTTACATAACGATAATAGTTTAATAGAGAACATAATTACAAGGGTCGCGTACGTATAACAAATGTAGCGTCTTTATATTTTTGATTCTAGTTAACATAATATATATTCTGTTCGGAGATTTTGAGAGTTATCGTTCACATGACATAATTATCGGTACGTCCTCGAGAATTATGGATGCGTCCCTGGGAATTATTGTATCCATAATAAGCGTTTTTAAAAGAACATAACTAAAACCACTGATGGCCAATATAGGTCATTTTCCCCATTTCCATAAATTGTAAAATTTTTGATATACTAAATTCATCTTCCGGAAAAGAGGAGGTGTTATGCGCATTATCATTCGTTTTCTTCTGATCGTAATGGTAAGTATGTTTTTTAACGGGTGTATTAGTAAAGAAAAAGTACATGACACAGTTCTGTAATAACATATGACTTTAAAGAGCCCAATTTGTTTCCTTTTGAGATAACAAATACATCAATTGAGATAGATATACTACCGCCATAAATTCATTATTCCTTATAGGTATAACCTCAACTTTGTTCAAAATCCACCGAGCTTGAGTCTCTTTATCAAAATTAAATCCCTGTTCCCAACCAGCGATTGTTCTTCGTAACCAAAATCTATCATGTCATTTTGTCTTGCTTCCATTGCTTTGTAATCCTTCGATATTATATCATTTAACGCAACTAGTGATCTATCGTTCCAGATTTGTAATCACTAATTAATTATGAAAAGCACCACACAATTGTGGGGTGCTTTAATAGTTATTTGCATTTTTAATCAATCGCTGGTTATTTTTTGGAATTAAAGGTAATTTCAAAGACACTAAAGGAGTTTATTACCTTTAATAGAAATTTATACGTACAACAACTTGGGAGAGCTAGGAACGAGAAAATAGAGTCATAGACTTCCGCTGTTCATTGAACTATTAACCCGTTTGCGGAACGTTTGGAAGTTAGTTACTTCTGCAAGGCTTTTTTATTTTTAAAAAAGATTGAAAAATCACTTGCACCTTACGTAACGTAAGGTTTTATAATGAGGCTACCGATGATCGAGCTAGCGATAAAGAACGGAGATGATCAATGAAACGATATTGGAAGGTCGGGGATCTGGCCAAGGTGACTGGGGTAACGGTGCGCACGCTGCGCTTCTACGACCAGATCGGGCTGCTCTCACCGTCGGCTGCGACGGAATCGGGACATCGACTCTACGATGACGAGGATTTGTCGCGGCTCTATCGAATTGTATCGCTGAAAGAGTTGGGACTGTCGCTCGAAGAAGTGAAGGCGGCGCTAACGGGCCGCGGAATCGACCCTCTTGAGGTCGTCGGTCTGCAGATTGAGCGGGTGAAGGAGCAAATTCGGCGGCAGCAGAAGCTGCTGGATCAACTGAGGCACGTGTCTAAGCTGATGAAAGGAAAGGAACTGGTGACGGTCGATGACTTCACCACGCTGCTACAAGGGATGAAGAACGATTACGAGAAGCCGATCCTGAATCGTCGACACAGTTGGGAGCAAAGTTTTGGTCTGCTGGGAATGTTCTTAGCGGACGGGGATGACAAAACAAACAACAAAAAAGAAGAAAACAAGGAGGATTAAGATCATGAAGGAAAAATTTGTAAACCACGGAACATTCGTAATTGAAAAAACGTATCCGGCATCCAAGGAGCAGGTGTACGAAGCAATGGCTCACGCTGAAGCCAAAGCACGTTGGTTCATAAAGCCGGAAGTGTTTGAATTTAGGGTAGGCGGACGGGAATTCAGCAGCGGCGAAGCGCCGGATGGCCGATTGTTCACATTCGACGCGACTTATCAGGAGATTGTGCCACTCGAGCGAATTGTTTATACGTACGTAATGGACTTTAATGGCGTGCGGTTCTCGGTATCCATTACGACGATCGAGCTTGCAGACGCGGATGGAGGCACGAAGCTGACTTATACGGAGCAAGGCACCTTCTTCGATAGGCTCGATGCGGTGGAGAATCGGGAACACGGGTCGAGGGAGCTGCTGAAGCTGCTGGGCAATTCGCTTGCTCAGAGCGGAGAAGCATTTGCGGCGGAGGACGCCGACCTGGCCTAAGAATGTTGGAGCGTTCTAAGGCCGTTTTTTGGGTCGTGGTCAGAATTAAGACCAACATTATGACGAGGATCCGACGCTAGGATATCTTTAGGTACCTTTTTCACCTTTAACTCTGCTTCATTCGGTGAAATGTAAACCATGTCTTACCCCCTTGAAAATATTTGCAATAATTTTCGAAGTTTAACTGTCAAAAGCAAATAAAGTGTTTTCTTAGTGCTTAGGTTAAGATAAGTCCCCTGTTTAAGCACTACATACTATCCGCGTACGTGGTTTATTAATTACACAAAACATTTGGCTAGGGTTCATCAAATGTTCTAAGTATAACTCTACGTAATTTATATTACAGTAGCATTTTGAAAGCTTTTCTTTTTATTAAGATATTTGGCAGTTTTGCGCAACATTGTTGTCTTCAAAAAAATTCAGATTTCCACTTGAACCTTACGTAACGTAATGATTTATTATGAACGTAACAGCAGGATTAAACGCGGACCAACGGCCAAAAAAATCGAACAAAATAAATTCAAAATCGGAGGAGAAACGGACATAAGAAAACTCGTATTGTTCATGCATGTG
>FWWL01001607.1_pt1 | contig 33619 bp, 17 predicted proteins | sample 2228331 | NCBI WGS metagenome assembly FWWL01 (sample SAMEA103939775, study PRJEB20133) | metagenome
TCGCGCTTGGTAGCGGTGCATCAATCGACAGCACTTTGGCGACGCTGTGTGCGATGGTGCTTTTTCTGCCAGCGCCTTGGGAAGCAAATCTCTTCAAGCTCAATACGCCCGTCTGGTCTTTGTTTATCGAAGTTGTTGTGAACTTTGCTCATGCCATTGTCTTCGCACGCGTTCCGACATGGGTCTTGGCCGTTCTGGCTACATATGGCGTGATCGGATACGCGCCGCTGCTTGGCATCGAGCCGGAGATGGGCGCACCTTACGCCGTTACCTTGCTGCCCGCTATCGGACGCGGCCTATCGACGTACCTCGTCGGCATCATAATCTGGCGTCTGCGCGGCGATACGCCACTGCGCGGCGTGCCGCCGATTGCTGGCGCCATCGCATTCCCGTTGCTCGCATTGGCATGCCAGGCGAGCGGCTTCATGGGTGCGGTCCTGTTCACCTTCGTGGCTGCGCCGCTAATCATCATGTCGACCATTGGACTTCATCCTAGCCGCTTTTTCTCCTATCTCGGCGCTCTTTCGTTCCCGCTTTATGCAACGCACTATCCCGTTTTACAGTTGGCGGAATCGCTGGGCGCTGGTCCTTGGCTTGCGAGCATCGCGGCACTCTCCTTGGCAGCGATCCTCGTCCTTCTGCTCGAAGCGCGGTTGACGAATGTCCTGCGCGGAGCACGTCACCGGGATTAAGCGTGTCACCCACCCGCACAAAGCAAAAAGGCCCGCCCTTGCAGGCGAGCCCTTGTGGCGGTGCTGTCAGTCCAATCGCAACTCGTCTCTGTTTGGCGCAGCTATCCCCTACCTGCAGCGAGCTCAGGCCATGAGGTTCTGCCACTCAGCCAAGGCGGCTGAGCGACGGGTCTTGTAGGTCTCTCTATCGACGAGGTGGCGTTCGAGGTTGAAGTGGTTGTGGACGTTGGCATGGACGGAGGCGAACTTCTGTAGAGATCGCATCTGCCGGAACCGCAGCATCGCCCGCTCTCGTCTTCGGAACGGCAGGTGGCTGTTCTCCACCCGGTTGTTGGCCCAGCGTCCGACCTCCTGCTTGTCGGTGTTGCCGAGCTCGGTCATCGCTGCCCTGTAGGAGCGCAGGCCGTCGGTGGTGATCGCCTCAGGCGAGCCGTGGCGCTTCAGTGCCTTCTTCATAAAGCTTAGCGCCGCCTGCTTGTCCCTTGTCCTGGTGACGTAGCTCTCCAGCACCTCGCCTTCCTGGTCGACTGCTCGCCACAGGTAATGCATCTCGCCGTTGATCTTTACGTAGATCTCGTCGAGGTGCCAGCGCCACTGGCGAAAGCCCTTCATCCGGCTGACCCGCTGACGCCGGACATCGGCAGCGAACAGCGGGCCGAAGCGATTCCACCAGTGCCTCACGGTCTCGTGGCAGATGTCGATGCCGCGCTCGGCCAGCAGGTCCTCGACGTTTCGCAACGACAGCGGGAACCGCACGTACATCATCACCGCCAGGCGGATGATCTGAGGTGACGAGTTGAAATAGCGGAACGGGCTGGCTGGCTTCTTCGGACGTGGCATGCCCTGCCCCTAGCCGATTAGCCCGCTTCCGCCAGCGGGTGCATTTGCTTTGACAGGGCCGTATTGCTGGATTCAGCTTTTGCCCGATGCCATCGATAACTATTACGAAGACATCGGCCCCTGCAACGGATAGCCTTGGGGCTTTCAATATTCCAGATAACGATGTCATCTACACATTAACGGTCACGAACTCGGGGGGCAGCACGGTCGATGCAGGAACGATCGTTCTGACTGATACATTGCCCGCTGGCATCACTTTCAAGAACATAGCCTTCGATGGAACAACCACTCTGCCCGTCAAATTGTCTGGTACAGCCGTCGTCACCTTGAACGGATCGAACGTTACCTACCGCCAATCGGGGAGCGCCTCGTTTGGTTATACGCCGGTTGCGGGCTATGATCCGCAGGTCGCAGAGATACGCGTAAATCCTGGCGGCACGATGGCTGCAAATTCAAGCTTCACGATTCAATTCAAGAGAAAGATCAACTAGAGATGCACCGAAAGGGCTTGCCGTTTCCACTAGATTATAAATTAGATATGTCGTGCACTGGATATTATCTCTTCATCCAAATGATGGGATAGGCTTCGTCCAGGAACAAGAGAGCGACAAACCATCAAGCAGTTCAAGCAATGAAGGTTCGACGCTACCAGCCTAGGGCCCAAATCGCGCCTGCGATGCTCAATAAATAGACCACAAGTATCGCCACTAACTCGAACGCCTTCCCTTCTCTTGGATCAGCCTCATCGCTATCCCACAGTTGCATCCTGATGCCTCGCCTTCAGTGCCAGCTAACGAACCCAACTTCTTCTGCACAATAACGCTCTTTAGCCTTGCGCTACTAGGGCAAACGGCTGCAACAATTCGCAGGGCAGGACGCTTTATGCACACATTATTTTCTCGTTCGGAGCCATCGCGCATTACTGTTTCGGCAGACCCCTTGGGCCGGGTCGGGAGACAACTACTCAATCGAGTTGGAACTCGCGCAAGAGGTGCTCCTAGAAGGAGCTAGAAGCGTCAAGTCCCCCCTGTGTGAAAAAGTGACGCTTCCAAAGACCCACGATCTTGGTTTCGATACCTTTTTTTGCGAATCGTTGCGCCCCGATGAGGTTGGGAGACTATCTCAGTCTCGCGATTTCCTGTAGGATGATCGAGCACGTGGAGACAGCAAACATGAAAGCATGGACGAGATCGCTCATCGGATTGATAGAAGATTGCGGGATCGAGCATATTTCACAGGCGGACGCGATTCTCAGACTGGATGAATTGCTTGCTCAAGGGCCAATTGAATTGTTGTGCGCAATCGGCCCAAGAACTTCCCGTGACCGGACCCGATCGCTTGTTGAAATGGGAGAGTTCGAGGCTGCCGCCATGGCCATGCTAGGCTCGCGATGCGGATATCTTCTATCGAGGTCGCCGGGAGGACGAGCAGCAGCGATGGTTACGATCGAAGGTTTTTCAGAGGAGACGTCGTTCTTCGCCAACCGTCCCAGCATTGCGCTTGTCGGCGCAATTGGTGCCGCCATCCTTCAGGGGGATCCCAGAGGAAGCGCAGTCGTTGACGTCATGCGCCCGGCCTCGTAGGATTGTGCGAGAGAAAAGATGCCTGCCGCTTCTGCTGGCGTTTTTGCTTCCAGCTTCCCCATCATGTTTGCACGATGGATTTCAACGGTGCGGCTGCTGATCCCAAGGTGTTGCCCAATCTCTTTGTTGGTTCTTCCAGCGGAGATTTCCTCAATGACCTGTCGCTCACGCTGTGTGAGCGACCTCACAACCTCGTAGGCATTATAACCCTCAGCCAGTTCGATTTTGCGCTCTTCAAGACTTGCTTCCAGCAAAATAAGCTTCGGTTCGATCGCCGCAAGTTCGAAAGGCCACTGAAGATAGTCGGTGATGCCCATATTCACACATTGCACCACGCGCTCCACCATAATCACTTCATTGTAGGCTATGATTGGAAGGTAGTCGCCCACATCTAGGACCTTCTTGCGTACGGCGTTCGGCCGGGCGCCATCGTCATGAACAAAGATTATGCATCGGGATGGCCAGACCATTGCCATTTCGTTTGCGTCAGCCAGTGGAATAGCGTGCCCCAGCCTGCTCAGTTCACGGGCAAGCCGGTTGCGCCGAGAAGGATCGCCATCAATAACGATAAAATAGTGCGACATAATTGGTAGCCCCTGAAACTTGCGCCTCTGTTCCAGGTCTTAGCTGTGGAAAAAGCGATCCGTATAGTCACGTAATCGAATGTCATCCATTAGGATGACCCTAGGTCCATTCAGACCGGGTCGAAGAAATGAAATCAAGCAAGATGCCTATTATGGCAGCCGGCTGATTGATGGTCACAATCTTCAAGGCCATCGACAACGCGCGCGATCGCGAGGAACTCCTCCGGATCCTGGTGGAGTTTTTCGATGCGCACGGCTTCAACGCAGTGTGCTTCATTCAACCTTCGCAAATTTCGCCCGGGAGCCTCGAACTCTTTCAGCACGGGTTCGACGCTGAGTGGATCTCCAAATACCAAGAGCATCGGCTAGATCTGTTAGATCCGGTGCCTTCTTTCGCCATGCAGTCCGGTAGCGCGTTCAACTGGCAGCACACTTACAAGTTGAAAAAAGTCAATGATGTCGAGGCCTCATTTCTCCGCGAGTTGTCCGAATCGAAGATGACCGGCGGACTTGCATTGCCAACCTACGGCCGTTTGCTCAGGGCCGGTTATGTCGGGATCGGTATGGTTGACGGTCCTGATATTCTGGAAGGCGCCGATGTACCCTTCTTGCACGCGGTAGCCCAACATGCCCACGCCCGCTTCGAGCGAGAACAATTGACTGACGCTGGCAGGCCGAGACTTTCACCTCGTGAGAACGAAATCATGAAGCTCGTCTCGGCCGGAAAGACCAATCACGAAATCGCGGTAATCTTGGGAAACAGTACAGCGACAATTGCCACCCATTTGAAACGTATTTTCGACAAGCTAGATGTCTCGGATCGCGCCGCAGCGGTCGCCGCTGCCATGCGCTTACATCTCCTCTATTAGCGCCAGCATTCGAAGCGCAACTCTTCCTCGCCTATACAACAGTCACACTGAAAATTGGTGCTGGTCCGATCTCCAACGAGCGGCTCGATCAGTTACGGACAAAACATATCTTGAGGTCATGCTCGGGGGGCCTCCGCGAATAATCCCGACACAAAGTGCGATCGGTCTTTTTCGGTTTTTATGGTAACTTGAACCGGTACTAAACCTGGGAGCGCAGCCCCTACTTACTTTGAGGGCGAATAGATGCCAATTGGCGCACGAGGTGCCAAAAAGCGTCCGCAGGGCTCTTCATGTTCTCAAAGAACACACGTTCTGCGATGTACGCTTCTAGTCGATCGATATCCACCGCTTGGAAGGTTCTCGGTCTGTGCGAACAGATACGACAGGCAGCTGCAAAGGCGCGGGCCATTTCTGCCGATTCCCAATCCTGTGCTACAAAACGCAATCCGCGGCGGCGGATTGTGGTATAGCGCGATATCTCGAGGCATTGGACGATGCTGCCTGACGATATCCAGCGGTCTACGAACCTGCCCGTTTCCGAATACCCGTGTCGTCTGACCATCCAGGCAGCTATCTGGACGCCGTCAGCGGCCACCACAATCGATCTTGGACGCTTGGGGCTGACAGCGTAGCCTCGAACAAAGGTAACATGGCTGGGTGCTGTCAGTCTAACCGCAACTCGTCTCTGAACGGCGCAGCTATCCCTTACCCGCTGTGAGCTCAGGCCATGAGGCTCTGCCACTCAGCCAGTGCGGCTGAGCGGCGGGTCTTGAAAGTCTCTCTGTCGATCAGATGGCGTTCGAGATTAAAGTGGTTGTGGACGTTGGCATGGACGGAGGCGAACTTCTGTAGCGATCGCATCTGCCGGAACCGCAGCATCGCCCGTTCTCGTCGTCTGAAAGGTAGATGGCTGTTCTCGACCCGGTTGTTGGCCCAGCATCCAACCTCCTGCTTGGCGGTGTTGCCGAGGTCGGTCATCGCTGCCCTGTAGGAGCGCAGGCCGTCGGTGGTGATCGCCTCAGGTGAGCCATGGCGCTTCAGTGCCTTCTTCATGAAGCTCAGTGCCGCCTTCTTGTCCCTTGTCTTGGTGACATAGCTCTCCAGCACCTCACCTTCCTGGTCGACTGCTCGCCACAGGTAATGCATCTCGCCATTGATCTTTACGTACACCTCGTCGAGGTGCCACCTCCACTGCCTGAAGCCTTTCATCCGGCTGACCCGCTGTCGGCGGACATCGGCTGCGAAGAGCGGGCCGAAGCGGTTCCACCAGTGCCTCACGGTCTCGTGGCAGATGTCGATGCCTCGCTCTGCCAGCAGGTCCTCGACGTTACGCAGGCTCAACGGGAACCGCACGTACATCATCACCACCAGGCGGATGATCTCAGGTGACGAGTTGAAATAGCGGAACGGACTGGCTGGCTTCTTTGGGCGTGGCATGCCCTCTCCCTAGCTGATTACGCCCGTTCCGCTAGCGGGTGCATTTCCTCTGACAGAGCCCCGTTCGACTAAGGTTTGACGACGACAATGGCGTCCTTGGCCGTTCGACTGTCACGAACATGCCCCATTTCGTCGGGATTCGCCAAAGCGTCGCAAAAAAAGGCGATGGACCGTGGAATGATCGGATCATCACCCGGGCTGACCCTAGGCGAGTCGTTGCGGCGCTCTCGCTCGGCGCTGGTCACTGTCGCGTGGCTCAGCGCCATCATCAACGTCTTGCTGCTCGGCGGCCCGATCTACATGATGTTGATATATGATTCGGTGATGCCAAGCGGCAGCATGCCGACGCTGTTCGGGCTGCTTGCGATGATCGCCGTGGTGTACGCATTCCAAGGCGGCTTCGACCTTTTGCGCTCGCGCATTCTCGCCGACGTGGCAGCCTCTTTCGACGAGCGCATGACCGGCCAGGTCCATGGACTGATTTCCCGTATCGCCATCAGCAAGTCGGCCAGTGATGAGGACGGCCTTGTCCCGATGCGTGATCTCGACGCGATCCGCGCTTTCCTCGCGAGCCCGGGCCCTGGCGCCCTCATCGATTTGCCGTGGATGCTTCTGTTCCTCGGGCTGCTCACGCTACTCCACGTATGGCTGGGCCTCACGGCGTTCGTGGGAGCGGCGATCCTGGTCGGCTTGACCGCGCTCAATGACCGATTCACGCGAGGGCCAAGCCGCGATGCCAGCCGCACCCAGTCGCGCCGCTCGCGGCTTGCACAGGACAACGCGCGCCACGTCGAACTCATTCGCGCGCTCGGCATGGGCGAACGCATGCAGCGCCGGTGGATCGCAGCGAACGCCGATTACAATGCCACCCAGGACCGCCTCACCCGAGTGGCCGGAACCTTGGGTGGGGCGAGCCGCATATTCCGCATGTTCCTCCAGAGCATCATGCTCACCGTGGGCGCGCTCCTCTATCTTTCGGGAGAAGCGAGCGGAGGCATCGTCTTCGCGTCGTCGATCCTTTCCGCCCGGGCACTCGCCCCGATCGACCAGGCGATCGCCAACTGGCGCGGATTCACGGCTGCGCGACAGGGATGGCAACGGTTGGAAGACCTGCTCGAACGGTTTCCGGCTCCCGCCGCGCAGACGACCCGGCTGCCCCGCCCGGCTGAACGACTGCAAGTGGAAGCAATCGCTACCGCAACGCCTGGCGGCGAGCGACCGATCCTGCGTGAGGTCTCCTTCACGCTCGAAGCCGGTGAAGCGTTAGGAATCGTCGGCCCAAGCGCCGCGGGCAAAACGACGCTGGCCCGAGCGATTGCCGGGCTCTGGCCGCTTGTTCGGGGCAGCGTACGACTGGATGGCGCCGACATAGGCCAATGGGATACCGACGACCTTGGAAGATACCTGGGTTATCTTCCCCAACAGGTCGAACTGTTTGACGGCACCATCGCCGAAAACATCGCACGCATGCAGGACGATCCCTCATCCGACGCGGTGATCGCCGCGGCGAGGGGAGCGGGCGTGCACGACCTCATCGTTCACCTGCCCGATGGCTACGACACGCGCGTCGGCGCCGGTGGCTCGCAATTGTCGGCAGGGCAGCGCCAGCGGATCGGCCTGGCCCGGGCGATCTTCGGCGACCCATTCCTCGTCGTGCTCGACGAGCCGAACTCGAACCTCGACGCGGAGGGTGAAGCGGCGCTCGATCAGGCCATCGCTGGCCTTCGGGCGCGCGGTGCGATCGTGGTGCTGATCGCACATCGGCCAGCCGCCTTGCGGCAGGTGTCGCAGATCCTGGTATTGCAGCAGGGCCAGGTGACCGGGATCGGCGAGCGCGACGAGATGCTTCAGAGGATGGTTGTCGGACCCAATGCGACTCCTCTCCGACCACGCCGTGAACACACGGTCGACGAGCGCACGGAGCAAACGGCATGAACGCTCAGCTCCCTGCCGAATTCGCGCTCGTCGACCTGACGCCGACTGCAGAACAACGGGTCCAGCGTAAGATCCGACTGGCGACCTGGGGTGCGGCCGCTCTTGCTGTCGTGGTGATAGGAGGAGCTGGCCTGATCCCGATAGGCGGCGCCGTGGTCGCCCCAGCGCAGGTCGCGCCCGAAACGAAGATCAAGCGCATCGCCCATCCCACAGGCGGAGTCGTGTCGCAGATCTACGTCCGTGACGGCGACACGGTGGATGAAGGCGCGGTCCTTATGCGCCTCGACACGCGCGTTTCGGCGCTCGATGCCGAACTCTCCCAGCGTTCGCTCGTGCAACTGATGGCGCAGCGCGCGCGGCTGATGGCGGAAGTGGGCGGCCTGGGAGCAATTCGCTTTCCGCCCGAGATCGCCTCGCGCAAGGACGACGACGCGCGGGAGGCGATGGCGACCGAGCAGCGGCGCTTTGCGCTCAATGCCGGTGAGCGGGCGAGCCTCGCTGCGCAGGCGGGTGAGCGCGCCAACCAGATGCGCCGCCAGATCGAGGGGTTCGAGGCACAGATCGCGTCGCTTCAGAAGCAGCAGGCGTTCATCGGGCCCGAACTGGATTCCGTGCGTACACTCAAGGAAAAGGGTTACGTCACGATCCGCCGCGTCAACGAAATGGAGCGCACCGCGACCGATCTCGAAGGCTCGATCGGCGCGTTGCAGGCGAGCATCGCGCAGGCCAACGCCGGGATCGCCCAAGCGAACGAGCAGCGCATCCAGATCGGGCAGACGGCCCGCGCGCAGGCCGGGGCCGAACTCGCCCGAGTTGAAGAGGCCATCAACCAGCAACGTGTCGCGAGTGCGAGCGCAGGCGATCGATACGACCGCTCGGCGATCCGGGCGCCCTATGCGGGCACGATCGATAAACTCGCCTACAACGCAGTCGGAGAAGTCGTTCGCCCCGCCGAGACGATCATGGAAATCGTACCCCGCGACGATCGCCAGGTATTTGAAGGAATGGTCAATCCGGCCGACGTCGACCGCGTACACCCGGGTCAGTCGGCGCGGATCAGGCTGTCGGCATTCAACCAGGCCACCACGCCTGAAGTATTGGGCAAGGTCACGTTCGTGTCTGCCGACCCGGTGACCGAGCCGCAGACCGGCAGGCGGTTCTACCGTATCCGGGTCGCGCTCGACCGCGCATCGGAGCCTACTGTCAAGCGGTTGCACCTCATGTCCGGAATGCCCGCCGAACTGTTCGTCGAGACCGGCAGCCGATCGTTGCTGTCGTATATCTCGAAGCCGATCCGCGACCAGTTCGCGCGCGCGTTCCGCGATTGAGCCGAGGGCCGGACGGGACGGCCGAGCCGTCCCGCATCCCTGCCGTCTAAAGCAACGCCTCCATGCCGATGGCATGAACGAGCCAGGGTTGCTTGTCGAACAGCGCTCCCCCGACGTGATCCATCGCCGACAGCTCTGGCATCGGCTCACGATGCGCGAACAGGTCGGTAGCTGCCACCTTCTCGATCGCGAAGGGCATTGTGTGCTGCGCCCCCCAATCCAACGGCGACCAGGCGAGATCGAACGAGGCCTCCGCAAGCAACGCGGCCGGACCTGTGCCCGCGGACGCCGGTGTACCATCGTACACCGCCGCCGCCTGAACCTTCGCGGCGGTTGCGTTGAGCACGGTCGCGACAAGGACGCCGTCGGCTACGATCAGGGTGTCCGCGCCCGATTGCACGAAGGCGATCACCCGCCCCCCAGCATCAGCGATCCGGATCGTGTCGTTCCCGGCCGACTTGGCACCGAAATCCTTGATCACATCGGCATCGGCAGCAGTGCCGTCGACATGAAGCACGAAGATGTCGTTGCCCTTGCCGCCGGTCAGCATGTCGTGGCCTTTTCCGCCGTCAAGCGTATCGTCGCCTTGGCCACCGTCGAGCATGTCGTCGCCCGCACCGCCATACAGGCGATCGTTGCCGTTTTCGCCGAACAGGCTGTCGTTGCCGCCGTTCCCGCGGATGACATCGTTGCCGTTTCCGCCCGTGATCACATCGTTGCCATCGTTACCGGTCAGCGTTTCGGCACCGTTGCCACCCGCGATCGTCTGGAATCCGAGGTTGAAGCGACCCAGCACGGGATCGTGATCCGAGGTGGTGGAGCCGAGCGGCGTGTTGGTGTGGACGATGTCGAAGGCCGCGCTTGCGAACAGCGTCTCGCTGGCAAGGATGTGGTCGATCTGCTGCGCGTTTCCTTCGAACAAAGTCGAATAGCGCTCCTCGCTGGCGAGCAGGTAGCTGAGGTTGCCGAGCACCTGGTTGCTACCCGGCGTTGTCTGGCCGGCAGCGTAATCGAGCTCGCCCGTCAGAACCTTCATCGGTTCCTCGAACTGGAACTCGTTGAAGTCACCCGCAACGACGACGTTGGCGGCTGGGTTGGCCTGGACCAGCGTATCGACAAAGGCGTTCACCGCGGCGGCTTGCGCGGCCCGCGTCAGCGCACCGGCGTTGGTCGGCGGCTGGTTGGCGCTGAAAGTCGTGTCCGACCCGATCTTCGAGGTGAAATGATTTCCGATCACGGTCACGCTCTCGCCGTTGAAGCGGAATTCCGCTCCCAACGGTGCGCGGGAGCCCTGGAAGGCCGCAGCGAGTTGCCCGTTGGCGGGATCGGTGATCGTAAACACCGAGCCTTCGACGAAATCGACCCGGTCGTCGCGATACAGGAACGCGACGCGAATGTTACCGCCCGGCTGGCCGCCATTTTCGCCATCCTGCACGAACGGGTTGTCGAGCCAGCTATACCTTACGCCGGTCTCGGCGAAGATCGCGTCCGCCAGCGCCTTGAGCGTCAGGTTCGAGCTGACCGTGCCGTCATTGGCCGAGCCGCTGTCGTCCTGAATCTCCTCGAGGACGACGATGTCGGGAGCGCTGAGGTTGACGCCGATGTCGTGCGCCACCGCCGCGAACCGCCCGCTCGCGACATCCATGTCTCCGTCCCCGTCGTTGATGTCGAGGTTGAGCACGTTGTAGCTGGCGATCGTGAGTTGGTTCGCCGAGCCGGTCAGGATCGTGCTTTCGGCGAAGTTTGTGCTGGCAGCGGCCACAGAGATCGGGTCCGTCACGCGCACTTCGTAGTTACCGAAACCGTAGTCGAGGATGCCGGTCACGTCGTTGAGCACGGTGCCGGGCGTGACCACCGGGATGGCCTGTATATTGCCGTTGAGCAACGCATCGTCGAACTGAATGCGCTCGGGATTGAAATCCGATCCGACGCCCGTGTTGAACGTGCCGAGCGATCCGGCGCCGCCTTTGATGGTGACGAGGCCCGAAGCGGCCACGTTGCTGGCGGAATAGGTCCCCGCGCCGTTGCTGGCGACCGTCCAAAGCTCGCCGAAGCTGTTGGTGCTATCGACCGCCACCGGTTTTTCCACCGTGACGCGCATGCCTTCGAGGCTTTCCCAGAAGTCGAGCCCATCGGTCGCCGGATCGAACGTGGCGAAGGCGTCGTCCTCGATGATCTCAGTCGGCGGGGTGATCCCGTCCGGTCCGATCAGTACCGCTGCGGGCAGCGGATTGCCACTGCTGGTCACGGTGACGATCGGGTTGGTCAATTCTGTGATCGTTAGGCTCGACGGGTCGCCGCCGGGTAGGAACTCGGTTACCGTGCCCTGCACGGTCGCCGCATCGCCCGCCACGACGGTGGGTGCGGTGCGGGTGAACACGAAGATCGCGTCCGAGGTGGCGCTGTCCCCGTCACCCGCGTCCTGCAAGTAGAAACCGTTGCTAGCCACCGCGGTGACGATGCCGCGGGTGGTGACGACGTTGTCGACGTAAGGCGAGGTGTGACTGACGCCCTGGATCTGCCCGATCAGCAGATCGAGCGCCTCGTCGTTGACAATGGTACCGCGCCCCGTTGCCCCGCGAATGTCGGCCCCGCCTGTCGGGTTGGACAGGACGAGGTTGAAGAACTCGGTCGGCTCTGGAAGCGTGTCTCCTTGGACGAAGACGCGAACGGGGGCGTAGAGCTGCCCGGGTTCGAATTGCACCGTGCCACTCGTGGCGCTGGCGAAGTCGGATGCGTCGGCTCCCTGCGCGCCACCGATGAACTGTACCGCCCAGTCGACCGTTACCGTTCCGCTGGTTCCGCCGGCGCGGCGGACGAGGAACACCATTTCAGTCGCGCCGCTGTCGCCTTCGATTGTGCTGGCACTGCCGGCATAAAGGCTTCCGTTCGGATTGGCCGCGACGAAATCCTGCCACGTGTTCACCGCGCCACCCGTCTCGCCGATCGGTGTTGACCACGCGAAGTCCGAGTATTCCGCGCCAGTACCGGTCAGCTGAAGCGAGAGACCAAGCGCGGTACCGCCGTCCTCGAACACCCCGATATCGGTGCTGGTCATTCCGGCGGCCGGGCCGTTGGCGGCGGTCAGCGTTCCCTCGTACGACAGGAACTGGACGACCTTGCCGCTGGCGTTGACCAGCGCGATGCCGTCCTTGTCGCCGTTCTGGAGGCCCAGCGCATCGAAATCGAGCGTGCCATACCCATCATCCTGGTTCGGGATGACGCCGGACAGCGGAATCGTCCGATACGATGGCGCGGCGGACGGGGTGTTGGTACCGTTGTACAGCACCAAGCTCCAGCCGGCGAGGTTGGTCCCGGCAGGACCCGCGATCTCGATCGCCTCGCCCGCATCGGTACCGGCATTGTCGTAATGGATCTCGTTGATGAAGACCGTCACCGGCGGCGGAGGGCTGGCCGGCGCGTTGATCTGGTAGACGGTCGTCGTGCCGCTCACCTCGTTCGCGCTCACTACCAACGCGGTGCCGGTCGGGCTCTGATCCGCGGCGATGAACGTAAGAGTCTCCGGTCCAAGATCCTGCGCGGTCTCGGGGATGAAGGATACGAAGCTCGCGTTCGCCGGATCGGTCACGTCGTAGACCATGATCCCGCCGACCCGCTCGAGCGCGATGAACGCATAGGTATGGTCGACGCCGTAGATATTGACGACGCCTGTCACCACGCCTTCGGGCTCGGGGCCTTTGTCGTCGGAGCGGCTGTCGAAGTTCGATCCGCTCGCGTTCTGGTTCGAATTGAACAGTGTGGGCGCGTCGCGTGCGATGATCGCCTCGAACTCCCCGCCGGATTCGCGCACCTTGGTGATCGTTCCGTCTGCTTCCTGTCGGAAGATCGAAAAGCCGCGACCGCCGATCGACACGATCTGGTCGACGTCCCCGTCACCGTCGGTGTCGCTCGATACCATGTTGATGTTGAGGCGTCCAAGCGCCGAATCCGCCTGTAGCGCCGCGGCATTGGGAAACAGCACCGGATCGAGCACAGCGTCCTTGAGGCGGACGACATCGCCGAAGGTGTCGTCGGGCACCCGCGCGTCGCCTTCGTTCGCGGTGATGAAGTAGGTGTAACCGCCGACCTCGAACGAAGCGATCGCGTCGGGCTGGAGCAGGCTCAGCACGTCGACGTTGACAATGTTGATCGCCGGTCCGCCACTGCCGTTGTCGCGATCGCTCGGATCGAACGCGTTGCCGGCGAGATTGTGGTCGACGGCACCAAGCGCCTGAATCGCGAGCGGCACGCTCGAATTGCTGGTCAGGTCGATGACCGCGACCGCGTTCACTTCCTGCAGCGTAACGTAGGCGCGTGTTCCGTCCGGGGAGACGGCGATATATTCGGGCTCGATATCGGCGAGACCCTGCGTTTCGAGGATCGAGACGCCGGCCGCCTTGAGCGCGGCCACGTCAATCCCGGCGAAGGTCACCGTGTTGACTACCGAAGCGCCGGCCGCGCCTCCAGTCAGGTCTATTACGCTGATCGAACCGGCCGGGTTGTTGGTCGGGCTGAGCGCCTCTGCCTCGTTGGCGACGAGAATACGCGTGCCGTCGGGCGTGAAAGTCAGCTGGTCGGGAAGGACGCCGACAAGCAGGTCCTTCTGCAGCGTGAGCGTGGCGCTGTCGTAGAGCTGGACGTGGCCGGGCTGTCCGTCAGGACCCTGATACGCGACCGCGACGACGCCGTTCTTCACCGCGACCGAATTGACGCCCGAGTAGCCGGGCTGGCCGGTCAGCGGAATGGCGCCCGAAACGCCCAGCGTACCGTCGGCGTTGATCTTGAACACGTCGATGCTGCCGGCCACCGGATTGGTAACGAACAAGCGGCCGCTCGCCGGGTCGTACGAAACCGATTCCGCGCCCGCGCCGCCCTGGCCGCCGATCGACGAGATGCGAACCAGTTGAATCACGTCGGTCGCAATCGGGGTAGTCGCCGAACCGGCGAGCGAGGGAAGCTCGCCATAGATTGCGGTCGTGGTATTAGCGTCGTCGTTGAGAATCGTGCTGGACGCGGTTGTCGTGGCTCCGAGCGAGACCGGGGCGCTCGCATTGCTGCCTCCCGTGAGCGTGATCGAGAACGTCTCGTCGTACTCGGGGACGAGATCGCCGCTGACCAGCACAACCACCGTCGCCTGCGCCTGCCCCGCTTGTATCGAGCCGCTGACGGTGGGGAATGCGCCTCCCGCGAAGTCTCCCGCAGTCGTGCCGCCGGGATTGAAAACCGCGGTGAAATCGAGCTGGCCCGTGGTGCCGCCGCTGCGCGTGACGGTGAATGTAAAGGCCTGCGTCTGGCCGTCGTTGAGTTCGCTCAAGGCAACTTGACCGGCGGCAATCGTGATGGTCTGAGCCGCGGGCGCGGCGAGTGTGAACGGCGTGCTGCTGACGGCCGCACTTGATGTCGCACCGTTGACGAGCGCCCAGTTCGACGAGTTGTCCGTCGCCGGCGCGTAGGCGGCGAAGCTGGTCTGGTCGTTGCGCGCGCCGGAGTAATATCCGGAATCCTGTCCCCCGGTGAGCGAGAAGGCGAAGTCCGTCGAAAGTCCGGCAGGTGCGGCGCCGTCGACCGCGTTGCCGAAGTTGATGTAGGCGATGTGCTGAAGGGGGGTGTCGGCGGTTGCGTCCGAGGCGGCGGTGTACGCGTAGAGCGAGTCCGCAGTCTGGCTCAACCCGCGATTGGAAGAACCGGCGAAGGTGACCGCACTCGCCGCTCCGACGTTCGCGACCGGTCCTCCAGCCAGGTCCCAGTTCGTGATCTTGACGACTGTTCCTGCGGCGACACCGCCCGCCGGTGCAGTCCACTTCGAATAGGATTCGCCCGTATTGAAGGCTGTCGCGCCCGCGGTCGCCAGCTCGTTGTCGGTGAAGTAGATGACGGCGCCCGGCGCGATGTCCTGCAGCGCGGCAAAGGCGATCCAGTCATCCGGTCCGCCAGCCGTGTTCATGCCGACAAATACGATCGACCCTGCTCCGAGCGACGGCGGCGCAGCGTCATCGTTGAGGATCGTACCGAGCCCGGTACCGTCTGAGATCGTCGCGCCTCCACTCGGTGCCGACAACACGACGCTGAAGGTCTCGTTCGGCTCGAAGGCCGTGTCGCCGACAATGCCGACCGTCACTGTGGCCGTAGTTTGCCCGGCAGCGAAACTGACTGTTCCGCTCGTCCCGCCCGCGATATCGGAAGCGTCGGCAGTCCCGTCCAGCACGACGGTCCAGGTCGCGCTGACCGCACCGTCGGTGCCGTTTGCCCGCGATACCGTGAAGACGACATCGGTCGTGCCCCCGTTGCCCTCGGCTATGCTCGCGTCGGAAATGCTGAGTTGGCCGGGTTGTGCCGCAGAGGGAAAGACTTGGCCGGTGTTGGCGCCGCCCGATGTGCTGGCGGCCGCCGCCGACCAGGTGAAATCGCCGTAGGTCGTTCCGGTCCCGGTCAACTGCAGTGAAAACCCCAGGGGAGTTGTATCGGGCTCTGACACGCCGATATCGGTGCTCATCAGGCCCGTTGCGGGGCCGTTGGTGGCGAGAAACGACCCTTCGTAGGAAAGAAACTGCACCACTGCCCCCATCGGATCGATGAGCGCGAAACCGTCGGGCGAACCGTTCTGCAGCCCATTGGCCGGCAAGGACGCGACGAAGAACTTCGCCGTTCCGCTGAGCGCGATCACGGGGCCATAGGTGACCCCGCCGCTGCCGTTATAAAGAACCACCGTCCACCCGGTGAGGTCGATTCCGAGCGGGTTCGCGATCTCGATGAACTCGCCGGCATCCGTGCCGGAATTGTCATAGTGGAACTCATTGAAAAAGACGGACGACGACGATCCCGCTACCATGCGTGACACTCCCCAAGAATCGATGTTTCGATGCGACTGTTGGGCAGAATGCTACCGATGCGCGGCGTCAGATTTGCGACAGAGCGCTGCGAAATGGGCAATAAAATGCAATGCTTGAGGGTCCGCGCGATCAGTACCCTGCACTGATCGCAAACGTGATCCTTCCCTCGGAGGAAATCCTCTGCACGCGCCCAGCGACCGGCTCTTCCGGTTCGGTCATCTCGATCCGCAGCGCAAGGCCCGTCAGTGGCGACCCGCTTTCGGACGCGGTGCGCGACCACCCTGATTCAAGCCGCTCTCCACGACAGCCTCGATCGTCACCGGCTGTCAACTGGCGGATGCTCCATGCGAACCCTCGAGTGCCCCAGCCGTCATCGTCGAAGCGTGCGCCCGAAATGCGCCAACCGTCGCCGATGAACAGCGCCGCCCCAAACCCTCGCGAGATGGACGGCCGCGGATCGCCGAAGTCGACCGGACCGGTTCCGCCACTGCACGACCGTTCGATCGTCCCACTGATCTCGAGGCGGGAGCCGCTGCTCAGACGCCGTTCGATCCGCGCAACCAGCTCGCACTCTTTGCGTCGCTGTAGTCTCCCGATATACGAATCGCTTCCAGCCTTCGAACAACCGCCGTTGACATCGATTGCGGAGGGAGGGTCGACAAATTCATCGCCGTTCGAGTTCGCCGGGAAATCCACCCGGTCCTGTTTGCGTTCGGCTTCGGCGATTAGGATCTGCAGATTGTCGAGCAATTCATATCGGAGCGGCACGGGAGCCGGTCCGATAAGGCTGGCCGCGATCAAATCGAACATTTCGCCCCCTTCGGCCCGACGGTGCGGATGGCCCCTATCTCGGTCCGTCTATTCGGTACGAAACCACGTATCCTGCATGATCCGACAAGCCCCCATGCTCCGGGAAAGGTACGCTTCCAGCGACCACTGAGATAGGCAGGCGATCGTCTTGCAGAACGAATTGAAAGTCTCTCGCCCGCTCGACGATTTCACGGGCGAACGCGCGATCATGCATCCGGCATCGTGAGCTTCGCAGGCACATGTCGAGTTGGTTTGAGACCTCGGTTCCGCCGTTGGCGAAAGTCAGCGCATCGCGCAGGGATTTCCCACGCGTCGACAGGTTTCCGCGATTGAAGTCGCCCGCAACGATGACAGGGTCACCCGTTCGGCTTTCTGCTTCGACGAACCGGCCGAGACTGCGCGTCTGGCGGGCGTAGGCAGCGTCAGCTTCGGAAGGATCGGCTCGCGACGCCGAGCGACTGTTGAGGTGGGTCGTGGCGACGACCACTTTCCTTCCAGAGGGAAGCGCCACTTCGGCCAAAAGCGCCCCTTTGGCGGCCAGACAATCGAACCCGGCACAATCTGTTTCGGCAAAGGCGATCCGCTTGGATCGAACGATCGGATAGTCGGACAGAATGACCAGGCCGCTGTCGATCTTCTTTCCCTGGGTCTCGCCGAGATACCAATGGCGCTCGGGACGTTCGGCTTCGGTCGAAGGTACATCTCCGGGGCCGACGCCGCGGACCTGGTACCGGTATCCTCCGATTTGACCGATCGCCTTTGCCTCGTCGGTGAAAGCCTCCTGGAGAACAACCACATCAGGCTGCCGACCCGCCCGTCTCATCGAGGCGAGTTGGTCGCCGATCATACCGAGAGCGGTCGACCTGTCCGACGCTATCGGCCAAGGCAGCCCTTTTACGTTGTACGTGAGTACGCTCAGATCACCCATGCGAGCCGCCCAGAGGCCCTGCCGTTTGTCTTTCTCGGCCACGCCTCCACCCGCCGCCACGGCGCTCGCCGACGTCAAGGCCAAGCACGTCGCCCACCAAAAGCGCGGCCTCTTGTGCAGTATACGCATCGTCATCTCTCCCCCCGAGATGGAATTCGACTGGCAAGGACCGATCTGGTGGCGCGATCGATCGACCACAGCCGGTCCGGGTCGCGCGGATCGATCGCGATCGCCTGCCCGAACGACGCCGTGGCAAACGTTCCCACGTGCCGCAGGGTGCCGCCCGCTTCCGGGATCGCCAGCACGTAGATTTCGGGCTTGTCGTGTCCGCTGGCGTAGAACAGCCCATCCCGGCCCCACGACCCGCCGGAAATGCTGAAAGGCGCAAGCCTCTCGAGCACGGTGGAGGGCAGCGTCCAGGACCGTTCAACCCGGAAATCGTCGTCAAGTCGTACCAGCAATGTCGCTGTGTGATCCTGCCCCGGTACGCCGCCCCGGCCGTCGTAGTTCGCGAAAACGGCCCACCAACGGCCATCGTGACGATCGAGGACGGTCAGCGACCCAGGGTTGTCGGGCAGTACGACCGTTCGCTCGTGCCGCAGGTCGGACGCCCTGAAAAACTCGACCCGCCCGGCATGGGGCGTCTTCGGATAATTGGAGGCGGCGCATACGAGGTCACGCTCGACCACCGCACAGCTGTTCATGTGCGGAAATGCCTCCGCGTCCCCCGCAAATCCGGCAACGCGCTCTCCGGTTTCCGCCGCGTATTTACCGATCTCGCTGTTGTCGACAGCGTAAATGAACGTGCCGTCCGAGGCGACGCCTTGATCCGCTTCGGGAGCTTCCAGCCGAATTTCCGGGATTGCGTACGGCATTCCCGCTTGCATTTCGGCGCCGACGGACAGAACCGATGCCTGCGCCGCGGCGACCGCGAATACAAAGATCGGCATTGCGAGAAGCGGCAGCACCGTTTTCATGCCCTGGATCCATAGCACCTTCAAGCTACTCGTTGATGAAGGATTGGAGTCGGTACCAAGAATTCGGCGTCAATTTTATGAAATATACAGCTTTTGGATCGTTTCATTATTGAATTCGCCAAAAATTGCGCAGGCTCTCGTTACAATTTCATTACAGGTCACAAAATTGATCATCTGACTTGTTTGTGCATCGAAACTGTAATTGGCGTGACTTCAGAACGACGTGAGCTTGAAAATTTTGAACGTCACTGACGCACATGCGCCAACCCGGTCGGGCGAGCATCAGGTCGACTTGATCGATAACCGGCGCCCGATTTGAGACGGGAGTCACGTGTGTCGGATGGTCTGTTAATCTGCGATCTCACGCAAAGCTGGTCGCCTGCCGGTGGAGGCGGGATTTCGACATATCTCATGGAAAAGAAGCGCTTCTTCCGCGAGCGCGGCGAGCACCGGCTGTTGCAGATCGTCCCCGGGCCGGAAGATCGCGTTACCACGGACGGTAACACGACGTTCGTGGAGATCAGATCTGGGCAGGTTTGGGGGAGTCCCAACTATCGCTGGATCAGTCGCAACGACGCAGTCTTTGCGGTGCTGCGCCAATATCAGCCGGACATTATCGAAAGTCTCTGCCCATGGGTCCTGCCGTGGATCGCTATTCGGCACCGAATGCGTCATCCCGAAACGGCGCTCGTTGCCGGTTACCGGACCGACTTTCCCAACGCGCAGGTCCATCGGGTGATGAACAACCTTGCCGGTTCGCACCTTGCGGCTGGAGCGCGGAGTGTCGCGAACTTCTACGCCTGGTTGACGTACAACCGGTTCGATCGGGTCTACACGCTCAATCGCGAGGCCGAGCGCATGCTCAACCGCCTGGGCCAGACCAACACGGGTGTGCTCGGGCTCGGTGTCGACGTCTCGAAGTTTTCGCCCGAGCGGCGCGATCCGCTTTTTCGCGCCGAGCTCGGCCTGCCGGAGTCGGGGGGACCTCTGCTCGTCTACGCGGGCCGCATCGACAACGAAAAGCGCGCAGACATCCTGGTCGACATGTTCAAACGACTGCCGCGCGAGCTGGGCGCGGCGATGGTCATGGTCGGCGACGGCAAGCTGCGGGTGCCTTTGCAGGAAGCGGCAACGGGCCTGCCGATTGCCTTTACCGGCTTCGAACGGAATCGTGAGGCGCTGGCCCGTGCACTCGCGTCGAGCGATATCTACGTGTCGGGCATGGCGGATGAAACGTTCGGCGTTTCGGTGCTGGAGGCGCAGGCATCCGGTCTCCCCATCGTCGGCGTGGCCGGGGGCGCCATGCCCGAGCGCGTACCCGCCGGCACCGGATTGCTGGGTCCGGTGGGCGATGCGGCAGCGATGGCCGCGAACGTGCAGCAGGTCTGGAGCGGGGACATGACGGCGATGCGCGGCGCCGCCGTCCGGCTGGCCCGCTCGCACAACCGTTGGCACCAGACGTTTGAGCAGCTGATCAACGTCGAATACGTCGCCGCCCTCCGCGCACGTGACCTGCGCTCCACGCGCTCGGTGCGCAGCACCCTCAGGCGAGCGGTGGGCTTTTCTTGAGCGGCATGGCTCCCTTTGCCGACTCCAACCCGTCATCGACGGGACTGCTCGACCGGCTCGGTCTTCGGTTCGATGGCAAGTCGAGGCGGGCGCTGACGATCGCCCTGTCGGTCTTGCCGATCGTCGCGCTTGCCAACATCAGCATCCTGCTCTGGTCGTTCGAAGGCATTGACCTGTCGTAAAGGCTGGTCGTTCGAAGGCATTGACCTGTCGCAAAGGATTGCCGCCCCCAGGCTCCTCGTGCTCGCGGCAGCCCTCGCATTCGTGCCTGTCCTCACCAACTCGTTGAGGCTGGCGATCTGGACCCGCTTTCTCGGGCATGGCCTGTCTTTGCCGAACGCGGTCAAGGTCATCACGGGCACGATGATCGCCAACTCGGTGACGCCGTCGGCGACCGGCAGCGTGCCGATCAAGTTAATGTTCCTGATCGGCGAAGGGATCGAAGCACCCAAGGCGATTACGCTGATCTCATTCCAGGCGGCCGAAGATATGCTCGTACTTGCCGGCCTCGCGGGCCTGTGCCTGGGCATAAGCGGGTTTGCCCTGTTCGACTTCTTGCAGTCCGACCCAAGGATGCTCGCGCGCCTCGGTTCGATCGTCCGGATGGGCGAGTACGTGTCGGCAGGAGCAGTTCTGCTGGTAATTGCCTCGATTGCGATTGTCGCCTCCGGTCTGGCGGGGGTCCGCGCCAAGGCGCGCATCGGCGCTATTGCCGCACGCGCGCGCGGTGCGTTTACGAGAGTCGTCGGAGATTGGGTCGATGTGGCGCGGCGCGGCAAGTCGGTCGCCTTTGCCAACGTCCTGCTTGCCCTTGCGCAGTGGAGCGCGCGATTTTCGATCGCGGGGCTGGTGCTCGCTGCATTCGGCACGACCTGGTCGCCTGCGCTGTTCTGGCTGCTGCAGTACCTGGTTCAGTCGATCGGATCGATCGTTCCGACCCCCGGCGGAGCAGGCGGCAGCGAGGCAGCTTTCCTACTGTTGTTCGCCCCCTTCGTCGATGCCGAGATCCTGCTGCCCGCGATGAGCGCGTGGCGCCTGTCGTTTTTCTATCTGCCGCTGGTCGGAGCGGCGCTTGCTTTCGGTTTCTTGCAGCGCAGTTCCAGGCGCCGCCGAGACGATCCCGCTGCCTTCGATGCAGCCCAAGCGGCCGCTTATCCGGCGGAATGATGCATCTGGAAAGGAAGGGACCGATGACTCTTGGCCTGCCCATCTCGATCCGCTCGGTGTCCGTTGTCGCGGCCCTGTCGTTGGCGCTCGGACCAACCTCGTCGATGGCTCAACCCAGCTATGCGCAGGTTATCGGCAACGACATGCGCCCTTGCGACCAAGGCCGCGGACCGGCGGTACGGCTGCAGATCGAGGGCCTGCGCTCCTCGTCGGGCAACCTGTTCGTCCGCACCTATCTCGCCCAGCGCAGCGACTGGTTCAAAGCGAAGCGCTACCTCACCCGGATCGACGCGGCATCACGCCGCGGTTCGATGTCTGTCTGCGTGCCATTGCCCTCGACGGGCCAATTCGCGATCGCCGTCCAGCACGACGAGAACGGCAATCACGAAACCGACCTGTCGACCGACGGCGCGGGCATGTCGAACAACCCGCGCATCCGGTTCGTGCTTGGCATCCCGCTTCCGCCTGGCGTTGACAAGGTGGCCTTCGCGGCCGGATCCGGGGTGACCAATTTGACAGTGGGCATGCGATACCGGGAATGACCTGGTGGATTGGCCGTTCTCCAGGCGAGCCATGTGATCCTCCAAGAATCTGCAACAAGAGATCAAGTATCGGAGGAAGCGGCGCGCTCCAGCAAGTCGGCAGGCAATTTTGGACTGGCAGCTTTCGGGAAGCTGACAAAGCCTGTCGAATAACCGATACTGGGGCGCTTTGCCGACTGACCGCTTGTCCCAAGAGCTGCCAGTCAGGATGTGGGCCGTAAGCAGTTGGTCTGCTTTTGGAGCTGAAATACAGGAAAGAAGCCATTCGGCTACCAATTGCATTGCGGTCACGCGGGGGCTGACGCAACCGTCTAACCTTCGGCTGCAGCATGCTTACCATCGGGCGAATGACACGGGTTTGACTCGCACCTCGATGTTAAACCGATCCTTCCTCAATGCATGCCGGCGGCGGAGTGCACGCGAAACCCGGAACAAGAATAGCCACGCACGCAGGAGCGCATCGTCAGATGCGCCGGACAGAGCGCGTCAGAAGTCCCAAGGTATTCAAAAGGGGCATTGCCTTGGAAGGTGTAGCTAAAGACGGTAGGCCGGCTCCGGCTCAAGGGTGGGCTTTCCCCTTGCTCGCCCCTTCTGTGAAGCCTTCACCCTGACGCTGCGTATCCCGGGACCTCACTATTGATGATTAGCAGGACAGGACACGAAGTTTACCGTATCGGCATCGCTCGAACGATGAGCGCGATATGACCAAACCGAACGAAAACACCATTCGTGATGCCCTGGCCCGAAAGCTCGATCTCATCGAAGCCGGCCTCGAATTGGCCGATAGCGAATATTACCTGAAGAATTCTAAGGGAGCTTCGGGCTTCGTCGACCTTTTTGCCCGCGACGCGAAAGGGCGCTTTGTTATCATCGAGATCAAGCGTACCGATGGTGCCGCGCGAGAGGCGATCCAGGAACTTTATAAATATGTCGCGCTTCTGAGAGAAAACCGGCTGGTCCGCGACGTAGACTATCGGGTTTTGGTTCTCGCGGTCGAGTGGCACGAGCTATTGGTGCCGTATTCCGAGTTCGCCCGGTCAGCGCCATTTGAAGTCGTGGCAGGTCGGCTTGTCCTGGGCGAGGACGGCCTGCCGGTCCGTGTGGAGCCAGTAGAACCGGCAACAACGGCGAGACAGAGGCGCTTTTCGCCGCGGCATTTCCTGTGGGGTTTCGAGGATGAATCAACGGCGCTCGAAGCGGCAGACAAGATCGCCGACCATATGCGCGCTGCGGGACTAAACGATTTCGTCCTGGTGCGGAGCAAGCCCGAAAATCCCGAGGTCGTGGGCAATTCCTTTCTCTATTTCGCCCAGCAGCAACTCTCGCTCGATGGCTACCTTGGACTGTTGCGGATGCAGGACGCCGAAAACGAACTGGCCGAGCTCGAAGAGCAATTCGACGATCTCATCGAACTCGAGGACAAGCTTGCCGAGGCCTCGGATGCAGTGTGGTTAAAGGGCTACGGCGAATTGTTCGGTCGATTAAACTCCGTCCATTCGGAACTTTCCCATCCAACCAAAGCGGGCCACTGGTTCGCCTCAGGCGCGCAGCGAGATGTCACCGTCCAGAGGTACGGCCGTTTCGTCGATCCCGACCTCGCTGACGAGACAATCATTGCTGAATTGATCGGGCTTGGTGGCGGATCCGACTTTCACCTGCAGCTTCGCGCCGATACGCTTTCGACACCTCAGATCGCTGCGTTGCGCGAAGCAATCGAGAGCATCTTCTACTTCAACGCCGACTGGCGTGGCACGACGCTTGACCTGCTCGCCTATGCCGGCAAGACCGGGCCTGCCACCGTCGAGATGACCGCCTTCAGCAATGAGGATGTGCTGCGCGCGCTCGCGGGCGCCGCTTTCAACTATCCCGGCTTCATGCCGACCTATCGCTTCACGATAGACCGTCCCGGCGCTCCGCAGGAGGTCTTTTTCGGCCTGATCGAATGGGATGGAACCGCTTTCGATGTCGATCGGATCATGGAGGAGCGCTTCGATGGTGACCGCTTTTCCTATTTCATCGCGACGCATTTCGGCGAAAACCGCGGTATGAACGCGGACATCATGGCGGATCTGGGATTGCACTACGTGACCCTGCGTCAGACCGATGAGGGCGTGGAAAAGATACGCGTGCTCGGCGCTTCGGTAGCTCCAGTATCAAGCGATGTCGGCCATGGCATTTTCGGGACCATAGAACCGAACAAGGATGAAGTGGGTAAGATCGTCGAGATGTTCATGGAGCACGACCAAGGCTTCGCGGTCGCGATCGAGAATTGGCTGAACGAGGATTTCAATGTCGCGGAGCGTACGCTTGCCGCGCGCATTCCGCAACTAACAGCGCCAAAGGAGCCGCGCTATTGGAACGGCCGTCCGAAAGCGTGCGACCTTTGCGGTCGCGATTTCAACACGGCACAGCTGATGATTGATGCACACGTCGGCGGTTGCGGCGCGAATATCTGCGCGCTGTGCTATCTCTATGCGAATTCGCCCTATGGCACATTATTCGCCTCAACGCGTGATGGATGGAAAATGCTTGGGACCGAACGGCAAAGACAGTCCTGAGTTAGTCTGCGACTTGTCATTCAAGCCGTTGATCAAACTTTTTTGAGTTAGAAGGCTCCACTGCCGGACATCTGGACGATCTCTCCAGACTTCGTCCGCACCTTGGCGATATTCCTCTGCGTATCGACATTGACCATTAATCCGCCCTCCAGATCGAGCGTTGTCATGCATTCGGCGTGCAACAGGCTGCGCGGCCCGGTTCGGGCAAGACGGTGAAAATAGCCTCTATATTTCTCCTTCGTTCACAGTGGTCGGGGAAGGCCTTCACTAGGACTTTTTAGGTTCGGGACTGGCAGCAAAATTGCGAATTTGCCTTAGCTTACCCTTGTATTTTAACCGCCTTTTTGGGGCGATTGGGTCGCCAAATATTCGACGTTAGCTTAATGCGCTCCGATGCGCCTAAGACAGATATCACATATTATCAGTGCCTGCTGGCGATCTTTTGATCTCGCGGGTGGCAGCAATGACTGACCGGCCCGTACCGCTGGAACGCCGCTTCGAAACAGTCTCGCAGGATGTCGATGAAGCGCAGGCAGCAGACTATCTGGAATTGCTGGGCTACGGCAAGCCGCTGGGCTGGCCGGAGATCGACGCGCGCTACCGGACGGTTGTTCTGGCTGCCGGCGGCGCGGGAAAGACTTTCGAGCTCGAAGCCCGTGCCCGATATTTCGATGCGCAAGGTCGCTATTCCTTCTTTATTCGCATCGAAGATATCGACGGGGGCTTCGAAAAAGCTTTCGAAATCGGCGATGCCGCGGCGTTCGAGAAATGGCGCTCGTCGTCCAGCGAAGCCTGGTTCTTTCTCGACTCGGTCGATGAAGCCCGGCTCGGCCATCCGCGGGCGTTCGAAAAAGCGTTGCGCGCGTTCGGAGCGAAGATCGCGGACGCCCAGGATCGCGCGCATATCTGCATCTCGAGCCGGCCCTATTCGTGGCAGCCCCGCCGCGATTTTGCCCTCGTGGACCGGCTATTCCCATCGGTGCCATTGAAACAGGAGCCGACCGGAGAGGATGTCGATCCTGGCGACAAAATCACCGCCGAAGGCACCGGCCTGAAGGTGCTCCAGCTCAAGCCGCTGGATATGGACGAGATCCGTTTCTTTGCCGCGCACCGTTCGGCATCGAGGATCGAAGATTTCGTCACGGCCATCGAACGCGCCGATGTCATGGATCAGGCCGGACGGCCGTTCGATCTGGAGGGCTTGATCGCCAAGTGGAACAGCGATGGCGCTTTGGGCGGCAGGCTGGAGCTTCTCCGGCACAATATCGCGACCCGCTTGCGCGAAATCAGGCCGGAGCGGGAATGGCAGCAGCCGCTCGATCTCGAACGCGCGCGGGAGGGAGCGAGATTGCTCGCAGCAGCGGTGTTGCTGACCGGCGAGCCGGGCATTTATGTCCCCGATGAAAGTCACGAGAAGCCGGGAATCGATGCTGCGGAGCTGTTGTCAGGCTGGGGCGATCAGAAGGAGATTCGCGCGCTCTTGGAGCGACCGCTCTTCAATGACGTGCTCTATGGAATGGTGCGTTTTCGTCACCGCGACGTGCGCGAACTCCTGGCAGCCGAATGGTTCGATGATCTCCTCAAAAAGGGCCATCGCCGTGCGGTCGAGGCACTGATATTCCGCGAGCAATATGGCGAGCGGATCATCACGCCGCGGATGCGCCCGATCCTGCCTTGGCTGATTCTGTTCGACGAAGACATTCGCAGCCGGGTTCTCGCGCTGGAACCCGAAATCGCGATAGAAGGCGGCGATGCTGCCGGGCTCCCGATCCATGAACGCCGGAAACTGCTCCACGATGTGATCGAGCGCCTGGTCAGCGGAGACGGCAGCCGGTCGGTGAGCGACAACAGCGCCATTGCCCGGATCGCGCAGGAAGACCTAGCCGACGACGCCCTGAAACTGATCGAGAAATATGCCGATCATGACGACGCGATATTCTTTCTCGGCCGACTCGTCTGGCAGGGAGACATGAAGGTCTGCGTGCCCGCCTTGCTACGCATTGCGGCGAACAGCGAGCGCGGGAAATACGCCCGTATCGCCGCGACCCGCGCGGTCATGACTTGCGGCGATGCCGAACAGAAACAGCGTCTGTGGTCTGCCATGCACGATTCCCCAGGCAAGCTGCCCCGCGAACTGCTGGCGGAAATCATCCAGAATTCCGCAGCGGACGCTGCGACGGTGCGATTGCTCCTTTCCGGCTTGGAGAAGCTCCCGCCTTACGTGCGATTCGAAGCGTCCGGCCTTGAGCAGACGATGCATGCCCTGATCGACCGGATGGCGGTCAACAAAAACGACACGGGTGGGCAGCCGCTGTTGGAGCTGGTTGCCGGCCTCAACGTCTTTCTGGAACGCGAGCCGCATATGGAACGCCGCGAATGCCGCGTATCGGAGGACCATGCTTGGCTGCTCGCTCATGCCAGCCATGCCGCCGAAAGGCTGGTCTCCGCGCAGGTCGATGGTGCGCTGTCGGACGACGTGATCTCAGTGATGCTCAAGATCCCTGCCGTGCGTTTCTGGCGCTCGGGCGATCTCGACGAATACAAGACCAGGTTGCACGAGCTGGTCCCGGCTTGGCCCGAACTGAATGACACATTGTTCTGGGCGAGCATTCATCAGGCGCGCGAGCGAATGGAGACGAAGGATGAGCGGCTGACCACCCATCATCAGGTCGCCTGGCTGGGGCATTACTGGAAATTCGGTCCTGAGCGTTTCGACGGTGTGCTTGACTTCATCCGCGATAATGCAGGCGGTCATCCCGACGACCCGCAGGTGGCCCTATCGCTTGCCTTCCAAATCTTCGTCGATGCCGATAGGCCGCAGCCATTGCTGGATGCCCTGCAGGAGAGCGTTGCGGGCGATCCAGTGCTGGAAACCTATCTGAAAAATCGTCTGAATCCGCAGGAATCCGAAGGAATGCGCAAAATGCGCGAGGACTCGCTCTCGCGCAAGCGAAAGCGCGAGAAGGAAAAGAAAGAGCAGCAGCGCAACCGGTCCAAGTGGATCGCCCGGATAAAGGCTAACCCGGATGTCGTTCGCAATCCGCCGGGATTGGAGCCGGGCCAGTTCAGCAGCGACCAATACTGGCTGTTGCGCGAAATCGAGAAGGGCGAGACGCGTGTCAGCCGCGGCGAGGCAGGCGCAAACTGGCGCTCGCTGGTGCCAGAATTCGGCGAAGAGGTTGCCCGCGCGTTTCGCGATGCAGCGATCGCCTTCTGGCGGACCTACGCACCCGGGCTGCGCTCCGAAGGGGCGGATACCAGCACGATCCCCTATGCGCTGATTTTCGCCATGACCGGCCTCTCGATAGAAGCGCAGGAGCGCGAGGATTTCCCCTCGGGCCTGGACCCCGAAGAGGTCGATCAGGCGCTGAAATACCTGACCTCGGAGCTCAACGGCTTTCCCCCGTGGCTGGAGGATTTTCACAAATTCTTCCCCGAGCGGGTGCTGACGGCGGTTCGCAAGGAACTCGATTGGGAGCTGGACAACAGCGGTCCCGACATCTCGCATCACTATATTCTCCATGACCTAGTCTATTACGGGGCATGGCTGCACGGCGCGTTGGCTCCGGGCCTCTTCCAGCGCTTCATGTCGCAGGATTTTCCCAACGCCGATGTCTTGCGCCATGTCCTTAACATTCTGGCGGGCGGGACGACCGAGCCGGCAAAGCTGCTGCAGCTCGCCAAGCGGGGGATTGCGGCGAAGCCGGGACCGGACCAGCTGGCGATCTGGTATGCGCTGTGGGTCGATTGCGAACCGGAAACCGGCATTCCGGCTCTCGAACAATGGCTGGCAAGTCTGAGGGCGGACGAGGCCAAGGAGGCGGCACAGGGTTTCATCACGAGGCTGGTCGGAGCGCGCGGTATGCGCCGTGAAATCGAGCTTTGCGCCGGCAATTTCAAACAGCCGAAACATCTGAAATCGCTCTACGTCCTGATGCAAGAATCTATCCGCGCAAGCGAGGATATCCGCCGGGCCAATGGCGGCGCGTACTCGCCCGAACTGCGCGACGATGCCCAAGACGCCCGCAATATGCTGTTCAACCTCCTGGTCGAGATGCCCGGTAAGGAAAGCTATATCGCGATCCGCGAATTGATCACCGAGCATCCCGACGCGAGCTTTCGGGAATGGATGGCGCATCAGGCCCGTCGGCGCGCAGTTCTGGATGGTGATCTGCCGCCTTGGACGGCCGAACAGGTGCGCGAGTTCGGCCGGTCGCTGACGCTCGTTCCGACGACCAACCGCGAGCTGTTCGAACAAGGCGTCTTGCAGCTTTTGGAGCTCAAGCACTGGCTGGAAGAAGGAAATGAGAGTCCTTATGCCGCGTGGGAGGCGGTCAAGGGCGAGACGAAAATTCGCGGCCTAGTGGCAGGGGAACTCAACCGGCGCGGCAACAAGCTCTTCCGCTGCGCGCAGGAGAACGAGTTTCCCAACCGGCAGCGGCCCGACATCTGGCTTTTGAACAATGACGTGCCGGCCCCGGTGCCGATCGAGCTCAAGGTGCTCGATGAAGGCTGGAGCGGCCCGAAGCTGTTCGAACGGCTGCGCAATCAGCTGGTGGGCGACTATCTGCGCGAGGACGGCGCCGAATGCGGGATCATGCTGCTGGTCTGGCAAGGCCGGGCAGCGGCGAAGAGGTGGCGGATCGACGGCAAATCGGTTTCGCTCGATGAGCTGGCAGATGCTCTGAAACGATACTGGTCCGCGATCGCGAATGATTATCCCGGCGTATCGGCGATCGAAGTCGTGGTTATCGACCTTACCCGGCGGGCTCCAAAGGCGGATACCTGATGGCGCAGGTATCCGCAGAGCAGCGCAACAAGCCGTTTCGCGCCGGTGGGGCGGCGACTGCCGGCGGCATGAATTTCCAGGCTTCTGTCACAGCGATTGCCTGTTCCCATCTGTTGGCTGACAGGCCGCTCAATTGGCTACCGGGCTTGGTCGTCGATACGCCCGATCGCATCAAGGCTGAAACCGGCGGTAGCGGCGATGACATAGGTATCGTTCTGCAGGGCGGCGACACTGTCGAAGTGCAGGTCAAGAAGGGTCTGAGCAAGGGCAGCAAACTCTGGTCGACGCTGGAATCTCTGGCGAGGGGGATCGCCAGCGGCTCGTGCGATTATGGCGTACTGGTGGTTTGTCCCAACAGCAGCGCGAATATTCGCGTAAAGCTTGCTCAGGACATCGAGCGTCTCGGCGATGGCAGATCCGACAATCTCACGGATATTGGCGCGGAATGGCTCACATATCTGAGCGATATGGGCCTTGATCCAGCCGAAATCTGCCGCCGGCTGCGCGTCCAGACGGTTTCCGCTGTCAAGGCCAATCAGGCCTCCATACAAGCGGCCCAGGCGTTGCTTGAAACCATTGCCGATAGCCAACGCGACGTCTCTCGTGTGTGGGACTTGCTGTATAAAGGTGCCTCCGAGCTAATCGAAAGGCGGGGGCAGCGGGACACGGGGTCGCTCATCAGGTGCATTCGCGCGGCGAACATCCCGATGCGCGATAACATCGAGGGCAACCGCACTTTGATGTTGAACAAGATTTCAGATTGGAACCACAAGTCTCATGCCCATTTTTCGGTACTTGGCCTCGACCACAAGTTCGACATCGACGAAGACTGGATAGAGCTGTCCGCGGTGGTTTCCGACAGCGAAAGTCAAAAGCCGGTTGACGCTCCGGACTTCGCCAAGGCGCTTGCGGATTACCACGACTGGAAGAGGGCCGGATCGGACAAGGAGCAAACCGGCCCGAACCGAAGGGTCCGCTCTGTCGATCCGGAGACCCTGGGGCGTTTCGTGAAGCGCGGGATTGTTCTGGCGGGTCCGGGTATTGGCAAGACCACCCTGCTGAACCGGATCGTCCGGCGCTACAGCGAAGACTGTATTCCTGTCTTGCGGGTGCGCTTGCGCAGCGTTGCCGCGAGTATGCGCGCCGGTAAGTCTTTCGAACAGGCCGTATTCGAGCTTGGCCTCGATGGAAGCGGGCTTTCTGTCGCCGATGCCCGAGCCGCCAATTTCAGCAACTGGCTGTTGCTCGGTGATGGGCTCGATGAATGCGGTGATATGCAGGCGGAGGTGGCGGCCGGTGTGGAACGCTTCAGCCTGGGATTTCCATACAGCCACATTATCGTGACCAGCCGCCCGATCGGTTACGAAGCAGGGCACTTTTCGGATTGGCGGCACTATGACCTGCTGCCGCTCGATCCGTCCCATGCTGCGGAAAATGTGCTGTCGCTGCTGCGGAGTCTGAGCGATGATGAACGGGTCTTGGAAGACTACAAGAGGAGCTGCGACCGGGAACTCCGAAGAAGCAATACAGAAATCCGAGACATTGTAGGACGGACGCCCATGATGGCGGGGCTGGCCGCTTCGATATTGGCCAGTGGTCGATCGCTGGGCACATCGCGACAGGAATTGTTCGAGCAGATTTTCGTCCTCATCGACGAGATGCCGAAGCGCGCTCTGAGCAAGCCGGCCGGGCAAGCAATATTGTCGCGATTTCTGGATATCGCTAGCTGGCACATAACCCGTGACCCGCTGCTCGACCGCAAGGACCTCGTGAACGATTGTGCTAAATCACTGGCAGCTCTTACCGGCGAAACGCAACTCGTTGGGGCTGAGAAAGCTGAAAAATATCTGCACTATTGGGAAGACGTCGGGCTGATCGAGGCAATCGGGCTGGGCACGAGCACAGTCTGTTGCTTTACGCATAAGAGCGTTGGCGAATACGCAGCCGCCCGTCACTTCTGCAACGAGGATATGGACGGGCTGCGTTCAGAACTCCCCGATGTGATCGATAATCCCAAGTGGGATGAGACGCTCCATTTTGCATCGAGCCTTGGCATCGCAGATCGGATCGCCCGGGCGATATTGGCAGGCTCCGAGACTGTCATAGGCGGACCGAGAAAGGCCTTGCATCTGGTGCGGCTGCTCTCCGATTCTCCGGCAAGGCTTGATGATGAACTGTTATCCGATATTCTGAAGAGAATAGCCGGAGTGCTTCGAACCGGCTCCGGCGACTATGCCGAGATCGGCCTTCCGCTCGCCCGGGCCGCAGCCGCATATCCGGCCGAGATCGCTGCAATGGCGAAAGACTTCCTGGATAGCGAGCATGTTTGGGTACGATTGACTGCCTGGAACTGCCTGTTGGCCGCAGGCTCTGAACATTTGAAGCTCGATGACCTGGCGCGCACGCTTCCGGAGCTTGTAGAGGCCGGAGTTGGCGTCAAGAAGAGACGTTTGGGTGGCGGTATCAGGGGTTTTCGCCTGAGTCCCGACCGTCGCCTCGCCGAAGAACTCGCTTTGTCCGGCTGTAGCTATATCGGTGATCACGGGTCGCCCGAAACGGTCGATGCCGTTGTGCCCGGGATCTTGCAGCACGAACAGCTGAGCTCGATCAGCTTTCTCGAAAAAGCGGAAAGGCTTATAAGGGACAAGGGCTGGACTTTCTCCGCATATCGCCCGTCATCGGATCTCTTGTCGGGCAAACGGTACCTGTCCGGCATTCCTGAAGGATATGAAGCAGCTCAACAGGTCGCGGAACTTTTTTGGCTTGATGCCCTCGGCGCAGCGGAAATTGTCGAGGGCGAGGATGTCAGGCCGGGACCGCTTCTCACACTAAGCGCCTTTGCACAGGCTTCGTATTATTGGGAGCAGCCGGCAAACTATGTCTGGGCATGGACAGAGGACTTCGATCCCCGCCCGGCCCGAGCGACCATTCAGACCTTTGCGCGGGTTTGCGAGCTCGATGGTTCAGTTCTGCGGAAGGAGGCTATTGCGGCCAAGCAATATTTGCTCGCGGGGCGCGGCAAGCCCGACGAATGGAGGCATTCGCCGCTGCATCAACTCTCGCAAGTTGACTGTCCTGACATCGACTGGAGCCGAGTCGACGAAGTTGAAATCGACGCGGCCATGCTCGAACAGGCATTATATCATCCAAGCCGATGGATCGTGTGGATGGCCGCCACCATCCTTGAATCCAAACTCGATGCAGACGCCCTTCAGGCTTGCGTCACACGTTTGTTGGCGGATGGTGCAGGATATGCCCTCTTGGCTGTAGGCGGCCTCGCCGAAGAATTGCCCGGGCGCAGGGGTGTCGACCTCGTTGTCGAAAGACTCAAGCAGAAATTCAAATGGGGTGAACGCCACCTCTTCGAAATGCTTGACCGATCGAGCCATAAACCACTTTGTTCCGCCGAGGATATGCTTGCTATTCTGGAGAATGGTATCTTCGCCCATGTGTGGACGGCACAGTCTGCTGCCAAGCTGCTGCTGAAAGCGGCCGAAGCAGGGCAAAGAGAGTTTTTGCCATTGATCGACGATGCCTTCGATCATTGGCTGGAACATGAAGAACCCTATCCGACCGGTGGCGGCGTTATTCCTGAAAGTCCTCGATCAGATCTGGCCAAAGCCCGATTGACGATCGAAGGTCCAAGTTATGAGCGGGCTAAAGTGTACCTTTCCGACCGGCGGGGGGATGTATCCGAAGTCGGTAGGTCGGCATTGGTCGAGCTTTTCGAAGCACAGCATGATGCGTTTGGCCCATTTCTTGCCGACATCAAAGGCGGCAAGCTTGGTGCGTCCACCCTGTCCTTCGTCCTGAGCAAGCTCGACAGCCTGCCTGCCGACGACATAGACCGCGTCTTACCGCTACTCGATCACGAAGACGAAAGTTTCCGTTTTGCGGCGATGGCGATACTAGATCGGAAATATCTCAATCGTGACCAAATAAGGATACAACTGGAAGAATTGCTGGAGGATCCAGTTGAAGACATTCGAGAGCGTGCGAAGCTCGCTCTATCGCTTCTAACTGTATGAACGGCAGGTTTTGGGATGAGTCAAATGCCACCTAGATGTCTGACATTAGGGCGCAAAGCAGTCATTTATGCACGCTCGGTCCACCATTTCGGCCACCGGACCTTTGTCGCCGTCCTGGTCGCATTCCACACCTCGCGCTGCTCAGCCACATCG